>RCMY010001941.1_pt1 | contig 19005 bp, 13 predicted proteins | sample 2041341 | NCBI WGS metagenome assembly RCMY01 (sample SAMN09708234, study PRJNA481090) | Marine sediment metagenome, whole genome shotgun sequencing project. | reverse complement strand
CTCTTCGCCATGCTACTTCTCCTAAATACAGGTTCAATAGGCTCAGCCTAACCTGCCGGGTGAAGCAGCCGGTACATCCCATTACCGGCTATTGAACCAGCCTTCCAATGCCGCAGCGCGGCTTCCCCAGACCGGCCGTTCGTGCATCGCGCAGCATCTTCGGCGGCTGATAGACCGCAGTGCGGACGAACAAGACGTTAGCTGTGCCATAGGGCCTGCAAACATTCATCAACAGGCCCAGATATCAATGGGTAGCTTACATCATGCCGCCCATGTCATGCATGCTGCCGCCAGATTTTTCTGGCTTGTCGGCAACCATCGCCTCGGTTGTGACAAGCAGGCCCGCAATAGATGCAGCATACTCAAGCGCGATCCGCACAACCTTGGTCGGGTCGATGACACCGGCCTTCAGCATATCGCCGTAGCTTTCTGACTGCGCGTCATAGCCAAACGCCCTATTGTCATTCTCAACAACCTTGCCCGCAACAACCGATCCATCAACGCCGGCGTTTTCGGCAATCTGGCGAAGGGGTGCCTGAAGGGCCTTACGAACGATTGCGATACCAGCCGTTTGATCCGGGTTGTCTCCTTGCAGGCCTTTCAGAGCTTTACCAGCGTGAACCAACGCAACACCGCCACCTGGAACCACACCTTCTTGCACAGCTGCGCGGGTCGCATTCAGGGCATCGTCAACTCGATCCTTGCGCTCTTTCACTTCGATCTCGGTGGCACCACCAACCTTGATCACCGCGATGCCGCCCGCAAGTTTTGCAAGCCGTTCCTGCAGTTTTTCTTTGTCGTAATCCGAAGTGGTCTCTTCGATTTGCGCGCGGATCTGCGTCACCCGTGCTGCGATCGCCGCCTTGTCACCCGCCCCGTCAATCAGGGTTGTCGTATCCTTGGTGATGGTGATTTTTTTGGCATCGCCCAGCATGTCCATCGTGACATTCTCCAGTTTGATGCCCAATTCTTCTGAAATCACCTGGCCCCCGGTCAGAATGGCAAGGTCTTCCATCATCGCCTTGCGACGATCCCCGAAACCCGGTGCCTTCACGCCAACGACCTTGAGGCCGCCGCGCAATTTGTTCACCACAAGCGTTGCAAGCGCTTCGCCGCTGATGTCCTCGGCGATCACCAACAGCTGTTTGTCCGCCTGCATCACGGCCTCAAGCAATGGCACCATAGGGGCCAAGGACGTCAGCTTTTTCTCGTGCAGCAGAATGACGCAATCTTCCAGATTTGCCGTCATCTTGGCCGTGTCCGTCACAAAATACGGGCTTAGATAGCCACGGTCGAACTGCATGCCCTCGACCACTTCGGTCTCGGTCTCAAGGCCCTTGTTTTCTTCAACGGTAATCACGCCTTCGTTGCCGACCTTGGCCATGGCATCAGCGATCTGTTGACCGATTGCGGCCTCGCCATTGGCGGATATGGTGCCAACTTTCGCGATTTCGGCCGTGTCGCCCACAGGGCGCGACATTGCTTTGACCTCTGCAACGACGGCGGCGACAGCCTTGTCGATACCACGTTTCAGGTCCATTGGGTTCATACCCGCAGATACAGCTTTCATGCCTTCGATGACTATGGCCTGCGCCAGAACCGTCGCAGTGGTTGTGCCGTCGCCGGCCTCGTCATTGGTGCGCGAAGCGACATCCTTGATCAGCTGCGCGCCCATGTTTTCGAAAGGGTCGGCCAATTCGATCTCTTTGGCGACGGTCACGCCATCCTTGGTGATACGCGGTGTACCATAGGATTTTTCGATGACCACATTGCGGCCCTTGGGACCCAGCGTAACCTTGACGGCATTGGCGAGGATGTTGATGCCCTTAAGCATACGGTCACGGGATTCCGTGCCGAATTTGACGTCTTTAGCAGACATTTCTATGTTCCTAATTGAAAAATTATGTGAAATTGGCAGCGGCGGTCAACTCAGGATGCCGAGGATGTCGCTCTCTTTCATGATCATCAGTTCTTCTCCGTCGATCTTGATGTCGGTGCCCGACCATTTGCCAAACAAAACTCTGTCGCCCGCTTTGACGTCCATTGCGATCCACGTGCCAGCCTCGTTCTTTGCGCCCGCCCCAACAGAGACGATTTCGCCCTCTTGGGGTTTTTCTTTTGCGTTGTCGGGGATGATAAGTCCGCCGGATGTCTTTTCGTCACCTTCGATGCGGCGAACAAGGACACGTTCATGGAGGGGAGTAAACATAGTGGAAATGCTCCTTCTGAAGATTTCCGGGAAGGGGTGGCATGCGTAGAGGCGCATTGGCACTCGCCACACCTAAGTGCCAATACCAGTGACATGGCTATCTTGAGATGTCGCTACAATAGGTCCGTAAACTAATTTCGTCGGATTTGATCACACCCAAGGATCGAGCCGAATTAGACGGCCGCGAAGTCTTACTTTAACTTTTTTACGGCAATCGAGATCGCTGATTTTCCATGGCAAAGACTTTCGGCGGTGAGAAGGCTGGGCAAGGCTTGTGTTCAGAACCTATCCAGCTTCAATATCCGCTTCAACTATTTAGCCAACTTGTTGTTGCGCTCGCAGCGAAGGTCGGCAATCCGCCGTCTCTGTCGATGGTTGTGACAACCACACTAACGGACCAGAGCCGACCTTCGAGCAAGCCGCGGCGAACGACCACAGTGAGCCCTTTGCAAACGGTCGGATCAATTCTTGCTTGCTGTTTCAAGTCGCATCGTTATCTCTTCTCGCATGGATGAGCCGCGCGCATATGTGATCCCGCTTGCAATCTGGACGATCATTGCCGGGGTGCTGATCGCGTCTTGGACCGATCTGCACCTGTACACAAAGCTGGCCTGTGTACTTTGGTTTGTTCTGGCGATGATTGCTCTACTGGCCCAGACCAGTCCCGGCGGGCGCGAGCGTCTGGTGGGTACCCTAAGGACCAGCCATTACACCCAAGTCTATCGCTACGTTGCCCGACCCCTGAGCGATTGGGTCTGGCGGCGCGTAGGCATGCTTAGCGAACGGGATGACGGAACCGCAGGCCCGCCGCCCGAGACAACCCCAGTCCTTCACTTGTTCCGCGCCGCCCTGACATGGCGTCTGCTGGACCGCGCAATGTTGATCGCTGTGGCCTATCCCTTGTTGGCGTTCCTGCTGACTTGGCTGTTGTTGGGCAATGCTGCGGTGTTGGGGGCGGGGGTGGTGGCGCTAAATGATGGGGAGCTGAGGGAGGGGGGGGAGGCGCTAAGGGTGGTGGACTTCTGGCCTGAGCGGGCGGCGATGCTGGGGCTATTCGTTATCTTGACCGCCGGTTTTTTGGGCAAAAAAATGTTGTCAGCCAGCCCGCGTATATTTTGGCAAAGTGTCTCGAGCTGGCTGACGCCAGTCACATTCGCATTGGCATTTGCATTGGTGATGGCGTTGTTATATCGGTACCACCGCTTAGGTGCAGACTTTATCGCAACCGCATTCGTAGTCGGATTGGCAGTTCCATTCACAGTCGCCGTCGCAGTTGAATTCGCAGGCGCATTCGCAGGCGCAGTCGCAGTCGCATTTGCAGGCACAGTCGCAGTCGCGGTCGCACTCGCAAACAATAACTCATTGTACATTGATGGCCTAGGCCTGCTTTCAGGCGCACTCGTAGTCGCATTCGCAGGCACAGTCGCATTCGCATACGCAGTTGGCTGGCTCTGGTTGCGCGGGTGGCAGGCGATCGTGCTGGTCGTGCTGGGTGCCAGCTGGGCGCTGGGGCTAATAGCGGTTGTGTTGTTCGTCGACCTGACGCAACCTATGCAAGATCGAGGCGTCCTCGTCTTAGTCGCTGTCCTGCCCCTGATCAACGGCCCGTTCGATGCGCTATCCTACGCAATAACTCTTGCCCTGTCGCGCAAAGGGCTGGGCACCCGCTGGGCACCGCTGTGGGGGCTGGCTGACCTCGCGCTGGGGGCAGTGCTGTTTCTGGCGCTTGGGGCCACGATGGTTGTCGTGATTGCCGCGCTGAACACCATCGGCACGGTGCCGATCTATGATCTGGCCTCGTTGTTTGCGGGGCTGCGGGCCAGTCCGGGCGATTACTGGTGGCTGTATCTTATCCTCTTTTCTACCCTCGCCCCTACCGCGCTGCATCTGTTGGTGGCGGTATTGGCGGTGCAAGGATTAGTGTTGTTCCAGAACCCCCGCCGCATGGTGGCGGGCTGGATCGCGGATGCCCCCGACAGCCACGGCGCGGCGGTCGGTGCATTTTTGGCGCAGGCTACAATCTGGTGGCTACCCTTGATTGCCCTTGCTGTGCTGGGCTGGGCGCTTTGGCAGTTGGGCGGCGGTGCGACGGCCATGGCGGGGCAGTTTTATCTGAACCAGTTAGAGGCGCTGGCGCGTTGGATCAATGCGATTTGAGTGTGATCAAAGGGCTGTGACGCGTGGTTCGCGACTGTCCGGAAAGTCCGCTCAGCAGACCTCGGCGCAATACGCAGCGAATGTCTGCAATCCGCCCCTCGTGGCCCTGACTGCTTCCGGCCCATTGCTGCCGTTAGTCATAGAGGTGATTGCTGCAACGTAGCTTTCGCAGAGCAGTCATTCGCGGTCAGACCTGAACGGGCCTGAGGTGCTTGGCGACGGTAGTTTGGCAATTAAGGAAACAAATAGCCCTTTTTGAGAGACTGAGATCGCAACCGGGTTGTTAAGCAAAAATTTCGACAGTACAAAGATTTTTTTACAGAATATCCCATCCTACGTGCGAAGGGGCATTTGCCAATTGATGTAATTGCTCAACTGGCAAATGTGCGTTTTTCAACGACGCAGTCAGGCAGCGTCGGATCGTTTCAGATCATATTCCGCAGAGATAATATCGGCTCCCTTTTCGCCGATCATGATAGAAGCAGCATTTGTATTTCCGCTGATGATGTCTGGCATGATACTTGCGTCTGCCACCCGCAGATTTGCGACGCCGTTCACACGCAAATTAGGATCAACCACGTCGCCCATGCGACAAGTTGAACACAAGTGATAGACAGTGACCGAGTAGTGCAAAGCCATGTTTTCAAGCAGCGCATCGCTTGGCGTCTGGCCCTGTACATACCCGTGCTTTTTTGCCAGTGCGGGCGGAACATTCAATGGGCCGGGCTTGTTCTCGCCTGGCCAGTTTTCGGCGATGTCCAATGCTTTGCGCATCACGGCAACCATAACTTTTAAATCATGCGGATCAGTGAAGTAGTTCATCCGGATGATGGGTGCTGCGGCAGGATCGGCACTGGCCAGCACGATCTCGCCCTTACTGTGTGGAAGGACCGGGTTGGCAAGCAGGATCATATTTTCCTGATCCGGGGCCAGCGTCTTTTCTGAATCCTCAAAGAAGGTAGATAGATCGATGCGCAACCGATCTCCCAGCAGACTTGCGTCATATCCGCAAGGAACATAGCCAATTTGCGCATCATGGCTGTGCGTGTCCCCCAGTCCCGTCGAAAAGAACGCTACAGCGTCATAAAGCGAGGAGGAAACGAGGCTTTCCCCTGTTTCCATCCATTGACCAATTCGGCGCTCGGCTTCTGCCTTAAGGCCTGCAAGCTCAGGGGGCATCGCTGCATCTTCCGCCGGATCAGCCGGCAACGGGCCTGCGGGTGCGCGCAATGCGTCTGGTCCAGCCGAGACGCCAATCTCTGCAATCGGCACGCCAATGCCAGGGGCGGGGAAAAACAGCGCACAATGCAGGTGATCTTTGAGGTTCTTACCGACACCGGGCAACTCGTGGCGGCATTCAATATCAACGGCCTCGATTTCGCGACGCGGCCCGATCCCCGACAGCATCAAGAGTTGAGGTGATCCGACAGCACCCGCACTCAGGATAACATCACGCGATGCACTGATCTGATGCAGCGCGCCGTCCTCGCCCTGATACTCAATTCCGGTGGCGGTCAGATCGTCAGCGCCGTCAGAAAGCAATACCCGCGTCACAAGAGCATGAGTGATAATTGTCAGATTCGTGCGGTTTTCTGCCTCGCCCGCCAGAAAGGCACGGTAGGTGCTGGAGCGCATGCCCTTGCGGGTCGTCGTCTGAAACAATGACGCCACGCCGGATGGCCCGCCGCGGTCGCGCCCATTGTAGTCTCCGGTCGGGATCCCCGTTGCTCCGGCCGCTTTGACGAAATCGCGCGCGGCCGGAATAACCGGTGACCGTACCGAAACACCCAGCGGGCCACCTGTGCCGTGCGCCTCACTATCCACCGAGATTTCGTTGCTCGGTGTCAGGTCTTCGCTTTTGATGAAATAGGGCAGCACATCGGCATAGCTCCACCCTTTGGCACCGCCTTCTGCCCATGCGTTGAAATCGCCGGGGTGGCCGCGCACATACGCCATATAGTTCAGCCCCGATGATCCTCCCAGCATCTTGCCACGCGGAACCGGCATTAGGTTGTCTATCAAGCCCAGGCCAGCGTTGCCCGGATCGGCAGTGTACATCCAGTCGACCTGCGGATCCAATTGCAGGCTCGCAACTGCGGCCGGCATCATTTCGTGGTCAGGGGGCGTGCCGCCTGCCTCCACGAGTGCGACGCGGCAGTTTGGATCTTCGCTCAACCTGGTCGCGATGACCGCTCCTGCTGAACCACCGCCTACGACGATAAAGTCATATGTTTCGGACATGCTTCTATTCCTTCCCCAAATAAAATCCCGGCTTTAGCCAGAAGCTTTCAAACGACATTCCGGTCTGGAACGCTTCCATCCTTACGCTGCGCTTGTTTTGCCATTCAAACAAGGCGTTTGAAGCCCTGAAGATGGAAACGCAGTTACGCCTTATTTTCAGCGACATCGGGCGAACGATAAGGCTGCTGAAACCTCAGATCGTCAGGTACGCCCACAGTATAAATCAGCTGGTTAAGGCCGTCATTTGTGCCGCTAAGTCGCCTTAATCACGCGCCGGTCGTCGCAGTCCCAGACGGCAGAAGATGTTCACTCTTGAGGCCCAATTCCTATTTCAGTCTCTTGCTTCATTGATCACGAAGCGTTTCCCCGAAGAATTGTCCCGCGCGCGCGGCGATAAGCTCCCTATCGTTGTCCAACGTCGCAACATGGTACGAATTGTCCAGCCAAAGGAGTCTGATGTCCGACGACTTGACGCCGCGCATGATTCGCAATGCGTTCGACGGATGAACCACGTGGTCTTCGCGCGACTGGATGATCTGTACCGGGCAGGTGATGTTGTAAAGCGTATCGCCGATCGCGGCCTGCGCCAGATATACTTCGCGCAAGCAGGACACTGGAACCTCCGAATAGGCCAGTTCGGTCACACTGGATGCCTTGATGTCTGACCCGATGCCCGGAATGCGGTCGGGCGCGGCGGGGTCAAGCACAAGCGTGGCAAGACCTCCGTCGTTCTCTCCGGCAATTGCATTGATTGGCACAATTCCCGCAACAATATCCGGGTAGCGCGCAGCAAGGGCAAGCGTCAGCATCCCCCCCATCGACAGTCCTGTCACAAAGACCGGTTTGCCGCGTTTGGCCAGTTTGTGCAAAGCTGCGTCAGCGGATGCCATCCAGTCGCGATACGCGGTCTTGGCCATCTCATCTACGGATGTGCCATGCCCGGCGAGACACGGACCAAGGACATGAAAACCATAGTTCTCGTTCAGCGACTTTCCAAGAAAGTGCATGCTTTGTGTCGTGCCGGTGAAGCCGTGCAAGACCAGCACCGATGGGCCATCACCGTCGAATTCGAATGGCTCGGCACCTTCCATGTAATTTTCCATCCGAAGTTCTCCCTTTGAGTTTCAAAATTGCGAAGCAGGTTATTTGTTCCTGCGCGAAGCATAAACCATTGCGGCGACTGCAATAATTGCGCCTTGTATCATCAGTTTTCCAGGTTCACCCAACCCCAGGGACGTCAGCAGATTAAAGCTGAATGTCAGCATGAAGGCGGCAACAGCGGGACCAAGCACACCACCTTTTCCGGCCCCGAAAGTGACACCACCAAGGATCACCGCAGCCAGAGAATTCAGAGCGAGGTCACCGCCGATATCCATGCTTCCGACGCCGACGAAACCGACCAACAGCAAACCACTGAAGACAGCAAACAGGCTGGACAGGATGTGAACCATCGTCACAACTCGAATGTAAGGAATGCCAGACGCCCACGCGGCGTTGGGATTGGCCCCAATCGCATCGACATAGCGGCCAAAAACGGAAAATCGCAGGAACAGCGCGGCAGGGATCAAAACGCCCAGCCAGACAAACAGCGCGATGGGAAATATGCCAATCCGCTTCTGGCCTATGAATTTCAGCACCTCGGGCGCATCGCCGGGCGCGTAGAACTGGCCAAGGGATATCACAACGCCGGTCAGGATCATCGCCATTGCCAGGGTCACGATCACCGATGACGCCCGCAGGCGAGTGATGAAGAATGCGTTGGTGGCCCCAACCGCAAGGCCAAAGAATATGCAGATCGCGATCAAGACGGGTTCGGAATAGGGCAGCGCGCCGCTGGTCAGGATATAGCTGATTGCGACGATGACACCACCGATCGACAGGTCAAGCGACAGCACCCGCATGCAGATCGACTGGCCTATGACGGCGATCCCAAGCGGTGCCGCCTGCCTGACGATCAACAACAACAGCAAGGGCGACAAAAGCATTGGCCGGGTGAAATAGGCAAACAGCAACAACAGCGCTGTTCCCAGATAAGCAAACGGCAGGTTCAGAAGGAAACGGACACACGCACCCAGTCGGCTGCGCTTTGATACGGGTGCATCCATTGTTGTGACGGTCATGCGCCAATCGCCTTGCGGGGTTGAAGGCTGATCGCGGCCAACAGCAGGATGCCTGTCGCCGCCGCGCGAATGAAGGGCGACACGCCGATCAAATTCATCCCGTTTGTCATAAGACCCAAAGCGACAGTTCCTGCAATAACACCGGTCACACTGCCGATCCCTCCGGCCAGCAATACGCCGCCAAGCGCAATTGCGGTCACAGACTCAAGGCCAAAGTTCGCCCCCATCGTCGCGTCCGCCGAAGCGACCCGGGCAGACAGAAAGAAACCAGCCATGACCCCGCCAAGCGAACACAGGACATAGCAGGAAATTCGATGGAAGATCACATTCACACCGTTGCGCGCAGCGTTGTCGTCATTTGCGCCCACTGCAAAAATCCTCAGACCAAATCGCGTAAATCGCAGCACGATCGCGGTCCCTGCGGCAAACACCAAACACCAGTAGAAAGCAGCAGGTAGGCCCAAGAATGAAAAATCGACCATCGCCTCGAGATAGTCCGGCACGTCGCCGCCGGGCACCGGCAGGACCAGCAGGGCAAGCCCCTGAAGAAAGGTAAGCGAGGCCAACGTCATGACAAGAGGATGCACCGCGAACACAGTCACCCCGACACCATTAACCAGGCCGACAACCAATCCTGCCATCAACGCCAACGGCACAGCCAGCGCAGGATCTACCGAGACAATAATGGCACTGGTGAGACTAAGAACCGATCCGACTGACAGATCAATACCGCCACTAATGGCAACGATCATCTGTCCCAACGCCACAATCAACAGGGCCGTAATCTGGGCATTCACGTTGGATATGTTCTGGACGTTCAGAAAGTTGGGCGAGGCAAAGCTAATGAAGATAAAGATCGCAATCGGCAGGCCGATTGCCACAACTCCCAAACCCGAACGTCCGGGAAACCGCAGAATATTGAACCTATTCATACGACAACTTCCAATTCATCATGTAAACCCTCACCCAAGGCCGAACGCGTGACTCTTTCTTCTGTGGTTGTTGGACCATCGAATTCGGCCACAATAGCCCCAGCACGCACCACAAGAATGCGATCGCAAAGGCCCAACACTTCGGTCAATTCACTGGATGTGATCAGAACCGCGCCACCGGCGTCGGCAAACTCTCTGAGCAATGTATAAATCTCGGCTTTGGCACCGACATCGACACCACGTGTTGGCTCTTCGACCAGCAGCACGTCCACGCCTGACGCCAGCCAGCGGCCAATCATAACTTTCTGCTGATTGCCACCAGACAAAGCACCAACTGCCTGATCTGAACCCGCCGATGCCACGCGCATCTGACCTAAAAGTGTTTCTATTTCATCGCGCTTGATCCGCGCACGCGCCCAGATGGATTGCTCTCGCAACATGCCAAGCGCCATGTTTTGACGGATGGAAAGCGGCAGGTACAAGCCTTCTATTTTGCGATCTTCTGGGATAAACCCAATCCCGGCCTTGGCTGCGGCAACGATTGTGGGCGGCACGGTGTTATGATCAGCCGCGCCGTCGATATGTTTGCAAACCTGCCCTGAAATCGGCGCATCAATTCCCGCAATCGCGCGAATAATGGCGCGCTGCCCTTGGCCCTCAAGGCCTGAAAGACCCAGAATTTCACCCTTTGCGAGCACAAATGAGACCTGACCCGGAAATGCGCGGGTTGTCAGATGATTGATACTCAACAGGGGTTGCGGCGAAGATTGTGGCCCCATTCGCGCAGGAAATAACTGGCCCAGTTCGCGACCGACCATCAAAGAAACAAGCCGCTCCCGGTCAATATCGGCCACCGGACGGGTCGCGACATGCCTCCCGTCCTTGAGGATCGAAACTTCGTCACAGAAACGGAAAATTTCTTCAAGACGGTGACTGATATAGAAAATCAGTTTACCTTCGGATTTTAGCGTCAGGATCAATTCGGCAAGCTTTTCGACCTCAGGCGCGTTCAGGGCGGCGGTCGGCTCATCCAGAATAAAAATTTCGGCGTCCGCGGCGATGCCCTTGGCTATTTCAACCATTTGCTGCTCGCCAACGGAAAGATCACCGCAGAATATTCCGGGTGAGATGTTGCTTCCCAATCGCGCCAACGCCGCTTCTGCCCGTCTTGTCATTTCGCGGCGATCCACCAGCCCCATGCGGCGCGGCTCTCTGCCAAGGAACATATTTTCGGCGACGGTCAAATTGGGCAGCAGCGTCAGTTCCTGAAAAATGGTTGATATACCATGGGCCCGAGCGTCCTTGGGCGAGGTCAGCGCGATAGCTCGGCCGTGCAGATGGATTGCACCCCCGTCAAGCCGGTGAACACCGGCAAGAAGGTTCATCAACGTCGATTTTCCCGCGCCATTCTCGCCCGTAACGGCGTGGACAGTTCCGCGCAATCCCTTGATTGAGACATCACCAAGGGCGATGTTCGGCCCAAAGCTTTTGGTGACGTCAATAAATTCTACGATCGTCTGAGCATGGGCATTGGGTTGCCCATGCTCAGATTCCTTCACTGGTGTTTGTATCGACATTGGCTGCTCAGCGATTAAAGTTCTTGCTGATCTCTTCCTCAGGCAGCGTCGATGTCACCCAGAATGCGTCATTCAGATCGTCGCGGTAGAAGTCCTTGAGGGTCTCATTCGTGATCGGTGCCGGATCAGAATAATAAGCCTTGTTCAAGGTTTCCCCCTCAAGCAACGCTACAGTTGCGCGGACCAATGCTGGCCCAATACCCGGCGTATAAATAGGTGCTACTGAATCGAGATTGTTTTCGGTCCAGATCCGCAGGAAGCCATTGTTGCCTTCCCCTGTCATCGGCACCAATGGTTTGCCCACATCCTTGAAAACATCTATGCACGCGCGCGTCATGTCGGCACCCGAAAACCAGATCGCGTCGACAGGTTGCCCTGACAGCACCAGATTTTCGCAAAGCTGCTTGCCTTTGGTATAGTTCCAATCGCCAAAGACTTCGGCGCCGATCTTGATATCCGTGCCTTCCAACGCTTCGGTCATGCCTTCATAGCGCAGTGTTTCTTCGTTCACGCCCGCGATGCCACGAAATGCCCAGATTGTCCCTTTACCATCCAGTTTCTCCTTCAGCCACTCGCCGCCGGTGCGCCCGAAAGCCTTGCCGCCAAGATTGAGTTCAACTGCAGAGTTCAGCACGCCCTCGGAAGAACCGTAGGTCGTCACAAGGATACCCGCCGCGATCGCCGCGTCGACCTGTTTTTTGACCGAAGCAGGTGCCATCGGTGCCACGATGATGGCGTCAACTTTTCGGGCGATCAGGTCTTCAAGGTCGGCAACTTGCTTTGCGGGTGCCCACCCTGCTTCAGTAAAGATAAATTCGCTGATCTGATCGTTTTGCGCAGCCGTGTATTTGGTCTCTTGAACCATTTGCACGATCCAAGTGTTGCCCAAGCCCGGGAATGACATACCGATGGTCCAAGGACCGTCCTTCTGGAATTCGCCAGCTTTTGTCATTTCTTGTGTAGTCGGGTCCAGCAAGCCCGGCACCAGCAGATCTTCTGCGTGCACCATCGTTGCAGTCGCAGCCAAACCCGTAAAAGCCAGCGCGCACGCCTTTGATATCATCGTGTTCATTCGGTATCCTCCCAGATATTGTATTTTTAACTCAGCTGTGCAGTGCCTGACGTGCAAAATACGGACTTTGCAAAAGCCAGGTCAAACCAGCTTTTCGACGATTAGCGTCGACAAAGAACATTTTAGCAAATAGCATTTGGCGATCGGGTGATAGTCAAATGCTATCGCGATCCAATATTCAGCAACGGGTGTGCAGTTGAAGCCAACGCGGATCGATATTCGTCACATGCGATATATAATTTCCGTTGCAGATACTGGCGGATTCAGGGCCGCAGCCAAGGCCCTAAACATCGTACAGCCCGCGATCTCGAAATGTGTCAAAGACGCTGAGCTTGATCTGGGTTTTTTAATCTTCGAGCGTAATCCGCGCGGCATCACACCGACAAATCGCGGGCAGCAGTTTATCGATGACGCGCGCCAAGTGGTTGCACTGTTCCAAAGAGCAATGCGTGCATCCCGGCAGAATGATGAAGGAACCACAGGGCATTTGATCGTCGGCTATTCCGCATTGGCGACTTCGCAACAAATGTCACCCGGCCTCGAAGCATTTCAAGCGTCCTACCCCGAGGTGCAGATCGAAATGCACATGATGTCGACGGATACGATCATGAAGTCGCTTCGGACGGGAAACATCGACATTGGCTTTCTGTTGTCTCACGCCAGCGCAACTGAACCTGATATCCGACAGCGTCCTATCTGGACAACGCAGATCGGCATCGTGACACCCCATGGCCCGACTTCATTTACACTGGACGCACTTCGACAGCTCCCCTTTGTCATGGGTTTGAGAGAAAACTGGCGATCCTACAGAAACTTACTGGACCAGGCCTGTTCTGACGCAGGAATAGAACCCCGCATCGTCGACGAAGCTTGGGATATCCAGGTCATTTTTCAGCGCATCGCTGCAGGACGCGGGGTTACGTTTTATCCAATGTCAGCGGCACAAAGCTTGCCCGCAACGCTGTCCATCGTTCCGATAGAGAATTTCAAAACTGATCTGACAATTTCCTTGGCATGGAGCGCTGCATCAGACACCGGATTACTGCAGACGTTTCGCATGATGTTTGAATAGCAAAGACAATTCATATGCGCGTGCAGAATTGACGGTTCTGACCATGAGTCCTTAAATGACCGCTTTTTGGAAACCGTCGCTCGAAGTTTGCAGGCGCAGCGAATGCACACTTTCCGCCCGATCGTGTCGAAGGCGTGAACGGCCCAAAGCCGACCTTGGCCGGTTCATTTAGCGCTGCGGCGCAGCGTCACCAGACCAGTCATTCGTGCATCCTGCGGCATTCAGGCCGGTAAATCGTCGGTCAGCGGGCTTTTCCGCCGTTCGCTGCAAGTGCATGATCCCTGGCTTCGGCTACGCAGCATCTGGTAAGGAGGGCGGTTTGTAAGTACTTCGGTCATCCAGTCTATGACGATGCTGCGTGATAAACGAACGGCCGATCCGGCGATGCCTCGCTGCGGCGCTGATTTTGCCCTCGAAGGTCTATTATAGGGCCGATGTAGTCATCGACACGAGGAACGGTTTGTATAGGTACACTTCATCTGCAAGGTATCAGAGCGGCAGTGGCAGGTGCCGACATTCAATTTATTTGCGTGATATGAATACCGCGGAGCCATTGCCTTCGTTCCATCAGCAAAAGTAGCCTATTGGCGCTTGTTAATATACACGGTATGGAGTTGCCGTCTATATTCTTACGGGCCAAACGGAGAGCAGGATGTCTACAGTCGAACGTTGCGCAGTCAACATCACCGGGTCCGGCGATAGGGCTATCGTATTTTTGCATGGTTACGGGTGCGACAGTGGCATGTGGCGCAAAGTAGCCCCGACCTTTGAAAAGGATTTTCGCGTCGTTACCTATGATCTCATGGGGTACGGGAAGTCTGCAGCAACGCATTATGACATGGTTCGCTATGCCACCTTAGATGGCCATGCGGACGACCTGATCGCAATATTGGAAGAACTTCAGTTGAAGGATGTGGTCGCGGTCGGCCACTCTGTGAGCGCGATGACTATCGGACTAACCGCGACACGTCGTCCGGATTTGATCGGAAGACTGGTAATGATTTGTCCGTCGCCCAGCTATTCCAACGATAGCCCCTATGTAGGCGGCTTCGAGCAGCGCGATCTTCTTGGCCTGCTGGATGTCCTTGACGTGAATTATCTGGGGTGGGCGCACGAGATGGCACCGCAGATTATGGGGGCATCAGATCGTCCCGAACTCGGCAAAGAATTGACGGATAGCTTTTGCCAAACTGATCCGGATATCGCCAAACATTTTGCAAGGGTCACGTTTCTCAGTGACCATCGCAGCGACGTGAAGGCGATTGCGCAGCCTACCTTGGTGTTGCAGTGCCAAGACGATGTTTTGGTGCCATCATCTGTCTGGACTTGGCTGACAGATAATATGCAAAACGTCGAATTGGTAGTGCTGGACGCAACGGGCCACTGCCCGCATATGAGCTATCCTGAAGCAACGACAGAGGCGCTCGCTGAATTTGTGCGGCCGCGCATCGCTGGGTGAGCGACAGTTCTGATTGCCTGATGGATCCTGACCAATGGCCTTGTGGTCTTGCGGTCATGGATGCGTCGGGTCAGCTTCAAAAAGTTAATGCCACGCTAAGGCAGTGGCTGACAATGGATGCTGCTAAGCAGGGCGAAAGCGTTCGCTTCGTCGATATTTTGTCGAGAGCAGGTCGGATCTATTTCGAAACTCATTTGCGACCGCTTTTGCTGGTGAAGGGTGACTTTTCGGAAGTTTCTATAGAGCTTGAACGGCCCGACGGAACGCGCGTCGCTGTTTTCATGAATGGTCGTGCAACCTTGTCTGACGGTCGCATGGTAGATGCCCATTTCAGCATGTTCCGAAACGAGCAACGCCAAGCATTTGAACATGAACTGGTGGCAAAGCGGCGCGAAAGCGAAGCATACAAAGTTCTTGTCGGGTCGTCACCGTATGCCATCATGTCTGTGAGCATGGACCGGACTATTCGCGCTTGGAACCCTGCTGCTGAGCAACTGTTCGGCTATTCTGAAGCCGAAATTATTGGCCAGAAGTTTGACGAGATTTTGGTGCCACCAAAAGATCTGATAAGCGTTGGGGAGGATTTAAGGCGCATTGCCGCTGGCGAAACCGTGAGGAGCGAGACGGAGAGGCTCCATAAGAATGGTCAGCGGGTCCAGGTGGAAAGAAGCATTGCAGCCATCCACGATGTGACCCAAGAATATAGCGGATTCGTCGCAACCTATAGTGACATCAGCGCCCGCAAAGCATCTGAGGCCCACATTCAGACACTGTTGCAGGAGGTTAACCACCGGTCCAAGAATTTACTTACGGTCGTTCAGGTTATTGCTCGGCAGACGTCCCGCATGTACGAAGGACCGGATTTTTTTTCTGTGTTCAACAAACGCTTGGCCAGTCTGACATCAAACCAAGATACGTTAATCAATAGTCAGGGAAGCCATGTTGATCTGGAAACGCTGGCCCGTACCCAATTCGCACATCTAATTAACCCCGCAGACCCCCGTTTAACGATAAGTGGCCCGACTGTTCAGACAAACGAGTCCGCGTCACAAGCTGTGGGTATGGCAATTTTTGAATTGGTTACAAACGCTGCCAAATATGGAGGATTGTCGCAGGATACTGGCTCGGTGACTCTGTCCTGGATGATTACCGAAGATGTAGCTCCAAGCATCGAAATATCCTGGGTTGAAACAGGTGGCCCGCCAGTCACCGCACCGACAAGGAAGGGCTTCGGTTCTCAAGTTACGGGTCCAATTCTCGAAAGTATTACTTCAGGAAAAACACACCGTGATTACGACCCTAACGGGTTTCGTTGGTTTCTAAGCGCGCCTCTCGCACGATTTACAGAGTAAAAAAGATCTGCCATCACGGTAATGAAGTTCGAAAATTGCTGCATTGCGCATGAAGGGTAGGTCTTGTGACGCTGCATTGCAGCTATGGGCCGTGCTTTCCTGCCCCTACATTCCGCACCTGCACTCTAAGTTAATGTGGGCGCGGACCCGACCTTCGCTGCGGTCTGACCATGGGCCGCAATGCGGGACATTCCTGCCGTTTGTTGACTTCGCAGCAGTGACGGCATTATGAGGTCGCGTGGTGAAGGAGGGCCCTGCCCGCCTAAGTTTCCGCTTGTTCGGCGGCACGCTCTTCCTTTGACGCCCGCTGTTCAAGCGCAGTTTCATTGCCAGAGAGAAAGATTCCCAGTCCTTCAAGTGCAGGTATCTTGTCCGAGAAGACACGCAAAACAATCAAAGCGGGTACTGCGATAAACATGCCGATGACAGACCAAGCCCAGCCCCAGAACGCCACCGCAACAAATACCAGAACAGGGTTCAGCTTCAAACTACGCCCGACTGCATATGGCGTGATGAGCTGTCCTTCTATCGTTGTCAGCCCAAGATAAACCCCTGCCACAAGCAAGGCTGAAGACACAGTGTCGAAGCTGATGACACCTATGAAGAAAGCAAGCAGGACACCTGCAATCGCACCAAGGAAAGGGATGTAGTTGAGAGCAAATGCCAGGACCCCGAAAAGTAGGGGGTTCGGCATTCCCAACCCCCAAAGCGCAAGACCGACAGCCACGCCAAGGCCCGCATTTATCGCTGTGATGGTGAGGAAGTAGCGCGACAGCTTGCGTTCAATATCGTAGGAAATCTGTATCGCTCGCTTCTTATCTTTGAATGTTGGCGCTGTCTGAACCAGCTTTTCATGAAACATGTCACCTGAAGCGGTCAGAAAGAAGAATAGGACCAGGGTGAATATGATCTGACCCATGACGGACGGTGCAGTTGCAAGCGTTCGAGATAGAACGCTTGGTCCCTGAACGACGACCTCTTGGGGTGCCTCATCGCTCGGAGCGGCTGTCTCGGCACCAGATTGTCCACCCTCGGCCACCTCTTGAACCTCATCCGATGCCTCCGCTACTTTCTCTATAACCTCTGAGACACCACGCAACTTGCGTTCTACATCCGCTGCAATGGTCGCACGGTCGGCTACGTACTGCTGGATGGGACCGGAAAGCACAAAGGCAAGTGCGCCGATCCCCACCACAAGAGCGAAAACAAACAACAGCGCACTCACTGGCGGCGGCACGCGGCGACGCTGTAAAAAGCGGCGAATGGGCGAGAAAGTTAGGGCAAGAAGAAAGGCTAAAAAGACGGGCATGATGAATGTGCGTCCAAGAACCACTGCTGCGATCAGACCAAGGATGGCAAGCGTCGCCTGTGGCCAAATGATGCGTCGCAGAGGCACGGGCAGATCGGTCTCAGACATAGGGAGTACCACCTTCTCAGAAATGCAAGCCAAAGGCGGCTGCACCTAAGTTTTAAGCGTGTCCGCTCCGCTTAGCAATTCGATTACATCGAAACGGTTTCCTGCACAGCAGCAGTGGCTGGTTTGGGCTCGAAGCCGCCTTCCGCACCGCAGCACAAACACCAGTTCCGTGGCTGATTGAATGTCAGCTGTCGCCATCGACGCACGGCAACCTCGCACTTGCAGCGAATGCACACTTTCCGCCCTTAGTGGAGGCTGCCGCTAACCTTAACCGGACCTTCGCATCTTGCGTCTAACGGCGGTTTCCCCTGGACTTGTCACGGTTTGATGCCGCCCAGCACAACTCATCCGAAAAATAAGATTTCAGAAATGGAAGCTGAATGCCGAACTGGTGAGCCCTTTACTCCAAACTCCGCCTTTAGATTTTCGGAAAACACATAAATCTTTGTTTTTAAATGTTAAAAAATCAAACGAAGGTCTCAGGTTGTCCGGGGGCTGGTCTACGGAACCGCAGAGCAAATTTATAGGCCTCTGGGTTACGTGAAACTTCCTTAACCAAAAGAAAAAATCTCCGGATTGCAGGGGGACGGGTCTGCAAGGTCCAGTTTTCCCAGACTTTAGACCCACCCCCTGCCCATTGGTCTGCTTTGAGGTGCCCTTATTTCTTGCCATCGTGACATTTGTTGCGCCTAGGGCAGTCCGCTCCAACACGTCCAAAGTGTTGGAGCGGACGCAGGTCATCCATCCGGCCGAATTTTCAAAACTCAGCCTGCGAACTAGATAGGCAGCTGAGGATTAATTAGGAACTTTTCGCCAGTCTTTTTGGTAACATAGCGCGCAACGACTTCTGACTTGAGCACATCCGTGAGAGAAATTTCGTCCGAGTATTTGTTTTCAAACGTGGTGGTCAATTCCTTAACCACTCGCTCCCGCATTTTTGCACCGACGTCGTGTCCGACGCGCGCAAGGAAGTTGGGCAGCAGCCAACCGCCAACGCCCCAGGCCATGCCGTAGCCGCGTGTGAGCACTGTCTCTGTTTGATCTAGCCCCCCATAAAGATAGACCTGCTTGTGCTTCACTGATCCGTAGATGCTGTATGCACCTGGCGTTCGCGCTGCAGCGGCCTCCATCGCTGTAAGGATGTTAGATGCCAGACGCCCTCCACCGGTCGCATCGAAGGCAAGCGTGGCACCAGTTTCATGGATAGCATCGGTCAAATCTGCCATGAAGCTATCTTTCGAGCTGTCGACTACATGCGCCGCACCCATGTCCCGCAGAAGCTTTTCCTGTTCTGCTGAACGCACAACATTGACCAGTTGCACGCCGTCCGCCTGACATATGCGGTTCAACATTTGGCCCAAGTTGGACGCAGCCGCCGTATGAACAAGTGCAGTGTG
>RCMY010002010.1_pt1 | contig 19008 bp, 19 predicted proteins | sample 2041341 | NCBI WGS metagenome assembly RCMY01 (sample SAMN09708234, study PRJNA481090) | Marine sediment metagenome, whole genome shotgun sequencing project. | reverse complement strand
CCGCCCTCTTGGGATGCACCGTTGTCGGCAACGACCACGAAAATTGTGTTCTCGAGCTGGTCAGTTGCCCTAAGGCCCTCGACGAGCCTCCCGATCTGATCGTCGGTGTGGTCAAGGAACGCAGCGAATGCTTCTTGGAGTCGGGCGGCCAACAGCTTCTGGTTCTTGGGAATGTCGTCCCACGGCTGCACACCGGGGTTGAGCGGTGCAAGCTTAGTGCCCGCTGGAATGACACCGGTTGCAAGTTGGCGGGCATGAGTGCGTTCTCGGACCTTGTCCCATCCTTCGTCGAATGCCCCCTTGTACTTCGCGAGGTATTGGGCTGGTGCCTGGTGGGGGGCGTGCGTCGCCCCGAATGGCAGGTAGGCAAAGAATGGTCGATCAGGCCGAATGCCTTTGCTGTCTGAGATCATGCGGAGTAGCTGGTCAACAAGGTCTTCGCTGACGTGGTAACCGTCTTCGGGGCGGCCAGGCGGGTCAATCGGGTGGTTGTCGCAGGTGAGCTCTGGGTGGAACTGATCGGTCTCACCCTCGAGGAATCCGTAGAAGCGATCGAACCCGCGGCCGAGAGGCCATTGCTGAAATGGGCCAGCAGCCGATGATTGTTCCATCGGGGCCAGGTGCCACTTCCCGGTGCAGAACGTGGCGTAGCCCTCGTCTCGCAAGACCTCGGCCACCGTGGCGGCGTGGTTCGAGATGTGGCCGAGTTGGTGAGGGAAGCCTGTCCGGAAGTTCGACACGCTTCGCATACCAACCGCATGCTGTGACCGTCCGGTCAGCAATGATGCTCGAGTCGGCGAACACAACGGTGTCACGTGGTAGTTGGTGAACTGTAAGCCGTTGGCAGCCAAGGCATCGACGTTCGGAGTATCGATCTCAGAGCCGTAGCAACCGAACTGCGCAAAGCCGGTGTCATCGAGGAGCACGATCACCACGTTCGGGGCGTCGTCATCGGGGTGCGGCGATTCTTGGAACCAAGCCTCCGACTCCGCAAGCGTTCGACCGATCTTGCCCTTGAACTCAGTTGGATGCGCCATCTGATTACCTCCGTGCTGGGCACAGTAACCGAAGGGAACGGGACACTCAAAAGTTTGTGAGAGTATTTGTCTCACAATATTCGATCGAGTCTGCTAATGTGTCGCAGATGCGAGTAGAGCCAACACCAACCACCGATGGTCGCAGAGCCAGACGAGAGCGCGGAAGAGTCGCCGCCGCTACTGCGATGATCGACCTCGTTTTCGAGGGCTACTCGCCACCATCAGCGGAGCAAATCGCCGACCGGGCTGGCATCTCCAGCGCCTCCCTCTTTCGCTACTTCGAAACCCTCGACGACCTACGCGATCACGGTTCGCAGATCTATTTCGAGCGCTACTCCGATCTGCTTGACGTACCCCACATCGGTGAAGGCTCACTTGAGCAGCGAGTGAAGGCAATTGTTGCGGCCCGCATCAAGCTCTATGAAACCACGGCTCCGATGTCACGACTCCTACGCCATCGGGCGACCGACTTCCCGTCGGCTGACGAAATGCTTCGCAACGTTCGGTCCACGTTCAGCGACCAGTTCAGCCAGCACTTCGATGAGGAGCTTTGTACGTTGTCGAAGGCGACACGAGACGACGCCCTCGCTATCGGCTCAGTTCTCACGTCGTTTGAGTCGTGGGACCAGCTCCGCTCGCACTTCGCACGGACCGAGCGCCAGGCTACGCGAGCCTGGTGCAGCTCGTTGACCGCTCTCCTCACGCCCTAACCCACCGTTCTAGTAGGCTCTTTGCTAATGATCTCCACTCCGATGCAAGAGGCACTTTCCGACCAGCTCAATCACGAGTTCTACTCGGCGTATCTGTATCTCGCCATGGCTGCGTATTGCAGCAATTCCGACTTCAATGGGGCGGCGACTTGGCTCGAGTCTCAGTACGAAGAAGAGATCGTCCATGCCACCAAGATCTACAAGTATCTGATCGAGCAAGGCGTCGCGCTCAAACTGGCGCAGATCGATGAGCCACCACACGAATTCGGCAGGCTGATCGAAGTCTTCCAGGCGTCGCTAGACCACGAACAGTCAATGACGACCCGGCTCAACGAGCTCAGCGACCTTGCCCTGGCGGCCAAAGATCACGCGACCTACAACCTCCTGCAATGGTTCGTAAACGAGCAGGTCGAAGAGGAAGCAACCGTGAGCGGCATTATCGCCAAGCTTCGACTCGTCAAAGACGACGGCTATGGCCTGCTGATGATCGACAACGAACTCGGCGCACGAACGACGCCAACCGATAGTGCAGCGGCGTCGGGCGCCGCTTAAAACGTTCGATAGAACGGCCTGTCGGGCAAGACGATCTTGACTGGGCTACCAGCTGACGCAGTGGCGAGGTGCAGCAAGAAGCTACCGACTCCAGCCGCTCCCTGCATATATCCAGTTTGGGACTCGACGAATCGGTCTCGGGTTCGATGCTCGGCCGTGCTCCACGACGTACCTGTTTCGGTGTCGGCCTGAGCGAGCACGTGCATGAGATACATGAACAGAACGACGCCAAGTACTGCCGTGGTCAGTGTCGAGTTTCTGCGCATCGAGAAACTCGGTTCCGGCCAAAGCACCTTCCCTATATGTGTTCATCAGGCGATGCTGTCGAGAGCCCTCGTCAGATCGGCTTGCAAATCAGCCAACGTCTCGATCCCAACCGATACTCGAAGCAGATCGTCTGGCACCTGGAGCGGTGAACCCTCGACCGATGCGTGGGTCATGACGCCAGGATGCTCGATGAGCGATTCCACGGCACCAAGCGACTCTGCGAGCGTGAAGACTTCGGTGGCCGACGTCATCCGCATCGCGGCATCACGTCCGGCAGCAACTCGGAACGAAATCATGCCGCCGAACCGCTTCATCTGCTTCGCTGCCGCCGCATGCCCTGGGGTCGACGCAAGCCCCGGGTACAGCACCGTTGATACTGCATCGTGTCCTTCAAGCAGTTCCACAAGGGCCTCGGCGTTGTCGCATTGACGGTCCATACGGACGGCGAGCGTCTTGATCCCACGCAGCGTGAGGTAGGCGTCCATTGGGCCAGGCACTGCGCCGGCGCCATTTTGCATGAAGGCAAACTGCTCGCGCAGGTCGATGTTGTTCGTTGCTATGAACCCGCCGACGACGTCAGAGTGTCCGCCAAGGTATTTGGTGGTCGAGTGCACGACAATGTCGGCACCGAGGCTGAGCGGTTGCTGTAAGTAGGGCGTGGCGAATGTGTTGTCAACTACGCAGAGCCCGCCATTTGCATGCGCCACATCAGCAACGGCTTGAATATCGACTGCGGTCAGCAGTGGGTTCGTTGGCGTCTCGAGCCATACCAGCTTGGTTGCTGGGGTCCACGCAGCAGCTAGTGCCGCGGGGTCGGTGAGGTCGACGGTCGAGAAGGTGATCCCCATCGGTGCGATGACGCGGGCAATCAATCGATAAGTACCGCCGTATGCGTCATTGCCAAGAATGAGGTGGTCACCCGGCCGCAGACCACGTAAGACGGTGTCTGACGCGGCCATGCCACTCGCAAAGGCGAGGCCGTGCTCGGCGCCTTCAAGCGCAGCAAGGTTCGCTTCCAGCGCCGACCGTGTCGGGTTGCCAGTACGCGAGTACTCGAAACCTCGGTGCTCCCCCGGCGCAGGCTGGGCAAATGTTGTCGCCAAGCTGATTGGCGTGACCACTGCTCCACTCGTTGGATCGTGGGGTTGACCCGCTCTGATGGCCCGTGTTTCGAAGCCGTATGTGTTTGCGTCAAGAAATTTGTCGTCAGCCATGGTCGGCTCCTGAGAGGTTTTCAGCGGACAGGTATGCGAGCACGTCGGTCCGGGTGATGACGGCCCGTGGACGACCGCCGTCGAGCACCAACAATGCGGGTGCTCGGTCGAGGAGGCGTACCGCAAGCTCGACATTCTGGCCAATGCCGATTGTCGGCAGTTTCGCACTCATCACATCGTCGACCAGTCGATCGAGCACGCCGTCGGCGTCGAATGCGAGCTCCATCAATCTCAGCTCATCAATCGAGCCCATCACCTCGGCAGTGGCAAGCGGCATCTCGCCTTTCGCCACCACAAGCTGACTCAGACCATGGCTGCGCATCAGGTCGACAGCCTTTCGAGCAGAATCGGTTGGTTCGACATAAACCAGCGGCGGGATCTCATCGTCGCGGTGTTGAAGTACCTCGCCAATATTGTGGCCCTCGGTTGATATGAAGCCAAACGATGCCATCCAATCGTCATCGAAGACGGTGGACAGGTAACCACGACCGCTGTCAGGGATTAGAACCACGATGAGATCATCGGGCGATGCCGTCGCCGCGACTTTCAGAGCGACACCAACGGCCGTTCCACCCGAACCACCGATCAGGATGCCCTCTTCTTGAGTGACCTTTCTGGCCATCAGGAACGAGTCTTGATCGCTGATCGCGATCGTCTCGTCGACCACGTCAGCATGGTACGTGGTGGGCCAGAAGTCTTCTCCAACACCCTCAACCAGGTATGGGCGGCCAGAGCCGCCCGAGTACACCGAGCCCTCAGGATCAGCAGCGATGATCTTGATATCGGGATTCTGTTCCTTGAGGTATCGGCCAACTCCACTGATGGTTCCCCCGGTGCCGGCACCGGTGACAAAGTGAGTGATCTTGCCGTCGGTCTGACGCCAGATCTCAGGTCCGGTAGAGGTGTAGTGGGCCTCGGGGTTGGCCTGGTTGTCATACTGATTCGGCCGGAAGGCCCCCGGGGTCTCTTTGACGAGGCGCTCGGCGGTTGAGTAGTACGATGCAGGATCTTCCGGAGCCACTGCGACCGAACAGACGACAACTTCGGCGCCGTAGGCCCTCAGCAGCTCCACCTTCTCTTTACCGACCTTGTCGGTGACCACAAAGATGCATTTATAGCCACGCTGAGCTGCGACAATGGCAAGACCGACGCCCGTGTTGCCAGACGTCGGCTCAATGATTGTTCCGCCGGGCTTCAACAGCCCCGCCGCTTCTGCGGCGTCAATCATGGTGACCGCAGCACGGTCTTTACTACTGCCGCCGGGATTTGTTGTTTCGAGTTTCGCCACGACTCGGCCGGGAAGGCCAGCCGAGATGCGTGGCAGGTCGACTAGCGGCGTATTCCCAATGAGTTCAAGTGCGGAGGACGCGATTTCCATATGGTTCCTGTCCGTTGGTCTGGATATGGCAGCGATTGTGAATCACCATATGCGAACAGGAACCATTCTGGAGAACGTCTAGTAGATCTCGAAGAGGCCTGCGGCGCCCTGGCCGCCACCGATACACATGGTGACGACGCCGTACTTGGCGCCACGACGCTTGCCTTCTTGCAGTATGTGGCCTGCACAACGTGAGCCGGTCATGCCAAAGGGGTGGCCGATCGAAATCGATCCTCCGTTGACGTTGTACTTCTCTGGGTCGATGCCGAGCTGATCACGAGAATAGAGGCACTGTGATGCGAACGCTTCATTGAGCTCCCACAGATCGATATCGTCAACGGTCAGACCGTGGCGAGCGAGCAAACGGGGCACCGCGTAGATCGGGCCAATGCCCATCTCGTCTGGCTCGCAGCCTGCGGTTGCGAATCCCTTGAATGCACCGAGTGGTTCGAGGCCCTGACGCTCTGCTTCGGCTGCCTCCATCATGACGAGGGCTGCGGCGCCGTCGGAGAGCTGGCTTGCGTTGCCCGCAGTGACGTAGTTGCCTTCGCCACGAACCGGCTTTAGCTTCGCTAGACCCGCGAGCTCGGTTCCAGGACGGTTGCACTCGTCGCGGTCAACCACGTAGTCGACGATTGTCTCTTCCTTGGTCTCACGATCGACGAGCTTCATCTTGGTTGCCATCGGCACGATCTCGTCTTCGAAGAGGCCGTTCTCTTGGGCCAGAGCGGTGCGGCGCTGTGACTCAACGGAGTACTCGTCTTGGTAGTCGCGAGAGACGTTGTAACGCTCGGCCACGATGTCGGCCGTTTCGATCATGGCCATGTAGACGGCGGGGTACATCTCGGAGAGGGCCGGGTCCATATTGGCCGAGCCACCCATGCCTGGGTTCGGCATAGAGATTGACTCAACGCCACCAGCGACAATTACGTCGACGCCGTCTTGCTTGATTGCGTTGGCGGCGAGGGCGATCGAGTTGAGCCCCGATGCGCAATGACGTTGGATCGTGGCACCAGCTGTGGTGGTTGGCAGCCCACCGAGCAGACCGGCGAGACGGGCCAAGTTACCCGCGCCGTGGGCACCGTTACCGAGGTAGAAGTCCTCGATTTTTGCAGGGTCAACGCCGGATTTTTCCACTGCGTGCTTCACTGCGTGGGCGGCCATTGACATTGCAGGCGTGATGTTGAATCCACCACGGCCGGACTTGGCAAGCCCGGTACGGGCGTAGGAAACGATGACTGCTTCGCGCATGTTCGAAAACTCCGACTTCAGAATTGGTTTGTAGGTTGTCTATTCCTAGCCCAACCCTCACGAAAGAACCATTACTGGAGCTGGCGATTTCTTCAGACGGGACGATCGCCCTTGACCGTTACCCGCCTCATATGGCGCCGATGGCCGGCGTAGTCGTGCAGGGCATAGTGCTGGACGCTGCGGTTGTCCCACATAACAAGCGTTCCTGGCTCCCACCGAACGCGGCACGTGAATCGCTCCTTCACCGCATGGGTGTAGAGCATTTCGAGCAACGCCGACGACTCATGGGGGCGAAGCGAGCGGATACGCAAGGTGAAGGCCCGGTTAACGTAGAGCGACTTCCGGCCCGACTCGGGGTGTGTCCGGATGACCGGGTGCTCGACGGTGTCGTAGGCCGCAGTTTGGTTCTTCGTCTTCATGGCTTTGGAGAGCGTTGACTTCCCACCGGCACCGTATTGAAGCTCAGCTGAGTGCACGGCAACGAGACCTTCGAGCATTTCTTTCATGCGATCGCTCAACGCGTCGTATGCCTTCGTTTGGCTCGCAAAGAGTGTGTCGCCGCCAAACGGTGGCACCTCAAGCGCATACAAGATCGATCCCAGATCTGGTTCGGGCAAAAAGGTGAGGTCGGTGTGCCAACCACCACCGAAGTTGGCCTGGTCGTCGACCTCGGTCACTACGTCGAGGAGGCGAGGGTCAGCGACCGAGCCCTCAACGAACGGATGGACGTCGAGTTCGCCAAACTGCTCGCCAAACGCAATCTGCTGCTCGCCGGTGAGCTCTTGACTACGGAAGACCAACACCTGATGTTCGACAAACAGTTCCCTGACCGCGACCTTGACGTCGTCGGTGAATGGAGTCGCCAAGTCGAGGCCTGAAACCTCAGCTCCCACCGCCCCGGCGAGCGGAACTGCTCCGATCAACGCTAAGTGAGCACTACACATAAGTCCTCCAGAACATATGGCCTCCGGTCTTAAGAAGCTCATCGTTTCACTCTCGCGAGTTCGTGTCGAGTTGATCTAGAGTTGCGGACCAACAGAGCGGAGGGGCTCGTCATGTCATTTTTTAAGGAACTAACGACCTTCGGCAACGAGCGGCGGCAAGTCGCCGAGCTGATGCCGCAACTCGGCTTCGGTGTAATGATCCCGTCCGACGAGAACCTTCGCCCCATGAGAGCTGCGTGGTACGGGGGAAACTGGCAGGGGCGGCACGCGGTGGCGACCGTGATTCGCCGCCAGTATCGCCATGCCGGCAGCCAGGAAATCGGCAATCGATACAAGAACGTTGCTTGTCTGCAGCTCACGCTTGAACCTTCGCTGCGACGTGCGATTGGTCTCGGAGTGTCGAAGCCCTTTGCCACTCGCTCACCAACAACCGTTGCTGAGGCCTTCCCACCAGACCATGCCGCCTATGGCCTCCATCCACTGGTGAAAGATGCCTTCGTGGCTCTCATTCAACCAGAGCCCAGTCGCAGCAAACGCCGCAATGGCCCCCACCTTCGCATCACCGATCGAGCCGTTCTCGACGACTACCTTCCTGCCACTGTTCATCCGAATGCCCCGTCGCTCGTCATGCGCGAAATCGCCATTGAGGATGATCTTCCGCAGAAGGCTCGCTACTCGCTCGACACCATGGCCTGGCTTGCGTCAATCCTTGAGTCGACCGAGATTCCTAGCTAATCGACCGCAACAACGAGCTTTCGCGGCCCCCGAAACTCGAACCCGACGAGCTCAACATTGTCCTCGACAAGACGAATCTTCGGAAAGCGCTCGAAAAGCCGCTCGACACCTACCCGAATCTCTTGTCGCCCAAGCCACTCACCAAGGCAGCGGTGGGCGCCCAGGGCAAATGCCGCGTGCGTCCCTTCGCGGCGATCAAGATCAATCTCGAATGGCCGAGTCCAGTGCTCCTCATCAACGTTGACCGACCGAAGCACACCAGCCACCATCGAACCGGCCGGGATCGTGACCCCTCGCAGCTCGACGTCAGCTGTGGTCTGGCGAGTCACCGTGCCGACCGGACTGTAGATCCGCATCGTCTCCTCGATAAGCCGACGGAGCTTGTTTGGCTCGGCGTCGATGCGTTCACGCAAATCGGGCCTCGTCAGCAAGACCCATGCGACCAGGCCGATACCGTCTCTCGGCTCATTGATGCCTCCTGAAATCATCAACCGAACGTTGTTGACCACTTCTTCCGGAGTTGCCCCGGCCCGCACGAACGAAGCGATGGCAGACTCATCATCGTCGTCTGCTGCGATCTTCTCACCGATTGCTTCTCCGAGCTCTGCCTTGGCCGCCGCGCCTTTTGCCGCCAGCGCCGGGTCATCTTCGAAGTTGGCAAGATCGGCACACAAGCCCTCGCACCACGACCACATCCGCTCCAGACCATGATGATCTAGACCGAGCACGGTGGCCAGACTGCCGGCCGCGAGCGGCTGAGCGTATTCCCTCATCACATCGAACGTCGGCCCCTTGATCGCGTCGAGAATGCTGTCGGCCAGAGCCGCGAGCTCACCAGCAACAAATGGACCGCTGCGGCCACTGGCGCGAAACGGGGCCTGCAACATGGCTTGCAAACGAGTGTGTTCGGGCGGATCGGTTGTCAGCATGTTTGGGCCGAGCGCTCGGGCCAAGAATGAGGGGTTCGTCGATGCCGAGAAAAGCAATGGATTGCTCTCGATGAAATCGACGTCATCCCATTTCGTAACCAGCCACATGTCGAGCGCCTCGGCGAAACACACCGGCTCTTCGTCTCGGAGCCGCTCAAGAATTGGATCGGGGTCGTTCTCCAGATCGGCGAGCCGAATCGATTGACCGAGCGTCGACTTCATGCTCTTTCCCATTTGCGCACGTTAGCAGTTCGGTCCCGTGGCAGAGGATGTGCGAGGCTACGATAAATCGCATTCTGAAAGGCACACAATGCAGGCTCTGGTTCTCCGCTCCGGATCGCTCGTCGTCGACGAGATTGCTGAGCCAGTTCCCATGGCCGGGCAGGTTCTCGGCCGTGTTCTGGCGTGCGGCATCTGTGGCAGCGACCTTCACGCGGCAAAGCACCTTGACCAGTTGGCGACGCAAGGCCTCGGAAACCCGAGCCCAAAGCGCGCCTCGCTCGACGCAACCCGTGATGTTGTCATGGGGCACGAGTTTTGTGTTGAGATCCTCGATCTTGGGCCTGGCGGTAGCGCAGTCGGTGCGTCTGGCCAGGCTCTGAAGCCCGGTGATCGAGTCTGCTCGCTTCCGGTTTCGATGGCGAGCGGCGTGGTGCACACGCTCGGCTATTCGAACGACCTCTCTGGGGGCTTCGCTGAACGCATGGTTCTCGATGCCGCCCTTTGCTTGACTGTCTCGGCAGATCTCCCGACTGAGCTCGCGGCACTCACAGAGCCGCTCTCTGTCGGCTCTCACGCCGTTGCCAAAGCGGGTCTCGAGGCTAACGCGGTGCCGCTCGTCATCGGCTGCGGACCAGTTGGACTTGCCGTCATCATTGCACTCAAGGCCAACAGAATCGGGCCGATCATCGCCGCTGATTATTCACCTCGGCGACGCCAACTCGCCGAGTCGCTTGGTGCCGACATCGTCATCGACCCTGCCTCCGACTCGCCCTATGACACTTGGGCCCGTGCGTGTTGGCCCGAGGGAGTCGACAGAACCGATCCGTTTCTTGTGCTGCAGGGCATCGTGGCCAAACCAAACGTGATCTTCGAGTGCGTTGGCGTACCGGGCATGATTAAGGCCGTCGCCAAGGGCGCACAGAAAGGCACCCGAATTGTGGTCGTCGGCGTTTGCATGGAACCCGATGTCTTTGAACCGTTCGCCGCCATCAACAAGGAACTCGAATTTCAATTCGTGCTTGGCTACACCGGCGATGAATTCGCATCGACCCTTCAATCACTCGTCGATCAGCGACTGCCTGGCGTCGATCTTTTGGTGACCGAAACTGTCGATCTCGCCTCGACGCCTCAGGCCTTTGCCGACCTCAGCAACCCGGAAGAGCACGTGAAGATTCTCGTCGCGCCGTAGGCAAGTCGTCCCCGGCTCAGGCGGTGTGCACCGCAATCTCAGTGGCCTTGACCGACGCCCACACGGGCGACCCCGGCACAAGGTTGAGCGCAGCAGTTGCTGCCGGCGTAATATCGACTCCGAGGGGAATGGGTTGAGCAAGCGTGATCCTGGTCGTCTCGCCAAGCGGCTCAACCGTGTCAATTGTGGTCTGCCAGCTGTTTCGAGGGCTGCCGTGAGGCTGCCGTTGATGCAAGGCAATCGCCGTCGGGTGAATCGTGACGAGCACGCGGCCTTCGGTGTGCGCGTCGGCAGTCTGCAGCGGCTGCGTCGACCCATCAATCGTCAGAGAACCGCCCTTGTTCGTTCCGGTCAGCAGGTTCGTGCCGGCAAGAGCGGCGGCGTATCGCGTCGCAGGACGGCGCCGAATCTCGTCGGGGGTCGCCGCCTGCGATACTGCGCCGTCTTCAAGCACGAAGATCCGGTCGGCCAGAAGGAAGGCATCGGTCGGATCGTGCGTGATGAGTAATCGGGGCCCTGGGTAATCACCAAGGTGCTCGGCGAGGGTGCGCCTTAGTTCGCTTCGAGTTTCGACATCGAGAGCCGAAAGCGGCTCGTCGAGTAACAAAAGGTCGGGCTCCGATGCCAGCGCACGGGCGAGGGCAACTCGTTGAGCCTGGCCCCCGGACAGCTCGGGAGGTCGCCGGTTCCGAAGATCGGCTAGGTCGAACGCCTCGATCCAGCGGTCTGCCGCTCGACGTGCCTCCCGGCGCCGTCGACCAGATGATGATGGTCCAAACGCAACATTGTCAACGACGGAGAGGTGATCGAACAGCAGGTAGTCCTGAAAGACGACACCAATGCGGCGCTGCTCAGGCGGTACGAATACTCCGTTGGCGACGTCGTCCAGAACCCGCCCGCCGAGGTGAATCGCACCACTATCGAGCGGAAGCAAACCAGCCAGCACGTCGACCAACGTCGATTTGCCCGCTCCATTTGGCCCGACAAGCGCAATAGTCTCGCCAGCATCAATCGTCAGTGAGACGTCGAGCGTAAATTGCTCGCTCCGACGCAGCACGATGTGGGCTTCGAGTCCCCGCTGATCGTTCATGAGCGCGACCACCAGCGTTCCCTCATCGTCACCAGCACCACGAATGACACTGCAACCAGCAAAAGGCTGATCGCTACTGCGGTGTCACGATCAGACTCAAGAGCTACAAACACGGCGAGCGGCAGTGTCTGGGTTCGCCCTTGAAGATTGCCCGCGAAGGTGACAGTCGCTCCGAACTCGCCAAGGGCTCTCGCCCATGCCAACAACGCGCCGGCTCTGATTGATGGCGCGATCATCGGAACTGTGACACGGCGGAACACCGTGAGCCGGCTGGCGCCAAGCGATGTTGCTGCGGCCTCGTAGCGCTGGTCGATCGAGTTCAACGCCCCCTCGACGGTGATAACGAGGAACGGCATTGCCACAAAGGTGTTTGCCACAACAACGCCCCACGTCGAGAATGGCAGAAGGAAGCCGGTGGCATCGTTGATCGGCTCGCCAACGATGCCGCGTCGACCCAAGGCGAAGAGCAAGGCTGCACCACCTACGACGGGCGGAAGCACCATCGGCAGCGTGACAACCGATCGCACGATATGGCGACCGGGGAACTCAACACGCGCCAATAGCCAAGCCAGCGGAACCCCAAGAACCAGAGAAACAACTGCGGCAAGCACCGATGTCAGCAACGAGAGACGTAACGCGTCGAGCACGAGGTCAGACGTCAGGAGCGTTGGAAGATCTCGCCATGGCGTTCGCAGCAACAGTCCAACAAGGGGGACGACGAAAAGTGCAGCGCCGACGACCCCGAGAATGACGAGCGCCAACGGCGGCTGTTGCTTGATTGATCGAGATTTTCGAGCGGTCACGGAGTGCTGAATCCGTATGAGGCCATGATGTCTTGCCCTTCAGCGGAGAGCACGAAGTCTACGAACAGTTGCGCCTCTGCCGGTTGAGGCGAGTCAGCGAGAACAACGATTGGATAGTCAGTCCCGGTTTGGGACAACGCCGCGACGTCGATGCCCTCCACCTTGCCATCCGCTCCAACCACATCCGTGCGATACACGATGCCGGCATCAAGCTCATCAGCCTCGAGCTTCGATAGGAGTGCTTGGACGTCGGGTTCGTTCGTGTCGACTGCGGCCTCTACCCCAGCCGAAGCTAACGCCTCGCGTGCGAGATCGCCGCATGGAACACCAACCGCGCAGACTCCAATAGCTAGCTCATTTTTCGTCAGATCGGCCAGTTCCGTCACTTCGCCAGGGTTCCCAAGGGGGACCGCAAGTTGGAGGACATTGTGGGCGAAAAGCTGGGGGGTGTCCTTGGCAGAACCAGATTCAACCACCTCGGCCATAATTGTCTCGCTCGCCGAAGCGAAAACGTCGGCCGGTGCCCCCTCTTTGATCTGCTCGCGCAACGTCGAGCTTCCCGCAAAGTTGAGCTGCACGTCGATGCCGGGATTGGCAGACTCGAAATCAGTCTCCATTGCAGTGAAGGCGTCGCTCAATGATGCGGCGGCGAGTACAAGAACTGTAGCGCCAGCGTCGGACTCGCCCGAACATGACGACGCGGCGAGCGTCATCATTGACGCAAGGAGCAATACGGCGAGCGATTTCACCCGACGAACTCTACGTCATGTCGTCAAGATTCCCTTTGGCCCTACTCGGCGTCGGCGACTCTGGTTACAAGTAGACCAAGTGGCGAAGCACGTCACACGAAAGGGGACCAAAATGGCACGTTTTGATGGAATGACAGCACTCGTAACCGGCGCCGCCAGGGGCATGGGGGCTGCCCACGTCGAGGCCCTTGTAAACGATGGAGCGAATGTCATCGCGACTGACATACTAGAAGAGGACGGCCTTGCGTTGGCCAGCCGACTGGGCCCCAAAGTTGAGTTTCTAACTTTCGATGTCGCCAGCGAACATGACTGGGAAGAGGCAGTGCAATACGCCGAAGAACGCTTTGGCACGCTCGATATCTTAATCAACAATGCGGGCGTTGTTGCGTTCGGCACCATTGAAGACATGGCCCCAGCCGACTTCAAGCGTGTCATCGACATAAACCTGTATGGAACCTGGCTCGGGATGCATTACGGCATCCCATCGCTCAAAAAAAACGGCGGAGGCGTAATTATCAACGTCTCGTCGACGGCCGGCATGATGGGCTATGCACAGATCGGCGCCTATACCGCAAGCAAATGGGCAGTTCGAGGTCTGACGAAATCGGCGGCCCTAGAAGTCGGTCGCGATGGGATACGCGTGATGTCTGTTCACCCTGGACCGATTGCGACACCAATGACTGGAGGCATGGATGATTCGACGACTGCCGGTCAGCCAATCGCACGATTCGGTACGACAGATGAGGTCACCAAACTGGTGATGTTCCTCGTCGCAGACGCCACCTACAGCACCGGTTCTGAGTTTGTGATCGACGGAGGTGCCCTGCTTGGACAAACCCTCGATCTCTCAGCTCTCGATAGCTAGACCAATATCGTCAAGTATGACTCCGTCGAGCCCTCGACTTTTGAGGTGCTCGACGGCGGCCGCGTCAGGGACATTCCACGTGTAGAGCTGGCCGTTGCTCTTCAAACGTTCGATTGTCCTGTCATTGAGCAAGCGTCGATTTACTACTGCGCCACTAGTTGCAACTCTGGTTGGCAACCACAAGAGCAACGCAAGTTCGAAACGATTCCCGGCCGAACGAAACGTTCGCACACCATCAACGTCGGCAAACGGGGCCAGAAGCCACCACGACTTGGACGAGACGACGAGGTCTCGACCAACTGCCAGCGATGCAATTTGGTCGACTATGTCGTTTCTGACACCCTTCAGGTCGAGCCAGAGCCCCGTACCGACGTCAGCGCAACCGACTATCTCGTCAAAGCTTGGGCTGGGCTCATCCTTGGGCAGCAAGTACCAACGCTCCCAAAGACGCCGCGACGGCCAAAACACTTTGCTGTGACGAACCTCGGCGCCTCCACCAGGACCGCGATGCACGTCCACCTCGATGAGATCGACGCGCCCTTCAGCCGCTACCAGTGTCTCAACACTGTTCCCTGCTCGGTGGGCGATGAACTGCATGTGGTTTTGGCTCGAAACGGTCAGGCGGCGACAGGAACTCGGATGGCAACAGGCATGGTTTTCGCGAACTGCAGCTGAAGGCCGGCACGCTGCATCCGGAATCGGAACCACACAACCGCAATGCCCAATGTTGCAGCGGTAAACGAGGGTCCCATAAACGACTTGATGACAACGAACGTCGTAGTGGACTGGGTAAACAGCAACCAGAGCGTTACGGATGCATTGATCAGGCTCGTGGCTGCCCAGAGCAGGGAGAGGCGAGTGAAGAACAACTGCAGCATTGGATGCTCAGCGGTCTCGGGGTCGAATGGACAGAAATCGTTCGCCAGCCGTGCTGCGAGGGGGCGGCCCATCGGCACGGAGAAGAGAAACGCGAAACCGACTAGCGCCGTACTAATTGTTGGCTGCAAGAAATAGACAACGAGGCTGCCCGTTGCGAGTGCGAGGACCGTCTTGGCCAGGAGACCGATCGTGCTCACAATGATGAGGCCGGGAACGGTCTGTCCCGTCGCCTTCCGGTAGAAGACAACGCCGAACGACCACGCAAGCGCAGCGAGGAGTGCGCCAACGGTTCCTGCGAACTGCAGAAAGCTAAGGAACACGGCGACAGGCACAATCTTTCCCATGACAACGTTTGGCAAGGCATGTCGCACAACTGCGCGCGGACCTGGGATAACGAGAGGACTCTGCAAGATCGTCGAACTTCCTGTTTCTAACCGGGATAACCCATGCTAGATGAAATTTCGCGCTGCTCTACGTCGGCCAGGACAACGGCTTGATTCGGATGAAGCTCGACACGGTCCACACTACCCGTGAGCTGCCAAAAGCTATCGAAAAGCATCTCGCCCGCGTGTCCAAGAGATACAGCTTCTGACCCTGCATTAACGAGTACGACCACCGAACCTCGACGAAACGAAACCACATGAGGGGTGTCTTCAGAGAGCCATTCGACAGCCTCGAAGCGAAGCTCGCCTCGATCCTTTCGGAGACCGATGAGCGCCTTGTACCGCGCCAACCAACTTCCGTCTATTTCACTTTGCACCAGGACAGTATCGTCGTCCGTCCGGCCACCGTGAGGGAGCCACGATGTCGCTGCGGTCGTGAACCCAAACATCGGGCCTGGCTCCCATGGGATCGGAGTACGGCACCCGTCGCGGCTCGCCGACACGTCGGGACCGACTTGGTCGGCCCGTTCATCAGGCCGGACAACGCCTTGTTCCAAACCGAGCTCCTCGCCCTGGAAAAGGAACGGAATTCCGGGTAAACACCACAGGAGTGTGGTGAGCGCGAGGGCCCGTTCGCGGCCCTGCTGGCCACCACCGAGGCGAGTAGCCGCCCGCACTTCGTCAAGGCTGGAGCCCTGCCAGCAAATCGATCTGGCATCGCTGACCTGGGATAACGGGCCACTCAACACTCGACGTAACGACTCAGCGGACCACTCAAGATGCATCGGCGCGAGCCAGAATCCCGCATCGAGGCCATCTCCATTAAGCAGCTCGGCGAATTTCACCGGATCGTCGACGGATGTTTCGCCAATGAGCACTGCTCCGTACTCGGCACAAATCTGTTTCCACTCGGTGAAGATTTCCTGCGACTCGGTCTGCAGAACGTCATGTCGGTGATCGAACGATGCCCATTGTGTCTCTCGCGTTCCGGCTGGGTCGAACGGCGCCACCACTGGGTTTGACCGTAAGAGTTCGTCTTTCACGAGTCCTTGAGCGACGTCGACGCGGAAGCCATCCACTCCGCGCTCCAACCAGAAGCGAAGTATCTCTCGGAATTCACTCCGAACCCGAGCGTTACGCCAGTTCAAATCGGGCTGCTCCGGGAGAAACAGATGGAGGTAGTACTCCCCCGCAGTCTCGTCGAAGGTCCAGGCGGACCCCCCGAAGTAACTGACCCAGTTGTTTGGCGCGCCCCCATCCGGCGCGGCCTCGGCCCAGATGTAGCGGTCACGCGTTTCCCCTGCAGGGCTCGTTCGTGCCTCGTGGAACCACGGGTGGTCGATACTGGTGTGGTTGGGAACCAGGTCAACGAGAACGCGAATTCCCCGCTGATGGGCTTCCAGCAGCAACAGATCGAATTGACGTTGGCCGCCGTACAGGTTGTCGACGGCACAGTAGTCGGTGACGTCGTAGCCGAAGTCAGCCTGTGGCGACGGATAGAACGGCGTGATCCAGATCAGATTGATGCCGAGGTCCACGAGATAGTCGAGCCGCTCGGCAATGCCATTGAGATCACCGATGCCATCGCCATCGGAGTCGAAGAACGAGCGGAGGTAGATCGAATAGCCCGCTGCATCAAACCACCAAAACGAGGTCGCGTTGGTCATCACAGACCTGAGGGTATCCGAGCCGAATCCCCCGAGAAGCCATACGTCACTAGTCAAGAAGACGCAACCGGGGCAGAATGATTCACGGAGGACCAACCATCGTGCTAGCCCGCGACCCGCTGAAAGCACACAATGAACCAGAGGTTCCGCTCGTCGGCGGGTGGCGCGAACTTGCGAAACAAGTGGCGTTGGTTGCGTTGGCGGTGCTTTTCTATTTCGGCGTCCGAGGCCTTACTGAGAGCGACGCTGCAATCGCCATAGAGCATGGTCGCAACGTTCTTGCCTTGGAACAACGCATCGGCATTGCGTTTACTCCCGAGTTCCAGGACACGATCACCGAAGTGCCGTTTCTCGCCAAACTCGGAAACTGGGTCTATATCTGGGGTCACTGGCCGGTGATCGTGGCCACACTGGTCTGGCTCCACGAGCGACATCGGTATCACTACCTACTGCTACGAAACGCGATGTTCCTCTCCGGTGCGATCGGTCTGGTCATCTTCATGCTGTACCCCGTCGCTCCACCTCGCCTAATCGATGCTGGCTTCGTCGACACCGTGACGAGCTGGTCGACCTCCTACCGGATACTTCAGCCACCGAGTCTCGTCAACAAGTACGCGGCTATCCCAAGCTTGCACGTCGGTTGGAATCTGCTCGTCGGGATCCAAATCTGGCGCGCATCGCGATCGTCGTTCACACGAATCATCGCTCTCATAGGCCCCCTAATGATGCCGCTCTCAGTAATTGTCACTGCGAATCACTACGTTCTTGACGGGTTTGCTGGTGCCGGAGTCGCCCTGTTCGGATACGCGCTGGCCACAAGAATCACGTTGCCTCTGGCTTCAAACCTTACTCTCGGCGCTTCTGAGTGATGACTTGGTGCCCTTCCCCCCCTATTGAATACCAATCATGCTTGGTGGTAGAGAAGACTTGCGCTCGGGTCGTTAAGCGACCTCAGCCGAAAGGAGCATGATGTTTGGTGACGTTCTCGTTCCCCTCGACGGATCAGATCAATCTGTGCGGGCTCTTGAGATTGCGGTGCCCCTGTGCCGCTACCTTGACTCAACGCTTCGGGTTGTTGCATTTGATGAGATCAGGTATCTGGCCGACACGAATCGCGAAGTCCTGAGCATCGTCGAGCGACTCGATGCCAATGACCTGAACATTGACGTCCGTGTTGAAGTTCCCCAGAAGCGCGTTTCCCAAGAGCTCCTCGACCTCCTGGATGCAACGCCGGGAACCCTCCTGTGTATGAGCACGCACGGCCGAGGCCGCTCGGAGTTAGTCACCGGTAGCATCGCGAACGAAATCGTTCGTCATACAACAAGCCCCGTCCTTCTCATTGGCCCTCACTGTGAGACAGGCAGGTTCACCGTAAGTGGCCGGGTCGTGGTGTCGGCCGATGGCAGCACCGTGTCCGAGGCGATCGTTCCTATCGCAACGGCGTGGTCAATCGTGACGCATAGCCCGGTTGAAGTAGTCAGCGTCCTCGACCCGAAGGCTTCGAAGATCGCGGCTGCGAGCCATGGCGACATTAGTGAGTCGGCCTATGTGCACCGAGTCGCCACCACCATCGGTCAAGACCTCGAACGAGTGGTCGACTACGAGGTGCTACACGGAAATGACCCGGCGAAGGCAATCGTCGATCATGTAGCCGGCGAAGAGGCAAATTGCCATGGCTACACACGGCATCACCGGTATTGCTCGCATCACCACAGGCAGCGTCACGGCCGAGGTGATCCGCACTTCGCCGGTGCCGGTTCTCGTTGTTCGACCGCCCCACTTCTCGGGACAGTAGGGGGCGCCGATTACGCCTTACTCAGGCGTAACAACTCGGTCGCTATGGCATCGAGCGAGCGCAATCGTCCGTAATCGCGCTCGGGTATCTCGCACCCTGTCCGCTCGAAGATCTCGGCCATCACGCTGAGATGGTCCATCGAATCAAGCTGTAGCTCTTCCCAAAGATCGATCGACCGGTCGATCGTCGGAAGCTCGTCGACGATGTCGGGGGCAACAGAGCCGAGCGCATCGCATAAAACGGCGAGCGCTTGGTCAGGGGTGAGGTTGGTCATAATTTCTCCGGTTGTTCAAGAAGTTTGGCGAGTGTGCTGAGAAAGCGACTGCCGGTCGCTCCATCGGTGGCCCGA
>RCMY010002138.1_pt1 | contig 19012 bp, 14 predicted proteins | sample 2041341 | NCBI WGS metagenome assembly RCMY01 (sample SAMN09708234, study PRJNA481090) | Marine sediment metagenome, whole genome shotgun sequencing project. | reverse complement strand
ACGAGCCAAGCGCCGAACAAGACGAGCCAAGCGCCGAACAAGACGAGCCAAGCGCCGAAGAGGAGGTGTCGACGTGATCCGTTGGACGACCGCACTGATCTTGTTCGGCGTGCTCGTTGCCGCGATGTTGTTCGATCGAATCGATCGGGATCCCAACGCTGAGCTGGTGATCGACACCGTTGTTCGGCCGACGCCAGCCATGGCGTCGGATCCGCCGCTTGGTTCGTCGTGGTTCTGCGCGGTTGGGTCGGCTGGCGTCGAGACCTATGCCGACGGTGAGGTGATCGTCACGAATGTTGGCGACGAAGATGCGGTGGCCAACCTCGATATTCGCAGTAGCGACGGGCCTGGACCAGGTCAGCGGCTCGAAATTGCGGCCGGTACATCCGAGGTCGTGCCGCTTGCCAACCTCGGCACATTCGAGGCCGCTGGGGTCGCCGTGGAATTCATCGGCGGAGAAGGCGTCGTGAGCCACCGGGTCACGACGGCGGCTGGCGTGACCGAGGGGCCGTGCGCTTCTGAGGCTTCCTCCACGTGGTGGTTCGCCGGTGGTTCGACCACGCGCGACACCCGCCACTACGTGGCATTGCTCAACCCGTTCGCAAACGATGTCGTGTTCACCGCCACGTTCCAGACGCCGACTCGATCACGCCAACCGAGCGAACTCGAAGCTCGCACCGTGCCGGCGCAGTCAGTCCTGCTGATCGAGGTCGGTGAATTCGTGGCTCGTGAGCCGGTTGTTGCCACCATCATCGAGACTGTCGCGGGCGGCCAACTCGTCGTCGAACGTCTTTTCGTGGTCGACGGTGCGCTTGGCCCAATCGGAGCTGCCCTCGAGTCCGGCGTGGCAGCACCCGCTCAGTCATGGGTCATGCCTGCTGGTCGGATCCACGGTGCTGGCGACAACGCCTTGACCGTGTTCAATCCCACGGACTCGGTGGCCGAGATCGACGTTCGGCTCGATCCGATCGACTCCGAGGACCGTGCGCTCTACGGCCTGGTGCCGATCGAACTGACCGTGCAACCGGGACGCTTGGCCACCATCGATCTTCGTTCCGAGGCCGGCCAGCTCGTACTGCCGCTGCCATACGACGTTGGCATCACCGTCACGTCGGCCAATGGCGTCCCGATCGTCGTCCACCGCTGGCAAGCCCAACCGGGAATCGATCCTGAGGCCGTGGGTGCCAATGTCAGCGAGAAGCGTCGGCAAGACGACGGGGAGGTTCCGGCGGACGAGCTGCCTCCGGTCCTGCTCGGTCCCGAGTACGCCCAGCCGACAGCTCGCCAGGGTGTGGCTTCGAGCCACGGAAGCCCGTTCGCGTCGACTCGGTGGATCGCTGCCTCGTCTTCGCTTCTGCCAGACAACGGTACGGCGGTGGTTGTCTTTGGCGAAGAGGGTGCGCTGGTCGAGGTTCGCCTGCTTGTCGGGGGGTCTCTGGGTTCGCCGGTACGCGGATCGGTCGGAGCGACGGGTCGGACCGTGATTCCCATCGATCCGGTCGCAGCGAATGCCGCTGTGATTGTCACCGCCGATCGACCGGTCGTCGCCGAGATCCAGCTGGTGAGCCCGGATCGCTTTGATGCTGTTGCGCTTGTGCCAACGATCATTCCGGCCAGTGACGCTCAGGCTGGAGCGGGCGAGCCAGATACAGGTGAAGTGCCCGACCCGTCGAAAGACGACAGCGAATGACCCGGCTGATCATCCTCGTGGTGTTGGCTGTTGTCGCCGTTGGTGTGGCGTTCGTGTTGCAGCGCCGCCGCCCGGAACCACCAAGCGCCCCGTCCTACCGAGCGCCTGTGCAGCTCGACCGTGACGACTTCGCTGGCCCGACGGAGTTGCCTCTCGTCGTGGTGTTCGGATCGACGACGTGCTCCAGCTGTCCCGAGGTGTGGGACGAGGTCGAACGGTCGAAAACCGATGCGTTCGTGATCGAGCAAGTCAACGTGCAGGACGATCCGAAGCGGCATGATCGCTACAAGATCGATGGCGTGCCCACCACCTTGGTCGTCGGCGCAGATGGAGTGGTCGTGTCGAGCTTTTTCGGTCCGCTCAGGGATGGGGCGCTGCAAGAAGCGATCGAGGTCGTCACCAACTGAACGTCGCTTGCCCGCGGAGCGTCTGGCCAGTTTGACCTGACCTCAACCACCTTTGGTCGACAGGAATCATTCGTTCGAACGATGCGGTGTGTGTCCAGGCCTTACACACTTCGTCTTCATGTCCACGTCCCAGCAGACAGTCGCTCCCGTCTCGAGCAGCGAACGCATCACCAATCTCGATGCCGTCCGCGGCGTGGCGGTTCTCGGGATTCTTGTGATGAACGCGGTGTCGTTCGGTCTGCCGACGCCTGCCTACTTCAATCTGTCGGCTGGTGGATCAGAGACGGCACTCGATTGGGTGATTGGCATCGCCGGCGAGATCTTTGTCGACCAGAAAACGATGGGTTTGTTCTCGATGCTCTTCGGGGCCGGCATCGTGCTGTTTGCAGACCGGGCGGCAATGAAGTCGGAACGCCCGGGTTGGCTGGCGCTCTGGCGGAACGCGCTGCTGTTGCTGATTGGCTTCGTTCACGGTTTGCTCTGGGTCGGAGACGTGCTGATCGTCTACGCGATCTGTTCCCCATTCCTGATCTGGGTGCGTCGCTTTGGGACACGGCCACTGCTCGTGGGGGGAGTGGCGTTGGTCTTGTGGTCGGCAGTCGTTGCGATCATCGTCCAGCCGATGGTCCCATCGAGCGGCGAGGGGCTCGGCGACTTCTGGCTGGTGGACGGCTCCTCCATGTCGGACGCCGTTGGTCTCTTCTTGCTGAACGACTTCTTCTCACGGTCCCTTGGAATGATGATGATCGGGGTCGCCCTGTACCGGCTCGGTGTTTTCCACGGTGACGGATCGTCGGCGCAGTCTCGTCGTTTCGTGCAGCTCGGCCTTGGTGTCGGCCTCCCACTGGCCGCAAGCGGGGTGCTCATCCAATATCTCTTCGACTTCGGCCCTGAGGTCGCGATCATCGGCGAAGTCCCCAACACCCTTGCCACGATCCCGCTGTCGCTTGCGTATCTCACACTGATCATTCGTTGGAACCAACGGTCGACGTCGTGGCTTCATCGACGAATCCGTGCCGCAGGGCGAATGGCGCTCACCAACTATCTCACTCAGACCCTGATCGGCTTTGCCGTTCTTCGGTGGGCTCTCGACGGGTATGACCTGACGAGAACCGGGATAGCCGCCTTCATCATTGCGGTGTGGGTCGTGCAGCTGGCCTGGTCAGCCCCGTGGCTTGCGCGGTTCCGCTACGGACCAGCCGAGTGGCTGTGGCGCAGCGCCACCTACCGCGCGTTTCAACCCCTCCGCCGCTGATGCTCGCTGGCCGATCAGTCGATGACGCCCTGGCCAGGCAGAGCCTTGGGTGGCAAGGCTTGAGCGAATGCTTCGGCAGCAGCAACCGGATCCTTTGCCACGCCGATGAGACGGTCGACCTCTTTGCCGTCGACGGTCTCGTGCTCGAGCAGTTGACGAGCGATCAGATCGAGCGCTCCACGGTTCTCGGTGAGCAGCTGGCGGCAGCGGCCCTCCATGTCGACAAGAATGCGTCGAGTCTCATCGTCGATGAGCTTGGCGGTTTCGTCGGAGAACGACTTCGACTGCATCATGTCCTCACCGAGGAAGACCGGCTGGTTGTCCGACAATGACATCGGGCCGATGACATCGGACATACCCCACTCGGTGACCATGCGGCGAGCCATTTGTGTGGCCTGGCGGAGGTCGTCTGACGCTCCGGACGTGACTTCGCCGAAGATGATCTTCTCGGCGTTACGACCGCCGAGAGCCATGATGATGCGAGCCTCGGCTTCGCTCTGCTCGATCTTGTAGCGATCCTCGGTTGGGAGGGTCATCGTGACACCGAGGGCCATGCCGGTTGGCACGATCGTGACCTTATGAACTGGGTCGTGACCCTCTTGGAGCGCCGCGCAGAGTGCGTGGCCGGCCTCGTGGTAGGCGGTGCGTTCGAGATCGGCTTGATTGCGAACCATCGAATCGCGCTGGATTCCGAGCAGCACGCGATCGCGGGCCGCATCGAAGTCGGCGGCGAAGACCTTCTCGGCACCACGGCGGACGGCGAACAAGGCCGCTTCGTTGACCAGGTTTGCGAGGTCTGCGCCGCTCATGCCAGGCGTGCCACGAGCAATGATTTTGACATCAACGTCGTCGGCCATGCGCTTGTGCTTGATGTGCACGGCAAGGATCTCCTTGCGGTCCTCGAGCTCAGGGAGTGACACCATGACCTGGCGGTCGAAACGACCGGGGCGAAGCAGGGCTGGGTCGAGGATGTCTGGCCGGTTGGTAGCGGCCATCATGACGATGCCTTCGGTGGGTTCGAAGCCGTCCATCTCGGCGAGCATTTGGTTGAGGGTCTGTTCACGCTCATCGTGACCGCCGCCCATTCCGGCGCCGCGCTTACGGCCGATCGAGTCGATTTCGTCGACGAAAATGATCGCCTTGCCCATCTTGCGGGCTTCGGAGAACAGGTCGCGAACGCGGCTGGCGCCGACGCCGACGAACATTTCCATGAAGTCAGAGCCGGTCACCGAGAGGAAAGGCACACCAGCCTCACCGGCCACCGCTCGAGCGATGAGGGTCTTGCCGGTGCCGGGAGGGCCGACCAGCAGTACGCCTTTGGGGATGCGTGCGCCGACGTCACCGAACTTTGAAGGATCTCGAAGGAAGTCGACGACTTCGGTGACTTCCTTCTTCACACCCGCGTAGCCAGCAACGTCGGCGAAGGTGGTGCCGGGTCGCTCGGATGAATAGGTCTTGGCCTTGGAACGGCCGATCGACATCACGCCGCCCATTTGGCTCTGTTGGCGACGGGCCAGCCAATAGAGGAAGCCGATGATGAAGATGAACGGCAGCATCAGTGGGATGAGGTTCAAGAAGAAATTGCCGGTGTTTGTGACCGGCTTGAACTCGACGTTGTTCTGACGCAGGAGCGCCAGATCATCTGCCGGCCACTCGGCGAGACCAGTGGTAGTCAGGGTTTCGTTGTCGACCGTGGTGATCTCGATTCGGGCTGTGGCGTTGTCGTACTCGACCGCCTCGACCTCGCCGGCTTCAACCTTCTGCAAGAACTCGGTGTACGGAATCGTGCTGGATTCGTCGCGAGGCGCCGCCATCGTGACGATCAAAAGTGTGGCAAGCACACCCATGACAACCCAGACAGACCACTTCGGCCAGCCGCCGCCTTCTGGCTTGCTGGGGAGGCGGGGATTGCGGCCCGGAGGGGGCGGAGGAGGGGTGGAACCCTTGTCAGACATATAAACGATACTAGGTCAAGTCGACGCCCTTCCCGAGGTCAGGCGGGTAGGGTCCGCTCGTGACAGCTGGCACGCCGCGCCCAGTCCGATCCGGCAACTCGGTCAGGTCTCGGGCCTGGGGTCCAGCAGAGCCGATTGGCCTCTGGGTTCTTCAAGTCGTGCTCTCCACCATCTGGGCCGTGATCCTCGTCGCTCTCTTCTTCAGCGGCGAGTTCCCTGACCCGAGCCCGATCTGGTTCCTGGGAGCCAGTTCGTTGATGATCTGGTTCGTCTATGTGGCAGGTCCGATGGTCGTGACACGGACGCGGGGTGATGGGCCGGTCGCCGAACTCTGGGCCACCATCGTTGCTCGGGATGTGCCCATCGGTCTGGCGGTCGGAGCGGCGCTGCAGATCGTGGTGCTGCCTGTCATCTACTGGCCGATTCTCCAACTCAGCGACATCGAGCCAGGTGCTGCTGCAGAGGAACTGGTCGACCGAATCGACGGACCGGTCGACCTCATCATTCTTTCGGTCGTGGTTGCTGTGGGCGCCCCGCTGGCCGAGGAGTTCTTCTACCGCGGCCTGTTGCTCCAAGGGCTGCGACGTCGGTTGCCTGATGGTGCAGCCATTGTGGTGTCGGCAGGACTCTTCGCCCTCGTCCACATCGAGCCGATCCTGTACCCCGGCACATTTCTGCTCGGCATCGTCGCAGCGATCGCCACCCTCAGAACTCACCGACTCGGTCTTGCGTGGTCGATGCATGTCGGATTCAACGGTGTGACCTTGCTGCTGTTGCTGCTCTGAGCGTCGCCTGGGCCGGTCGGCCCATTCGGCGGTTCGTCGCTCATCGACGAGCGACCACGGCCGAATCAGTGGGTATGGGCCACCCCAACGCACACTCCTGTGACGACTGCGGCCACGATCTCGTCGAGATCGGGCTTCTTGTCGATGGCAGCAAACTCCAGATGTTCTCCTGCGACCAATGCGACAAGCGCTCGTGGCGTCGCGGTGGCATCGTCATCGACCTCGCCGATGCTCTCGGCGAGTTCGAAGAGCACGCTGGCCGTCGAAGCTGAACTCTGCGTCACTGACTCGTACGCTGCTGGACCTGGACTCGCATCTGGGCGCTTCGCCGCGTGACACAGTTTCGCCCTTGCGACCTGGCACTATTGGGCCCGAATGAGTTCCCGTTCTCTCCTCTCGATCACCGGTTTTGCGGTGGCAGCAATCTGTTCGGTCTTCGTGTTCGTGCAACTGCGGCCAGATTTGATCTTCGCCGACACGACGCCCGCTGGCGGCGACATGGGTGCCCACGTGTGGGGCCCTGCCTTTCTGCGCGACCATTTACTCAGTAGCGGTCAGCTCAGCGGCTGGACGCCCGATTGGTACGCCGGCTTCCCCGCATACCAGTTCTACATGGTGGTTCCTGCACTCGCGATCATCGCCGTGAACGCTGGCTTCACCCCTTGGCTGTCGATCCCACTTGCTGCCGTTGCGCTTGGCTTCGGAGCCATGCAAGCGAGCCGTCGACCCAACCTCAAACTCCTGATTCTTGTCGCCGCCGGCCTGCTGGCTGTGCTGATGGTCCCGCTTCCGTACGGCATCGCCTTCAAGATCATCGCCGTGTCCGGCGTCGTGTTGATGCCGCTTGCCGCATGGTGGATGGCCAGGCAGGCCGATGTAGCCGAACCGATTCCCACAGCCACGGCGCTTGCCGTCGTCTTCTTCTTGTTCGACACGAACTTCACCATCTACGGCGGCAACATCGCATCGACGCTTGCCGGTGAGTTCGCCTTCTCGATGTCGCTCTGTTTGACCTTTGTGGCCACCGGATGGGCATTCCGCGGCATGGACGAGGGTCGCCACCGAGCCTCGGCCGCAGTGTTGATTGCTCTGGTCGCGCTCTCCCACATCATCCCGCTGTTCTTCTTGATGGCGACATTGTTGATCATCGTGGTCCTACCGAAGGATGGCCAGCGGCTGCCGCCAGCCTTGTTCGGCATCATTTTCGCTGCCATCCCGATCGCTTTCGCCGACCGTTTCGAGGGCCTGCTCACCGAGGCCGCCGCCGTCGCTGCGTTGGTCATTGTTCTCGGTTTGTTGGTCGTCAGCGCCGAGACGGTCAAGCAGCGCCTCTGGTGGCTGATGCTGACGGGTCCTGCGTCGGCGCTCCTCGCCGCGTTCTGGCTGGTGCCGTTCGTCGGCCGCCGTGATCTCTTCAACGACATGGGTTGGGAACGGCTCGACGAGGGCGGCGCAGCGATGCTCACCACGCCAATGCGGGTCGCCCTACCACTTGCAGTGCTTGGGGGAGTGATCTCCTTTGCCACTCGGGAGCGACTCGGGATGCTCTTCTCGATCCACGCCCTGACCTTCGCTGCCGCTGTCGCCAACCTCGGCGAGAGCAAGTTGTGGAATGCGCGCCTGCTGCCGTTCTTTTACCTGTCGGTCTATTGCCTGGCAGCCTTGGGTATCGCAGCGACGGTGCGGTATGCGGCTGTTGCGGTCAGTGAGCGATTCGAGGAACCAGACCTTCGAGTCGTCTGGGGCTCACTCGTTGCTGGCCTGCTTGCTGTCCTCATTGTCGTCGGTATGCCGTTGCGGGCCCTGCCTCTTGGTTCCACCAACGATGACGGTGCGTATGAGTGGTTTGGCCTCAGCACGGACAAGCGCAACTTTGTCACGTCGTGGGCAGCGTGGAACTTCTCCGGCTACGAAGAGAAGGACAGCTACCGCGAATACTCCGGCGTCGTGCAGGCCATGGACGACCTGGGGCAGACCAACGGGTGTGGCCGTGCGATGTGGGAATACGACAAAGATCTCGATCGCTACGGCACGCCCATGGCCCTGATGCTTCTGCCGCACTGGACTGACGGCTGTATCGGCTCGATGGAGGGGCTCTACTTCGAGTCTTCGGCGACCACACCGTTTCACTTCCTGAACCAGAGCGCGCTGTCGGTCGCTCCTTCGAGTGCTCAACGGGATCTCCCATACCGCTCGTTCGAGATCAATCGCGGCATCGCTCAGCTCAAGGTCATGGGCGTTCGCTACTACATGGCGCAGAGTGATGAGGCGATCGCTGCCGCTCGCAGCCACCCTGACCTGACCGAATGGGTCACTGCCGAACCGTTCGTCGTGTTCGAGGTGGCTGGTACCGAGTTGGCCGAGGGGCTGACCCACGTACCGGTCGTTGCTTCTGGGCCCGTCCTCGACGAGAGCGATGAGAGCGATGAACTCGCCAACCGCTTCGAGATCGGTTGGCTGAGCCAGGCGGTCGAGTTCTACAACGATCCGCGCACGTTCAACGGCATGCCAGCCGCCGATGGTCCCGATGACTGGGCTCGCGTGACCACCTTGATCCAGTCAGACGGTCAACCAATCGAGCCAGCGGTGGTGTCCGACATCGAGGTTGGGACGGACTCGCTTCGCTTCTCCGTCGACGAGATCGGCAAGCCCGTTCTCGTGAAGATCTCCTATTTCCCGAACTGGAATGTCTCCGGCGCTGAGGGACCCTGGCGTATCGGCCCGAATCTCATGGTCGTGGTGCCGACCGAGAACGACGTTGCCTTCTCATACGGCCGCACCGCGATCGATTGGCTGGGCATTCTGCTCACGCTGATCGGCATAGCCGCACTCGTCGCATTCCGGCGGCGTGACGTTGCTGTCGATCCGAGGGGCGAAAGGTCCGACCAGTTGCGAACGCGCGGTCCGATCGTGATGGCGCCGCCAGACGCGTTCGTTGATCACCGAGGGAGCAACACCTTCGACCGCAGTGTTGATGCAAGCGGTTCGCTTGGTGTTGATGCAAGCGGTTCGCTTGGTGTTGATGCAAGCGGTTCGCTTGGTGTTGATGCAAGCCGTGCGATCGGCGTCGATGCAAGCGTTGAGCCAGCGGCAGACTGACCGACATGCGTAGTCGATTGCGGCTCTTTGCCGTTGCTGGCCTTGCCGCGACCATCATTGATCTAGGAGCATTTGCGTTGCTCGAGCGTTGGCTTCCGCTCGCGGTTGCCGATGTCATTGCCCTGGCGATGGCCGCCGTGGTCTCCTACGTGTTGAATCGGCGCCTGACCTTCCGGGGCCGACCGCGTGCCCGGTGGGTGCGTCACCCTGGCACGTTCGCTTTGGTGGCGATCACCGCAGGCGCCGTCGATGTGATGATGCTTGTCCTGCTTGACGCTGCCGGTTTGATGATCGTGTTGTCGAAGGTTCTGGCCGTCGGTCCCGCTGCTGCGTTTCGGTGGAGCGCCTATCGCTGGGTGCTGTTCACCGAAGTTCGACGCGAGATGGCCGAACGCTACGACCGCCCGCCGGCGCCAGGGGCAGTTCGGCTGTCCGTCGTGGTCCCTGCCTACAACGAGGCGCGGCAGATCGAAGCCACGATCGAAACGCTCGAGCGTGAACTCGCGGCGACGGTCGGAACGGACATGGAGATCCTCGTTGTCGATGATGGCTCGACCGATGCAACGATCGAGCGAGCCGAAGCAGCGGGAGCAACCGTCGTCGCCCAACCGGTCAACATGGGCAAGGGTGCCGCCGTGCGCGCCGGCGTGCTGGCGGCGCAGGGCCGATCGGTGATCTTCACCGACGCCGACCTTGCGTACCCAGCGGCGATGATCGTGCCCGTGCTCGAAGGGCTCGAGGACGGTTGGGATGTTGTCGTTGGTAGCCGGCGTCACGAGGACACCACCACGTTGGTGCGAGCCCGCCGAATCCGAGAACTCGGAGGGCGAGCGGTGAATTGGCTCACCCATCTCGTCTTGCTCGGGCACTTCCGGGACACCCAATGCGGCATCAAGGGATTCCGAAACGACATCGGCAAGGCAATCTTCGAGCGCACCACCATCAACGGTTTCGCTTTCGACGTCGAGGTGTTTCTGATCGCTGAGCAGGACCGATATTCCCTCACCGAGGTGCCGGTCAGCGTCGAGAATCGGCAAGGGTCCTCAGTTCGGCTCGTGCGAGATTCGCTTCGGTTGCTTCGTGATCTGCTGCGCATTCGGCGTGCCGCTGGTACGGGGGCCTATCGGCCCAACTCTGCACAAAGCCTTCTTGCTCGTTGAGGTGGTGAGTAGACTCTCTCGGTGCTTGACCTCGACAAAATCGTGAAGGCTTACGACATTCGGGGGACCTATCCCGACCAGATCGACGCGGATACCTGTCGAGCGCTCGGCGTCGGCTTCGCCACCTTCATCCGAGCCCAGGAGCCTGAGGCCACCAGTGTCGTGATCGCCCGTGACATGCGGCCGTCTGGCCCCGAACTCGTCGGGGCGTTCGGCGACGGCATCCGATCACAGGGCCTCGATGTGCTCGACATCGGCATGGGCTCCACCGACATGATCTATTTCGCCTCCGGCTCACTCGACATGCCCGGAGCGATGTTCACGGCGTCGCACAATCCTGCTGGCTACAACGGCATCAAGCTCTGCCGCTCGGCCGCCGCGCCCATTGGCGAGGACTCCGGTCTGGCTGAAATCAAGGCCACCGCCATTGCGAGCGCTGCCGGTCACGTCGCCGACGCCGAGACTCACGGCTCGATCTCCACTCGTGACATGCTCGACGGATTTGCCGCCCACGTGCATTCGTTCGTGGACGTCAGTGCGATGCGGCCGCTGAAGGTCGTCGCTGACACTGCCAATGGCATGGGTGGCCTAGTCGTGCCGAAGATCTTCGAGGCGCTTCCGTTCGACCTCGAGGTGATGTACCCCGAGCTCGACGGCACGTTCCCGAATCACGAAGCCAATCCCATCGAGCCAGAGAATCTGGTCGACCTCCAAGCCAGAGTGCTCGAGGTCGGTGCGGACATTGGTCTCGCTTTCGACGGAGACGCCGATCGCGTCTTCCTGATCGACGAGAAGGGTCAGGCCGTGTCTGGCTCGCTCACCACAGCGATGTTGGCCAAGGCCATGCTGCAAAAGACCCCCGGTGAGACCGTCATCTACAATCTCATCTGCTCGAAGGTCGTTCCCGAGATCGTGGCCGAGTACGGCGGCACTTCAGTCCGCTCGCGCGTCGGCCACTCCTTCATCAAGGCAACGATGGCCGAGACAGGGGCCGCCTTCGGCGGCGAACACTCGGCGCACTATTACTTCAGGGACAACTGGCGAGCCGACTCCGGAATCATCGCTTCGATGATGATTCTCGCTGAGCTCTGCGCTTCCGGCGGCACGCTGTCGGAACTGCTCGAGCCGCTCAAGCGCTACTCGGCTTCCGGTGAGATCAACACCCGCGTCTCCGACACAGCGACCGTGATCGACCACGTCGCGTCCGTCTTTGCCGACCATGACGGCGACATGCTCGACGGACTGACCGTCGACGCAGGCGACTGGTGGTTCAATCTCCGTCCATCGAACACCGAGCCGCTGCTGCGTCTGAATCTCGAGGCGGCCGACGATGCCGCCGTCGCGGTCCGCGTCGCTGAGGTGCAGGCAGCGATGGCAGCTGCCACCTGATGGAGCGGCTCGTTCCGCAGGTCCAGCACTACGCCTGGGGGAGCGAGACAGCCATACCTGAGCTGCTCGGCGTCGACCCCGATGGCCGGCCTTGGGCCGAGCTCTGGATCGGCGATCACGCGCGGCTGCCCAGCATCGTGGCATCGACAGGTGAACCGCTCGATGTCGATCTTCCGTTCCTTTTGAAGGTTCTTGCTGCGGCGAAGCCTCTGTCCATACAAACGCATCCTTCGTTGGACCAAGCGATTGCTGGTTTTGAGGCAGAGAACCACGCAGGCATCGCCCTTGAGGCTGCGAACCGCACGTACCGAGACAACAACCACAAGCCGGAACTGATCTGCGCACTCACACCGTTCGACGCGCTCGTTGGCTTTCGCCGACCGGCAGACATCGTCGACGAGTTCCGAGACGTCGCATCGATGGCGCCGATCGTGGAACGCCTCGCCACAGCGAACGGTGCAGAGACCGCCACTGAGACCGAGCGTCTTCGCGCCGTGGTCGAGTGGTTGCTGCGAATGCCGGCTTCTGAGGCGGCTGCTCTCGTGGCTGAGGTCGTGCCAGAGGTCGCCTTGGCCGAGCTGCTCGATTCGTTCTACCCGGGCGACCGAGGCGCGCTGATCGGTCTCTTGTTGCATCGGGTGATTCTCGAGCCTGGCGAGGCGGTGTTCCTCGGTGCGGGCAACCTCCACGCGTATATCTCGGGCGTTGGCGTCGAGATCATGGCCAACTCCGACAACGTGATCAGGGGTGGGCTCACTCCCAAAAACATCGACGTCGAAGAGTTGCTGCGAGTGGTGTCGTTCGAGGCCTTCGGGCCTGAGGTGCAGCGAGCCGAGGGCACCGCGTACCGGTTCGCTTCGGTCGGGTCAGGCTTCGAGCTGACAAGGCTCACCTCGCCAGAGGGGCAGCTCATCGAGGCTGCGGGACCCGAGATTCTGCTTGTCACAGACGGCGCGGTGCAGGTCTGGGCTCCCGATGGTTCGCACCTCTCTCTCGAGGCTGGCGATGCAGCGCTGGTCGAAGCTGGCTCGACCTGCACAGTTCACGGGCCTGGTGTCGCCTGGAGGGCGAGCGCTGAGAGATAGTCTCGCGGGATGTCGCTTGATCCTGTTCTGCTCGAGATCCTCGCCTGCCCGGAAGACAAGGGTCCACTGTTTTATTTCGAGGACGAGGCCGTCCTGTTGAATCCGCGCCTGGCTCGTACCTATCGAATCGACGAGGGCATTCCCGTCATGTTGATCGACGAAGCAACCTCGATCGACGAAGCCGAGGTTGCTCGCTTGGTCGCCAAGGCCGAGGCCGGTGGCATCAGCCCGACCTTCGAGGCCTGAGCCATGACTTCGAGCGCAGCCACGCCAGCTGGATCCTCCGATCGTCTCGACACCCTCGGAATGTGGGACGCCGTGCTGGCGCTTCCCGAGCAGATCGAGGCCTCGATGGCCACGATCGACTCGATCCCTGACCTACCGAACGCGGATGCCATCGAGCATGTCCTCATCCTCGGCATGGGCGATTCTGGGTTTGGTGGCGACGTTGCCGCCGCAAGCGCTCGACCCTTTTCATCGAAGCCGATCGTGGTGTACGGGGGCTACCTGCCACCGTCGTGGGTCGGTCCGAACACGCTTGTGATTGCGATGTCGGCGTCCGGCAGCACCGAGGAGACCCTCGAGTCCCTCGAAGCAGCAGTGGAGTCTGGCGCGTCGTTGGTGGCCATCACGAACGGTGGAGAGCTGAAGAGCCTGGCTGAACGCGCTGGCGCTCCTGTCCTGCCGGTGATCGGCGACGCCCCGATGCCCCGCGCTGCCCTGGGTGCGCTCGCCACTCCGGCCATGCTCACTCTCGAGCAGGCTGGTTTCTTTCCTGGCGCTCGCTCATGGCTCGCTGGAGCCGTCGATCAGTTGCGGTCTCGCCGTGAGGCGTTTGACGCGCCCGACAGCGAACCCAAGGAACTTGCCCGTCGTATCGGCCGCACGATGCCGTTGATCTATGGCGGCGGAGCGATCGGTACCACCGCTGCTCGGCGCTGGAAGATCGCTTTCAACCACAACGTCAAGACGCCCGCATTCTGGGCGCCGATGCCAGACCTGTGCCACAACGAGCTTGTCGGCTTCGGACAGAACGGCGACCTCACTCGGCAGATCTTCACGCAGATCCAGCTTCGTCACGACGGCGAGCACCCGCAGACCGCTCGTCGCTTCGAGTACGTCGAGGAAAAGACGCTCGAGGTCATGCACGAGGTGCTCAGCGTCACCGCTGGCGGTGAAGGGCCGGTCGCCCAACTGTTCGACCTGATCTACACCGGCGACATCACGACCCTGGAATTGGCCGGAGCCGAAGGTCTCGATCCTGGCCCCCTGCCTGTCGTCGACGACCTCAAGTCCTGGCTCGCCTCCTGACCCCACCGGCCATTGGTGCCCTCCGCCCACTGGTGCCGGGGGTTAACAAGTTAACAAGTGGAGACGAGGCGCTTGATGGAGGTTGACCGGTCGGAGCAGTTCCCGATTGGTGCGTCGATCACGGTCGAGCAACTCGAGCGTTCTCCTTACCTCGCGTTGGCTGAGCTACGAGAACACGAACCTGTGTCGTGGGTGCCAGCGATCGGCACGTGGATGATCACGAGACGAGATCTCGCGGTCGAAGCCATGAGGGACGCCGAGAGCTTCACCGTCGACGACCCCAGGTTCACCACGGCTGCGGTCCTCGGCCAATCCATGCTCTCGCTCGAGGGCGCGGAGCACGAACGTCATCGAGGTGCATTTGCTCCTCACTTTCGTCCGGCGGTCGTCCGGGAACGGTTCGAGACCGAGCTGGCCGACCAAGCGAGGGCGCTGGTCGAAGGCATCGCCCCTCTCGGAAGTGCCGAGCTTCGAACGGCAATCGCTGGGCCTCTGGCCGCCAACACGATCACTCGCTTTCTCGGGCTCGAGAACGTTGATGCAGTCGATGTCTTGTCGTGGTACTCGCATATCTCCGACGCCATCGTTGGCCTGGCCATCGACCAGCCGGTCTCAGTTCAGGGCACCGCTGCGATCGCTGAGATCCAGCAGCGAGTCGCAGCAAGCCTGGCGAGCGGCACCAGCCAATTGCTCACGACTCTGCACGCCGAGGCGGTGTTGCGCCCCGAGGAACTGCCATCCGAAACAGCCGTGGTGATGTTCGGCGCAATCGAGACATCCGAGGGCATGACGTCGAACGTGTTGTGGCATCTGCTGACTCATCCGGAGGTTCTGCAGCGCGTGATCACCGACCGTTCGTTGCTTTCAGCTGCCATCGAGGAGTCGCTTCGGCTCGAGCCCGCTGCCGCGGTGGTCGATCGCTACACCACGCGCACGGTCGAGTTCGGCGGAGCTGTGATCCCCGAGCGAGACATGGTCACGATCTCACTGCTCGGCGCGAATCGAGACAGCGAGGTGTTCCCCGAGCCCGACCGATTCGACATCGACCGTCCGAACCTTCGTCAGCACGTCACGTTTGTTCAGGGGCCCCACGCATGTATTGGATTGCACCTCGCTCGGCTCGAGACGCACGCTGGCGTCAGCGCAGTGCTCGACCAACTGCACGGACTCCGGCTCGACGCAAGCGCTAGCTCGGCGCCGTCCGGCCTGATCTTCCGCAAGCCGGCGTCGGTTGTTGCGTCGTGGACGTCGCACAACTGACGGGCCGCAACGTCGTGGCCCACGGCGAACTTGCCCAGCCCGAGCTTCCGGTCGAGACTGCGGCGATGGCTGACCTCACAGGCAAGACGATCGTCATCACCGGAGCGGGAGGAGGCATTGGCCTCGCCGCAGTCTCAGCGTTCCTGACTGCCGGAGCGAATGTTGTGGCAACTGACCTGGCTGGCACCGGCGTCCATGCCGCCGGCGAGATGGGTGACCGCGTGGTGTCGCTCGTTGCCGACGTCACGAGTCCGGAGGACTGGGAAGCAACCAAGTCGCTCGCTGTCGACAGCTTTGGTGCCGTCCACGGACTCGTCAACAACGCTGGTATCGAGGGCGCCATCGTCCCGATGGTCGAGTACCCGAACGAGATGTTCGATCGAGTGCTCGATATCAACGTCAAAGGCGTGTTCCTTGGGATGAAGACGTTTGCCCCTCTGATCGAGGACGCCGGTGGTGGTTCGATCGTGAACGTGTCGTCGGTCGCCGGAATCTCCGGTGCGTCGAACCTCTCGGCCTACTCGGCGTCGAAGCACGCCGTCATCGGTCTCACCAAGAGCGGTGCGCTCGAGTTCGCTCCGATGGGAATCCGCTGCAACGCGATCTGCCCATCGCCTGTCAACACGCGGATGATGCGTTCGTTGGAGGAATCGATGAAGAGCGACGAGCTCAGCCTCGACGACATGCAGGCCATGATCGCCATGAACATCCCTCTTGGTCGCTACGGAGAGCCCTCCGAGGTCGCCGACCTCATGACCTTCCTCCTCGCCGACGATTCGAAATTCCTGTCGGGCACGGCCATCCCGATCGACGGAGCGATGAAGGCTCGCTGACGGGCGACTCCGCTGGCCGACTCCTCGACGCCTGGGGAGCGGCTGCGGGTCGTCAGACGATGGGTCCAGCGCGACGGCGCACACTTGGTAGTCTTGTCGAAGCTAATTCAGCGAGTGGCTGCCACTGATTCGGGCTTGATGGCCCCAGCCCTCCCACAAGCACAAGTCCAGGGAGACTGATCCATGACCGAAACCACCGCTTCGCGTCCACGCACCGTGGCCGAAGGCGACTTCAAAGTCGCCAACCTCGACCTTGCCGGCGCTGGCCGCAAGCAAATCGAACTGGCCGAGCACGAGATGCCTGGCCTGATGTCGCTCCGAGCCGAGTACTACGACGAGCAGCCGCTCAAGGGCGCCCGCATCATGGGCAGCTTGCACATGACTGTCCAGACCGCAGTCTTGATCGAGACGCTCGTCGTCCTCGGCGCCGAGGTTCGTTGGGTCAGTTGCAACATCTTCTCCACCGACGATTCTGCTGCTGCTGCGATCGTCGTCGGCCCTGAGGGAACGACCGATCACCCCACCGGCACCCCGGTCTATGCTTGGAAGGGCGAGACTCTCGAGGAGTACTGGTGGTGCACCGAGCAGGCACTCAACTGGCCAGACAACGAAGGCTTCTGCAACCTCATCCTCGATGATGGTGGCGACGCCACGATGCTCGTGCACAAGGGCCGCGAGTGCGAGGCTGCCGGAGCTGTTCCTGCATTCGATGAAGACAACGACTCCGAAGAATATGGTGTCGTGCTGCAGACGTTGCGAGCGAACCTCGAGCGTGACAACACCTACTTCACCCGTATGGCAGCGAACATCCGTGGCGTGTCCGAAGAGACCACCACCGGCGTCCACCGTCTCTACGAAATGATGGAAGCTGGCCAGCTCCAGTTCCCCGCCATCAACGTCAACGACGCCGTCACCAAGTCGAAGTTCGACAACAAGTACGGCACCCGCCACAGCCTCCTCGACGGCATCAACCGCGGCACCGACGTGATGATCGGCGGCAAGGTCGCCATGGTCCTCGGCTTCGGCGACGTCGGCAAGGGTTGCGCTGAAGCCCTCCGCGGTCAGGGCGCTCGCGTGATCATCAGCGAGGTCGACCCAATCTGCGCCCTGCAGGCAGCGATGGAGGGTTATGAGGTCAACACCGTCGAGCGAGTGCTCGAAACCGCTGACATCTTCATCACGTCAACGGGCAACAAGGACATCATCACTTCAGAGATGATGAGCAGGATGAAGCAGGGTGCGATCGTTGGCAACATCGGTCACTTCGACAACGAGATCGACATGGCGGGCCTCTTCAAGGCCTCCGACATCCAGCGCATCAACATCAAGCCACAGGTCGACGAGTTCCGCTGGCCTGACGGCAAGAGCATCATCGTGCTCTCCGAGGGCCGACTGCTCAACCTGGGCAACGCCACCGGCCACCCGAGCTTCGTGATGAGCGCCAGCTTCACCAATCAGGTGTTGGCGCAGATCGAGCTGCACAAGAACGCCGAGGCTTACGGCATCAGCGTCACCACGCTGCCGAAGATCCTCGACGAGAAGGTGGCTCGTCTGCACCTCGACGCACTCGGTGTGCGTCTGACCGTGCTCTCCCAAGAGCAGGCCGATTACATCGGCGTTCCGGTCGAGGGCCCTTACAAGCCAGATCACTACCGCTACTAGTGAACCAGGGCGCCTTGGTCGTTCCCGGAGTTGCTCGCTGAGGCTCGCAACATCCAACGAGTGAACGAGTCGGCGCAGGGCGCCCCGGTCGTTCCCGGAGTTGCTCGCCGAGGCTCGCAACATCCAACGTTCTGATATCTGGAGCCCCCGGTTCACGCCGGGGGCTCCGTCGCGTTCAGGTGAGCTCCCAGCCTTTGGGGGCAGCGTTCGGAAGCGGGGGCTGGGACCGTCGAAAGTGAGGGTCCTGAACCCGGGGTTCGATGGTCGCTGGCTAGGGTTTCGTGGGTGCGGTTCACGATTCTCAGTCATGCCGGCCTCGTGGTCGAACGCGACGACGTTGCGTTGGTCGTTGACCCGTGGATCGTGGGCTCCTGCTATTGGAGGAGTTGGTGGAATCTGCCGGAGCCGCCGCAGCAACTCGTGGAGGCGCTCCGCCCGACACACGTGTATCTGACCCACCTGCATTGGGATCACTTCCACGGCCCGTCGCTTCGTCGCTTTGCTCGCGATACGCAGTTCATCGTTCCGACGTTCAACAACGATCGGATGATTCGCGATCTTGCCCATCTGGGCTTCGCCAACGTCATCGAACTCGAACATGGAGAGTCGCTCGACCTCGGCGGCCTGGTCATCCAGAGCTACCAGTTCCTCAACGACTCGGCCGTCACCATCAGCGACGGTGACCAGACAATTCTCGACGCCAACGATTGCAAAATGTTCGGTCTGCCGCTCGAGCAGGTCCTCGCCGATCATCCGCGCATCGATTTCGTGCTGCGAAGCCACTCGAACGCAAGTGCGTATCCGTACTGCATCGAGGACTACGAGACGCTGTGTCCTGAGTTGCGGCCCCGCACGGCGTACATGGACGAGTTCGCTGCATTCGCCAAGAAGGTCGGTGCTCGCCACGCAATCCCGTTCGCCAGCAACCATTGTTTTCTGCATCCGGAGACTCGGCACTTCAACGGGCTTTCGGTCAAGCCGACCGAAGTCAAAAGGCGCTTCGACGAGCTCGTGGCCGAAGGCGGAATGCCAGCGACATCCGAGTGCGTGATCATGGCCCCAGGCAGTTCATGGTCGACCGAGAACGGGTTCGATCTCGTGACCTTCGACTACGACAACGT
>RCMY010001940.1_pt1 | contig 19016 bp, 23 predicted proteins | sample 2041341 | NCBI WGS metagenome assembly RCMY01 (sample SAMN09708234, study PRJNA481090) | Marine sediment metagenome, whole genome shotgun sequencing project. | reverse complement strand
CGATTGTCTGTTCGCAATAGATTGAGCGCTGACAGTCCGAGGCCGATACCTGGCCAAGATTAACGCGATTTGCTTGGGGAAGGCATTGGATTTCTTTGGCTACAGACACGTTCTCGCCACGCGATTTGTACATTCTTGGTGAAACTCACAGCCTCGTGGGGACAGCCATTTAGGCGAGGGTCATGGCGTTATGGCTTTTTGAATATCGTATTGGCGAAGCATTCCGTAGGTTGCATGGGGCATTGCGAAGGAAACGCTTGGTGTTCTATGCAAGAAACCCGTCAGATATCTTCGACTGTTGCGGTTGATCGATCCGCCAACTGAGACCGCTGAAGATAAAAGCGCCGAAATCTATCAGCTGTGCGCCGGGACGGTGAACTGGTCTTGGCAAACTCGGCAAGTTCACGAACAGGATTGACACACAAGGTTTTCTCGCTGACTTTGGTCTCGCACAAAAGTTCGTTTTGCGCACAAGTCGGGCGAGAGACTCGAATGACTGCCTGAACAGGGCCCGCATAGGGTCGATCCAAACGGGAGAAATAGGAATGCTCAAGAGACAATTCATTGCAGGCGTGGCTGGTCTAGCCCTTGCCACTTTCGCCGCAACAGGTGTCCAGGCAAAGAGCCTCGACGATATCCTTTCAGACGGCGTAATTCGTATTGGGATCAACCCGAACTTTCCCAACATGAGCACGCGAAACGACGCGGGCGAATGGGAAGGCTTTGATATCGACGTCGGCAATGCACTTGCCGATGCGATCGGAGTTGAAGTGGAGTGGGTGCCAACGGAAACGCCGCAGCGCGTGCCTTTTCTTGTATCGGATCGCATCGATATCTCACTTGGTGCCCTGACACGTAACACCGAACGCGCGAAGCTGATTGACTACACCGTGCCGCTACACACCGAAGTTCTTGCTGTTCTCACGACCGACAAAGTCGAAGGCGACACTTGGGAAGATTTCAACACAGGCGACGTCACTCTGGCAAACATGCGCGGAAACTGGACCGTTGACTGGATCGGTGAGAACATGCCGGAGGCCAATCTCGAGCTTGTCGACACGCTTGCTGATACTGTGCGTCTTGTAGGTCAAGGTCGCGCTGACGCCATCGTTGAAAACATCGACTTCTTTATGGCGTTTACAGCCAACTACCCAGATGTGAATTGGCGCGTTGTCGAGAACCCGATCTTCGTGGCTTATTGCGCTATCGGCGTGGCCCAGGGTAACGAAAACCTGACAGAGGTTTTGAACATCGCGCTTTATAATATGCATTCATCAGGCATGATCAACGAAACATGGGAGAAGTTCTACGGCGCGCCTATGCTGCGCAAAGTTGAACCCGTACCGTTCTTCTGATTACTTAGAAAACAGAGCGTTCCGCAATCCACGTAGGAATGCGGGACGCCTCGAAAATGAACCCTTCATGAATTACCGTTTTCAGTTCGGCGTCGTTTGGGAAAACTTCCCAGCACTTCTTGAAGGTGCGTGGCTTACGTTCCAGCTTGGCGTGTTCGCATTCGCCGGTGGCGCGATCGTCGGACTTTTGGGGGCGGCCATTAAGACATATGGTCCTTGGCCTCTGCGCTTTCTGGTCGACTCCTATGTTGTCTTCATCACGAATACTCCGGCCTTGATCCAAATTTACTTCCTCTATTTTGGCTTGCCAGAGGTGGGAGTGCGCTGGTCGAATGAGGCGTGTCTTCTCATTGGACTAACACTAAATGCTGGCGCTTATCTCACACTGATCCTGCGCGCAGGTTTCATAAGTGTTCGGCTGACCGAGATTGAGGCGGGCCAGACGCTTGGCATGTCATTGATCCAACAGATCCGCTACATCGTCATGCCGCATATAGCGAAGTCGATCTATCCCGCGCTTGCCAACTTTTTCATTGTTGTTCTTGTTATGGGCACGTCGGTCGGCGCGTTGATAGGAGTGGACGAACTAACCGGGCAGGCGATTAACCTTTCATCCGTCAACTACCGCTGGCTGGAATACTTCACGGTAGTAGCGGGTATGTATGTCGTCCTGACGTTCATTGCGTCGATTGGACTGGCATTGCTTGGCCGATGGGCGTTCCGCGTTAAGGCGAGGATCTTCTGATGGAGCGCATTCTCGAACAGGCACCACGCTTCTTCTCTGGGCCAAACCTGACGCTGCTTCTTGAGTCCGCAATGCTGACACTTGGAATGACACTTGCGGGCTGCTTCATCGGCTTCGGGTTTGCGTTCGTGCTAGTGTTCCTGCGACAGACGCCTGGCCTATGGGCGCTACCGCTTCGTCTTGTCTGTATTACTTATGTTGAGGTCTTCCGCCGCATCCCATTCATTGTAGTCATCTACCTCGTTCTCTTCTTCATCCAGACCGTGACGCCTGATGCATCGCTCTTTACCATCGCTGTGATCGCCATCTGTCTATATGCCGTTGCCTATACCGCCGACATCATTCGTGGGGGGCTGGAAAGCGTGCCCGCGACACAGGTTGAAGCTGCTCAGGCAATGAACCTCTCGCGGCTTCAGACAAATTTGCGCATTGTCCTGCCACAAGCGTGGCCAGTCATTGTTCCGCCAGCAATCGCGTTTGCCGTCAGCTTCATCAAAGACACAGCACTTGTCAGCCAGGTTGGCGTGTTCGAGCTGACGTTTCGGGGCAAAGAGCTGAACAATCAGGGCTATTCTGGCATTCTTGTCTTCGGCACTATCGCCTTTTGTTACTTCCTTTTATCTTTCCCGCTCAGTCTTCTGGGCCAGCACTTGGAGAAACGCCTTGCCACACCTCGCGGTGAGCGACGTACGCGCAAAATACGGAACCCTTGAGGTCCTGAAAGGCATCAGCTTTTCGATCGAGAAAGGTGAAGTTGTTGCCCTGGTTGGCCCGTCGGGGTCAGGAAAATCGACTGTTCTGCGCGCCTTGATGGGCCTCACGCCTATCACGGGTGGTGACGTTGATTTGGCGGGTGAGCGCATGAATTATTCGTCGGCGCGCGAAGTACGTGCGGCCCGCGACCGGATGGCCATCGTATTTCAGCAGTATAATCTGTTTCAAAACATGACTGTCATGCAAAACCTCACTTTGGCTCCCTTGAAGATCAAGCGCTGGGACCGGGCCGAAGTAGAGGCCGAGGCAAGGCGCCTTCTGGGGCTCGTTGGATTGTCCGATAAGATAGATTCCTATTCCGATCAGCTTTCGGGTGGACAACAGCAGCGCGTAGCGTTGGCCCGTGCTCTTGCTTTGAAGCCTCAGATATTGCTTTTGGACGAGGTCACATCTGCCCTTGATCCCGAACTTGTGGGCGAGGTTCTGGATGCGATACGAAAACTGGCCGCTGAGGGCATGACGATGATCATCGTCAGTCATGAGATGGGCTTTGTACGCGAAGTTGCCGACAAGGTTGTCTTTATGGATGCGGGTCAAATCGTCGAGGCAGGCACACCCGCCGAGCTATTCGACACGCCCAAGACAGACCGCGCGCGTGACTTTTTCTCGAAGATTCTACGCCATTAAGGGATGCCAGATGTGATAAATTTTTTCTTCAACGCGGCCCCCAATCCCCTAAAAGTGGGACTCTTTCTTGAAGAGAGCGGGTTGGAGTATCGGCCGATACCGATCGATACTAAGCTTGGGCAACAGCACACAGACGGATACCGCGCCATCAATCCGAATTCGAAGGTTCCAGCCATTGACGACGACGGGACGGTTGTCTTCGACAGTAACGCAATCCTTCTTTACCTGGCTGAAAAGACGGGCATGTTTCTACCGCCCGCCAATGAACGCGGCGCGCTTTTGTCATGGTTGATGTTTGTTGCAAGCGGAGTGGGGCCATATTCCGGTCAGGCCGTACACTTTCGCAACTTTGCCCCGGAGAAGATCCCGTACGCAATTAAGCGATATGACTTTGAAGCGCGACGACACTGGCAGATTATAGAGGATCGACTGAGCCATGGCCCATATATGATGGGTGAGGTTTATACGATTGTCGATATGGCGGTCTGGGGATGGGCGGCACGTATACCCTTCATGCTTTCAGACGAGGCTGCGATGGACGCCTATCCGAACTTAAAGCGACTTATTGCAGAACTCGATGCGCGTCGCGCGGCAGTGCGTGCTCTGGCGTTAAAAGACCAGTACGCCTTCAAGGCTGATTTTGACGAAGAAGCCATGCGCTACCTCTACCCGCAGATCTTTGCTGCGGATCCGGCCTAAATGGCGACCGGGTCTGATGTCAGAACCGCCATCGTGACTGGTGCCGCATCGGGAATTGGCCGGCGCGTTGCAGAGACATTTGCCAAAGAAGGCTATGCGGTGCTTTGTGCAGATATTGCCGGCGACGAGGTAGCCGCGCTTGCGGACGAGTTGTCAAAAGCGGGGCTGCTGGCACAATCCATGACGGTCGACGTGTCGGATGAAGCTCAGACAAAGGCCATGGCTGATGCCGCGATACAGTGGACGGGGCGGATCGACGCGGTTGCTGCCAACGCGGGCATCATGGTTGAAGGGGACGCTCTTTCGTTGTCGCTTGAGGACTGGAACCGGGTGATGGCGGTCAATGCCACAGGCGCATTTCTGACTGCGCGCGCGGTTCTGCCGCATCTCGTCAACGTCGACGGCACGCTTGTCTTTACCGCTTCGACGGTTGGGCTGGTCGGGATGCGGGGAGTGGCAGGATATTCGGCGTCGAAGGGCGCTGTCGTGGCTTTGACACGTCAACTTGCCGCCGATTACGCCCAGAGCGGTGTGCGCGTAAATGCGGTCGCACCGGGGGCCGTCAAAACGCCCTTGTCTGAATCGCAGTTTCGCGCCCGCGCCCGCGATGATGCCCATTTCGAGGAATTGATGCAGGCGGTCATCGCGAGATACCCGATCGGCCGTTTTGGCACCACGGATGACGTGGCGCGAACGATTGCGTTTCTTTCGTCACCGGCGTCGGGATGGATCACCGGCCAGATCATTCCTGTTGATGGTGGGTTGTTGGAGATACGCTGACAGCCAGCCGTCTGGCGAAGCAAGCCAGAGGGGGGTGGGTCCGTGGCAATTGCATTGAGCCGAGGGGGGGGCGCCGCCGGGCCTTTAAGGGCCTGCAAACGCGGCCCTATTAAGATTTGTCCAAAACGCCTAGCCGACTTTGTCTTGGGTCTTTGTGTCGAAATCGCTGGCTGCGTGGCGTTCGCGCAATTGCTTTTCAGGTGCTCCCGACGTTCGGTTGACCATTGCGCCCCGCTTGTAGGCAGGACGTTCTGAAATCTCGTCCATCCAGCGGATGACATTCTTGTAGATGCCGACATCTAGGAACTCGCCTGCATTGTAGGAATTCCCCTGAACTGTATTTCCATACCAAGGGGCAGTTGCCATGTCTGCGATAGTATAGTCGTCGCCCGCGAGATAGCGGCGCGATGAAAGGTTCCGATCGAGCACATCAAGCTGACGCTTAACCTCCATCGTATAGCGGTTGATCGCGTACTCAATTTTCTCCGGTGCATAGGCGTAGAAATGACCGAAGCCACCGCCAAGATAGGGGGCTGAACCCTGCAGCCAGAAGAGCCAGTTTAGCGCTTCAGTTCGACCTGGGCCGGAAGCTGGGAGGAACGCGGAGAATTTCTCTGCAAGGTGCAGCAAGATTGCACCTGATTCAAACACACGACAACCAGTGGTGCGATCCAGCAATGCTGGAATTTTTGAGTTGGGGTTCAACTCAACAAAACCAGACCCGAACTGGTCCCCGTCGTTAATCTGGATCAGCCACGCATCGTATTCGGCGTCGTGGCCCGCCGCGAGCAGCTCTTCCAGAAGAACGGTGACTTTAATGCCGTTTGGTGTCCCTTGGGAGTAAAGCTGCAAAGGATGCTCGCCGACGGGCAACGCCTTTTCATGTGTCGATCCGGCGATTGGCCGATTGATGCTCGCAAATTCACCCCCGTTTTGATCGTCCCATGTCCAGATTGGGGGCGGGGAGTACGTTGTCATTTGGAGGTCCTCATCGGATGTTTGCATCAAGAAAAAATGTAGTGCGTTCTTCGCCAAGTTCAACAGTCAACCAGGCCTTCGACGTCACGCGAAGTGTCGATGATCAAATCGGACCTTCACGCGCCCAGCGGCGACTGTCTGCAGTCCACTCAATGGTGGTGATGCTCTACGTTAGATTTCCGCTTTCGCTTTGGAATGTGGAGGACCTGCTGCATGAGCGCGGTAGAGAGATCAGCTGTGAGACGGTCAGGTATTGGTGGAACAGATTTGGGCCGATGTTCGCGAGGGAGACGTGCTGGAAAGCTACGCAGCCAAGCGTCGGGATCGTAAATTGGCGTTGAAATTTCTCAGAAAATCAATGAAGCGACGCGGGCAGCTGGAGATTGTAGTGACCGATAAACTGCGTTCGTACGGCTCTGGGGTAAAGATCATTGGCAACGCTGATCGACAAGAAGCGGGCTGTTGGCTCAACAACAGGGCTGAGAATTCGCACTTACCGTCTCGACGACGAGAACGGGCGAACTTACGTTTTGACGAATGCAAAGTTCGCAGAATTTCGTCACCTCAACGACTCTGTCTACAACCATTTCAACCAAGAACGCAGCCTCTACTCTTGGCCGAATTTCAAGCTGAACTGTGCCGACGCTCTTGCCGCGTGGCGCGGTTGTTGCGCGGCATAAAGAGCGGTGTCTCTGGCCAAGTAGTGACTGGTTCGTAGTCGGCTGACAGAACTCGGGAGCCTGCTCGGACGTCTGCGCTTTGACGCGCGGAGACTTCGGAAACTGGACCTTTCATGTGTATATAGATTTAGTGCGTGCACCCATTCGCTTGGTCATTTCGCTGACTGCATATCCGCGCTCTACGACCTGTGCCACAGCGCCCCGCTTAAACTCATCCGCAAACCGTATTCCCTTGTTCATCGCGTCACTTTTTGGTTCCAACGTTGCCAAGCAAAGCGCCCGCGAATCAAAGGGTACATCAGACAGCACGCTGCCAACTGCTTGTGACCTTTTGAAAATTCAATACAGTTCTGCGCAGATAAGCAAAACCATCGGATCAGGAGTCGCCGTGTCTCTTTTATTTATCGTCGCTTTGCCCTTCTTTGGCGCGCTACTGCCTGGTCTGATGAATGCTGCTGGTCGGTCCGCATGTGCTGGCGTGACGTTTACTGTAACATTGGCCGCCTTTATCGGATTGCTGACCAACTTGCCGGCCGTTCTGGCGGGCGATGTCGTGATGGCGCGGGTCGACTGGATGCCGTCGTTGGGGTTGAATTTCACCCTGATGCTGGACGGTTTGGGCTTTTTCTTCGCCCTCTTGATCCTTGGCATTGGTCTTTTGATCATTGCCTATGCGCGTCAATATCTAAGCCGTGATGACAATATGGGCGAGTTCTTCACTTACCTGCTGCTTTTTCAGGGCGCGATGGTTGGCATTGTTCTGAGCGATAACATACTGCTTCTGCTTGTCTTCTGGGAGTTAACATCGCTGTCGTCTTTCCTACTGATCGGCTATTGGAAACATCTGCCAGAAGGGCGGCAGGGCGCACGGATGGCCTTGACCGTCACAGGTTTGGGTGGGCTGGCGATGATTGGTGGAATGCTGATCCTGGGCCAGATTGTAGGAAGTTATGATCTCAGCGTCATTCTTCAGAACCGGGAACTTATTCAGGCCGATCCTTTATACGTGCCCGCTCTGATTCTTATTCTGCTCGGTTGCTTCACGAAATCTGCTCAGTTTCCGTTCCATTTCTGGTTGCCTCACGCGATGGCGGCGCCAACGCCGGTCTCGGCGTATCTGCACTCGGCGACGATGGTGAAAGCGGGCATATTTCTGATGGCGCGCATGTGGCCGGTCCTGTCCGGCACACCGGAATGGTTCATGATCGTAACCACTACCGGGCTGGTGACCATGCTGCTGGGTGCAGTGATTGCACTTTTCAAGCACGACTTGAAGGCGTTGTTGGCGTTTTCAACAGTAAGCCACCTTGGTTTGATCACGATGCTTCTGGGGACTGGCACAGCCTTTGGTGCGATGGCGGCCGTGTTTCATATTCTTAACCATGCGACGTTCAAGGCGGCACTGTTCATGTCGGCCGGGATCATCGACCACGAGGCGCATACCCGCGACATTCGCCGTTTGGGCGGCTTGCGCAGCCTGATGCCTGTGACCTTTGTGATTGTGTCGCTGGCAGCTTTGTCGATGGCAGGAATTCCGCTGCTCAATGGTTTTTTGTCTAAAGAGATGATGCTAGAGGAAGCGAACCGCACGGCGCTGTTCGGCGCTCCTTGGCTTGTGCCCGCTTTGGCGACGCTCGGCGCGCTCTTTTCGGCGGCCTATTGCTTCCGCCTGATCGGGCATGTGTTCTTAGGCCCCGTGCGCGATGACTATCCTGCTAAACCGCACGATCCCGGGGCGGGCCTGTGGTTGCCACCTGCGATCCTCATAGTGCCTGTCGTGCTCATCGGTGTCGCGCCGTTTCTTGCTGAACCATTTGTAAAGCTGGTCACCGCCTCGGTGCTGGGCGGTGAGGCAGAGGTGCCGACGGCGCATTTCAAGATATGGCACGGGCTGGTGCCGGCGCTGTTTTTGTCCATTGCTGCTTTGGTCGGCGGTTTGCTGATGCTGGTCATTTTCAAACCTGCGTTGCGCCTGTGGGAGACGACACCACGACCCGAGGCAAAGGTGATTTTCGACGCTATCGTCGAGACGGCAGCCCGACTGGCCGAAAAACTGATCCTGCCGCTGCACAATGGTGCGTTCACTCGATATGCAGCCATCGGGACAATTACGATAGTTGTAGCGGGCTTTTACGCTTGGACGACGGGCACGGTTGGTGCGCCGACACGCGCGATGCAGGCTGCCGGGCCCGTGCTTATTGCGGGCTGGTTCATGTTGGTTGCCGCAACTGCCGGGATGGTATTAATGCACCGCAACCGCTTCTTGTCGCTTATCCTCATTGGGATTGTTGGCCTGATGGTTTCGATCGGTTTTGTCTTCCTGAGTGCGCCAGATTTGGCCATGACGCAGTTCACCGTTGAGGTGGTAACGATCATCCTGATGTTACTCGCCCTCAATTTCCTTCCAAACCATACCCCAGTGGAAAGTTCGGTGCTTCGCCGGATGCGCGACGCGGGAGTGGCCATTGCAGGCGGTCTGGCAACTTTTGCGCTGGCATATCACTACCTTCTGCGCGATGCGGTCGGTGTTCCAATATCGGAATTTCATCTGGCCAATTCTTACAAGGGCGGTGGCGGTACCAACGTGGTCAACGTCATTCTTGTCGATTTCCGGGGATTTGACACATTCGGCGAAATCATTGTGCTAAGCATCGCAGCCTTGTTGATCTATGCGTTGACAGAGACACTGTTAAGCGGGCCGGTGCGCGCAAGTTTGTTGCAACGCAAGCCAGATCAGCCGCAGGCAGGGGGCATGCACCCGATGATGATGGTCGTGGTGACCCGGGTTATGATGCCGGTCGTTCTGATGGTCGGGTTTTACATTTTCCTAAGTGGCCACAACGAGCCGGGCGGTGGATTTATCGCAGGCCTCATTGTGTCGATTGCCGTGGTCATGCAATACATGGCCAGCGGGTTCGCTTGGACCTCGGCACGGTTGAGATACCCTTACCATGGGGTCATTGGGGCAGGGGTTCTCATTGCCGGACTAACGGGTATCGGGTCGTGGTTCGTCGACAAACCCTTCCTGAGTTCTTATTTTTTCTATGTCCGTATTCCACCCTTTCAGAAGTTCGAATTAGCCACGGCGGCGCTTTTTGATGTTGGCGTTTTCCTATCAGTCGTTGGAGCCGTGATGCTGTCGCTTGAAAGCTTCTCGCGTCTGGCGCGGCGTGCCCATGTGCCCGACAGCGTTCATCCGATGGATATCGACCCATCCCGCGATGATCCGCCGCCTGTCACGGACATAAGGGAGGGCGCGTGATATGGAGTTTTTGCTTGCATCTGCAATAGGGATTATGACCGCTGCTGGGATTTACCTTGTCCTGCGATTGCGGACCTTTCCGGTGATTTTGGGAATTTCGCTGCTGACATATGCCGTCAATATCTTCCTCTTTACCTCGGGTCAGGTGACCGTTGGCGCGCCGCCGATCCTGCGCGATGGCATTACCGTCTATACTGACCCGCTGCCGCAGGCTCTGGTGTTGACGGCTATCGTCATCTCCTTTGGCATGACGGCCGTTGTGGTGATGATCGGCCTTGGCGCCTTTCTTGGGTCAGATGATGACCATGTGGATGATCAGCCCGACATTCCGGAAGACCAGGCGGAGAGCAAGTCATGATCCATTGGCTCATTGCGCCCGTTATTCTGCCTGCAATGCTTGCGCCCTTTATCGTGCTTGCTGCGCGCTATCACATCGGAATTCAACGCGCGTTCTCTGTGGCGGGTGTTCTGACGTTGATTGCCATCGCGGCTGGGTTGGCCTGGAGGTCCTCTGACGGGACAATCATGCTGTACCAGTTGGGGGACTGGGCCGCGCCTTTTGGCATCGTTCTGGTGGGTGACAGGCTGTCAACAATGATGGTCCTGCTGACGGCGGTGTTGGCGCTTTTTGTCCTGCTTTATGCGATAGGATCTGGCTGGGACGACCGCGGACGGCATTTCCACGCGCTGTTCCAGTTCCAGTTGATGGGGATCATGGGGGCGTTTTTGACGGGCGACCTTTTCAACCTCTTTGTTTTCTTCGAGGTGCTGTTGATCGCCTCCTATGGATTGATGATCCACGCGGGTGGTAATGTGCGGCTGCGTGCCGGGGTGCAATATGTGCTCTTTAATCTCATCGGATCGACACTCTTTCTCTTTGCGCTTGGGTCAATTTACGCCGAGACCGGTACGCTCAACATGGCCGATCTTGCAAATCGGGTTGCCTTGATCGGTCCAGATGGGACCGTTGGAATTCGGGTGGCCGCAGTCTTGTTGCTACTTGTCTTCGCGATAAAGGCTGCGGTTGTCCCGCTGCATTTCTGGCTGCCGTCAAGCTATGCCGAGGCGCCCGCACCCGTCGCTGCTCTCTTTGCCATCATGACAAAGGTTGGCGCCTACGCGATTATCCGGGTCTATACGATGATCTTTCCGCCGGATCTTGAGATCACCGCGGGTCTGCATCAAGTGTGGTTGTTGCCAGCCGCGCTGGTGTCGCTGGCCATCGGGATGGTGGGTGTGCTGGCGGCCAAGCGGCTGGATCGGTTGGTGGCATTTTCGGTTATCGGCTCGATGGGAATGGTGATGATTTCGATCTCGCTCTTTAGTCCGGAAGGCATTGCAGCGGCGCTTTACTACATCGTGCATTCGACTTTGGCAGGTGCGACGTTGTTCCTCATTTCTGATCTGGTGCGCACTGGGCGGGCCGATCTGAACCTGACGCCGCAACCGCCTGTTGCGGGCGCTGCGCTGACAGCAGGTTTGTTTTTCGTGGGCGCGATTGCCATGGCCGGACTGCCGCCATTGTCAGGGTTTCTGGGTAAACTTCTGGTGATGGACGCTGCATTGGGGACAGACCCAGTGGTCTGGATCTGGGTGATTGTCTTAAGCTCGAGCCTGATCAGCATCGTGGGTTTTGCGCGTGCAGGAAGCGTTCTGTTCTGGAAGGCGACGAGTGTCGAGCCATCGGAAGGGGCGCCCTTGATGCCGTGCCCAGCGACGATGTCATATGTCGCAGTTGGCGGACTAATCTCGCTTTTGGCAGCGCATACGGTTTTCGCAGGACAGGTCCATAGCTATACGTCCACTATGGCAGCCCAGCTTTTCGCCCCGGAACCGTACATCTCTATTGTTGTGGGAACGCCGGGTAAGCTCAGCAACCCAGTGGAGGGTCATTGACATGGCACGTGCTTTTAATTGGCTCATGCCGCACCCACTTCTGACACTCATTCTAACGATCGTGTGGATGCTTTTGCAGAACGAGCTTTCTGCAGGCATGGCCGTCTTTGGCGTCATCCTTGGCATCATCATTCCTTGGAGTACGGCGATCTGGTGGCCTGACACTCCCAGAGGGTTCCGAATGGGGAAAATGATCTCATACGTCTTAATGGTGATGTGGGATATTCTGGTTGCCAATATACAGGTTGCCTGGATTGTTCTGACCGTCCCAAACGCAAAGCTAAAACCGGCCTGGATCGTCATTCCGCTTGAACTGCGAGAACCCGAGGCCATCACCGTGCTTGCTGGAACGATTACGCTTACCCCCGGCACGGTCTCGGCGGATTTGTCGGATCAGGGTCATAGTTTGCTGGTTCATGTGCTGCACACCAACGACCCTGACGCCGTTCGCGATGAAATCACGACCCGATACCAGCGCCGCCTATTGGAGATATTCACATGATACTTGCGACGGAGTTGATGGGTATTGCGCTTGCGATCACCTTTGTGACGCTGGCACTTGCCCAGATCATGTCGATGGTACGACTGGTTCTGGGTCCAACATCCGGAGACAGGATCCTTGCCCTTGATACAATGGTGATCAATTCGCTAGGTCTTGTCATTGTGCTTGGCATTCACCAAGGCGTGCAGATTTACTTTGAGGTAGCTCTCTTGATTGCGATGTTGGGGTTTGTCTCAACGGTCGCCCTCGCGCGGTTCATTCTGCGGGGGGACATCATCGAATGACAGCTCAGATTATTGGCACCTATGTCGTAGCATTCTCATTGCTTATCGGGTCAAGCTTTGTCCTTGTTGGCGTGATTGGGCTTTTGAAATTCAACGACCCAATGTCGCGTCTACACGCCCCGACAAAGGTTGGGACAGTCGGGATCGGCATGTTGCTGGTCGCCTCTATGGTACATTCGTTTGATATAGGCGAGCCATCGACGCACGAGTTACTGATCATGGCGTTTCTTTTTGTCACGGCACCGCTCACGGCAAACTTCATTGCAAAGGTCAACATCCACCGCCGGGCCTGTGAAACGCCGCCTTCACCGGGACGCGATGACACATGGTCAACACTCGACGTGCCTGAGGCAGATAGCGATATTCCATGACAAAATCCGACCCGTTCAAGTCCTTCCACAGCAGCCCCGTAATCATGCGTCTGGCGGGTTATTCTGTATGTTCGGGTTCCGCTTTCGCCGGACGCGTGGTTTGCAGTTAGTCGCCACCGTTCACGCCTCGTTTCACAACCATTTCAACCAAGAACGCGCGCTTTACGGCAGAGGCAATTTTAAGCTGAACAGAACCACGGCTCTTACCGAGTGGCGCGGCCTTTGCGCGGCAACAGGGGCAGGGTGACTGTCCTAATAGAGACAAGTGCGCTTCAGCTTGAAGGCGCGAACCCGAGCATGAGTTGTTTAAGGCCCGCGGCAGCGCCGATTAAAATGCTGACAAAGGCCACCGGGGCACTGTAAGCGAGCAGTGAAAAAGCGGAGAGGCCTTGGCCAACGCTGCAACCTATGGCGACCACGGCACCAACGCCCATCAAAAATGCGCCGAGAATTTGCCTGCGCAGTTCGCGAGGATCATCGCAGGCCTCCCAACGGAAATGGCCTTTGAAAACGCTGCCGATGAAAGCGCCTAAAAGCACGCCGACGACCGAGCCGGTACCAAAGCTTATGCTGTTTCCGGAGGAGGTCATTACATACAGCATGGTCTCACCGATTGGTGCGGAAAATGTGTGACTTACGACGGATGTGGCTTCGAAACCGTTACTTGCGACCCACTGCGTGCCGGCCCATCCGACTACAATGGCAACTCCCGCGATCAACCCCCAAAACACGTGGGTGAACGAGCGTCGGAATTCAGTGTGCGCAAGGGTTCCCGAAACTATAAGTATCCCGATAAAGATGCCGATCACTTCGGTCGACTGCCCGGTCAGCCGTGAGACCGACACTGCGATCGAAGGCAATTCGCCGGGAAGCTCTTGTTGAGGAAACAGCCAGACCCGGAGAGCGGCCAACGGCCCGCCGAGGGCTATATAGGCGGACATGCCCATGACAAGAACGATCACAAATGATCTAAGATCGCCGCCACCCAATCGCGCCAACGCACCATATCCACAGTTGCCAGCGAGCGCCATTCCGTAGCCAAACAGCAGACCTCCGACTATGCTGGCCATTGGGTCCCAACCGCGACCCAGATAGAGCGTTTGCTCTAGGTGAAGAACGCCAATTGCCGACAATCCGAACGAGCCGATAATAGCTACGCCGATCGCGATGCCCCACATGCGAAGCCGCAGGGTGCTTTCTCCGTAGTAGACATCTTCGATGGCACCCAAGGTGCAAAACCGCCCGATCCTTGCCGCGAGGCCAAGAAGAATTCCGCCCAACAAGCCAACACCGGCAAGCAGTATATCTTCGGAAAACACATCAAGCATCTTTCACGCTTATACCACGCGACAAATTTTGAAAATGCGTGAGTTTAGTCGTCGCCGCAGAACAGATCGTACACAACTTCCATAATTTGTTTCGGACGATCATCGGTCAAGGAGTAGTAAATTTGTTTGCCGTCACGGCGTGGCGTGATTAAGCCTTCCAGCCGCAATCTGGAGAGTTGTTGCGATACTGCGGCTTGTCGCGCTGACAAAAGTCGTTCCAAATCGGTCACGGATTTTTCGCCGGTGGCGAGGTGGCACAGGATCATCAAACGGCCTTCGTGACTGATTGCCTTGAGGAAGTTCGACGCCCGCATCGCGTTCGTCGCCATCTTGTCCATGTCGGCGGCACATGTATTCTCGTCGAAGAGGGGAAGGCCCATAATTCTATCTCTTGTCAAACGCTTGTTGGAATTGATGTTTCGATTGTTGGAAACCCCTTACGAACTTTATCCAGATAGTTCAACTTTGGCGGCTTTCAGCATCTGGCCAAGAAGTCCCCAAAAGAAGTCCTCGCCGGGATAGCCCTCGATACGCGAAGTTTCGACGCCATCAACCATAAGAATAAATGTCGGGGTATAGTGTAGCTTGCGCAAAAAGCTCAGATCCTCGGGCAACTCTTCGTGGATATTGATCCGACGTAAAGGTGCCGCGATGCCTTCGGCTGTTTTTGGATAAATGTGTGAGATTTCTTTGTTCCAGCGGGCGCACCAGATGCAACCGGGCTCTTCAGCCATCACAAGCACTGTGTCGGCAAACGCCGCGCTAAGCGATACCGTAAAGGCCAATACTGCTGTCGCGAGCCGGTGAAATCTCATTGAAACAAGCCTCTTGTATATCAAACAACATAATATGAATATGTGAATTACACAAGATAGAGCAATGCTATGATGGACATTACTTATGCTGGCGCTTTCCTTGCGGGGCTGCTTTCGTTTCTGTCGCCCTGCATTTTGCCAATTGTTCCTTTTTATCTGAGTTACTTGGCTGGCGTTGGAATGAACCAGATATCTGCCGAAGCGCGAATTGACGGGCGGACCCGGGCTCGGGCGGTTCTCGCGGCGTTGTTTTTTGCGGCCGGTGTCATCACTATCTTCATGGGGCTGGGGGCCGCCGCGACGGTCTTTGGGCAAGTTGTACGGGAATATTTTGACGTCCTTAGGTGGATTGCGGCAGCAATCATTATAACAATGGGGCTGCATTTTCTTGGCGTCATCAGAATTGGTATTCTCTATCGGCAACTGCGCGCTGACGTCGGTGACACGTCGGGCACCAGTTTTCTGGGTGCATATGTGATCGGCTTGGCATTTGCGTTCGGTTGGACCCCCTGCGTCGGCCCGGCCCTGGCGGCGATCCTGTTCATGGCGGGTGGGGCGGATACCGCGTCCAACGGCGCGTTGCTTTTGTTTGTTTATGGTGTCGGCATGACAGCCCCGTTTGTTTTGGCGGCTTTGTTCATCGCGCCGTTCATGCGTTGGATGTCAAAATTCAGGAAACACTTGGGCAAGATTGAGAAAATCATGGGCGCAATGCTTGTCGTCTTTGGTATTCTTATTGCCACCAATACGATGAATTATATTGCGCAATGGATGCTGGAAGTCGGGCCGGACATTGGCGTTTTGCGCTGAATAGGGAGGAGAAGAGATGAGGGTATTTTTCGCTTCGTTGGCCGCAACGATGCTTTTGGTGAGCGGTGCTTTTGCAGTTGAGATCGGGGATGATGGCTTGCACAAAGCGCCGTGGATGCGAGACACGTTCAAAGACATGAGCGAGGATTTGGCTGAGGCGAATGCTGAAGGCAGGCGCTTGATGGTCATTATCGAACAGCGCGGCTGCGTCTATTGCAAGAAGATGCATGAGGAGGTTTTCCCCGCCAAGGAAATCGCGGATCTGATCAGCGATGCGTACTTCGTTGTTCAGTTGAATATGTTCGGAGATGTCGAAATGACAGATTTTGACGGAACCACTCTGGCGGAGAAGGACATGGTGCGTAAATGGGGTGTCTTGTTCACGCCTACGATTCTTTTCTTCCCCGAAGATGTAGGTGAAGATGTGTCTGCTCCGTCCGCCGCGGTTGCGTCAATGCCTGGTGCATTCGGCAAAGGCACGACACTGGATCTTTTGAACTGGGTTCTTGAAGAAGGTTACAGCGGCGAGGAAACTTTCCAGAAGTATCATGCCCGTATGATCGGTGAGCGCTCTAACTAACTCATGAAAAAAAGTACAGTTGCGAGCCAAGTCAAATACAAAAATTCAATTAAATGAATTTGTTGTTGCATGAAGCAATACTCGCACGCTACGATATATTGAAAAGCCGTGATGGCTTCAGGGAGGACGCATGAAGTATTCGGGACTGGCTATAGTCATTGCATTATCGACGGGTGTGCCGGCGGCTGCGCAGGAAGTGTTGCCAACGGCCGTAAGTTTTGCGGATGGTGCGGTGACGCAATCGTTGTCGGGTGTCGCTGGTGATGCGGCGCAAGGACGTAAGATTGTTGGAAGCAAAAAGCTTGGCAACTGTGTCGCCTGCCATGCGGTTAGCGATTTGGACGATGTACCATTCCACGGCGAAATTGGTCCAACCCTTGATGGTGCAGGCGAACGCTGGAGCGAGGCAGAGCTTCGCGGGATCGTTACGAATGCAAAGATCATGTTCGAAGAGAGCATGATGCCTTCGTTCTACAAAACCGAGGGCTTTATCCGGCCCGGTAAGGCGTACACAGGCAAGGCTGCCGATGACACGTTTGGTCCGTTGCTTACAGCGCAGCAGATTGAAGATGTCGTGGCGTATTTGACCACACTCAAGGACTAACCTGCATCGCTAGATGGCGGTGGTTTATTCAGGAGAGAAATAAATGGAATTCACACGACGGAGTGTTTTGCAACTTGGGGCCGGAATATTGGCATTCGCGAGTTTGCCACTTAAGGCCTTTGCCGCCGGCGAAGATCTGATCGAAGCGTTTACAGGCGGCGCGGACATTGCTGAGGGCGGGGTCACACTTACAGCCCCGGAGATCGCTGAAAATGGCAATACGGTACCGATTGAAGTTGATGCTCCTGGAGCGTCAGAGATCTTGGTGCTTGCGATGGGCAATCCAACTCCAAATGTAGCGACGTTTAAATTCGGCGCTTTGGCCGCATCGCATTCGGCTTCGACCCGTATCCGGTTGGCCGGGACGCAGGACATCGTTGCGATTGCAAAGTTGGAAGACGGAACGTTCGCGCGCGCCTCGGCGACAGTCAAAGTCACAATCGGCGGCTGCGGCGGCTAGAAAAGCTTTTTTAGGAGATACAAAATGGCAAACGGTGTTAAGCCTCGCGTCAAAGTTCCAAAGACGGCTGCAGCCGGGGACACAATTACGATTAAAACCCTGATTAGCCACAAGATGGAATCGGGTCAGCGAAAAGACGGTGACGGGAACGTTATTCCCAGATCGATTATCAATCGGTTCACATGCGACTTTAACGGTCAGAACGTGATTGACGTCACGCTTGAGGCCGCGATTTCGACGAACCCGTATTTTGAATTTCAAGCGATTGTTCCTGAGGCCGGTGAATTCAAATTCACGTGGTATGACGATGATGGATCAGTTTACGAGACAACAAAAACGATCTCGATCAGCTGATCTGCAGAGTAAATGGGAGGACACACAATGATGAAACTAGCTGGTGTTGCTGGCATCTTTTCGATCGGGCTTCTTGGTGCGGTGGCGTATGCTGATCCGGCCGAGGATACGTTGATATTGAACGAGGAAATCAAAATGGTGACGAAGACCGCAGCTCCTGCGCATTTGTCTGAAGTCTTGGACGAGGTGTATTCTGGATGGCTTTTTCGTGGCGCCGAAACCCGCGCGATGCAGGCCGATGACTTCGACAACCCTGGAATGCTATTTGTCGAGCAGGCAGAAGACGATTGGAATACAGTCGACGGTTCTGAAGACAAATCTTGCGCAAGTTGTCATGGTGCGTCGGAAGAAATGGCAGGCGTAAAAGCCGTATATCCGAAGTGGAATGAGAGCGCCGGCGAAGTCCGCACAATTGAGATGCAGGTGAACGATTGTCGCGAGAACCGAATGGGCGCTGAGAAGTGGGGGTATACCAGCGGTGACATGGTTAACATGACCGCCCTTCTGTCGTCTGTCTCCCGCGGCATGCCGGTGAATGTCGCCATTGACGGTCCTGCTCAATCTGTTTGGGAAGATGGCAAGGAACTTTACTATGCGCGCACAGGCCAGCTTGAGATGTCTTGCGCCAATTGCCACGAAGACAACTACGGTAGCATGATCCGTGCTGACCATTTGAGTCAGGGACAGATCAACGCGTTTCCGGTCTACCGCCTTAAGAACACAAAGCTGAACGCGGTTCATTCGCGCTTCAAAGGCTGCGTGCGCGATACACGCGCTGAGACCTATAGTACTGGAAGCCCGGAGTTCATCGCACTTGAGTTGTATGTTACTTCGCGCGGCAACGGCCTGTCGGTTGAAGGCCCTTCGATCCGAAACTAAGAGAATTGAAAGCCCCGCGCGCTTCGGCGCTGCGGGGTTTTTTCGGCCAAATCAAATTCAATAATACGCATACGTATTAGCTTTTCCGGGGGTCCCCATGAATTCTCGTCGTGATTTCTTACAAACCAGCATGGCCGCCGCCGCGATCTACGGGGGAGCAGGTTTCGGAAACTGGGCGAAACTGGCAGCTCAGCAAGCGCTGACACAAGATCAGCTACTTGAGTTTGACACCT
>RCMY010002285.1_pt1 | contig 19017 bp, 13 predicted proteins | sample 2041341 | NCBI WGS metagenome assembly RCMY01 (sample SAMN09708234, study PRJNA481090) | Marine sediment metagenome, whole genome shotgun sequencing project. | reverse complement strand
CCGGCGAAAAAATTATGGAGTTCGTTACGGATCGCCCCAAGTTCATTGTATCGAGTGTGGCCCGATTGACCGAACAAAAGTTTTATTTTATGATGCGCTCACCCGAGTCCTTCGAAAAAATGCTGGAACGTTTGAAGAAAGTCGATGGCATCTTTATGCTCTTGGGTACTGGCGATCCCGATTACGAAGAGCTGTTCCGAAGTATGAGTTACAAGCACAAGAATTTTATTTTCACGAACGGGCAGTCCGAAGACCTAATCGATTCTATGTATCTCGAAACGGACCTTTATTTTATGCCCAGTCTTTTTGAACCTTGCGGTATCAGTCAAATGTTGGCCATGCGAAACGGGAATCCGTGCCTCGTACACCATACGGGCGGACTCAAAGATACCGTAGACCATATGAAAACAGGATTTGCCTTTGATGGCGATACTTTTGAAGCCAAGCTTGAAGACATGGTGGTAAAATTCGATGAGGCGCTAGATATATGGGAAAACGACAGGCCGAAATGGAAAAAAATACAGGCCGCTGCAAAAAAAATGCGGTTTACCTGGGATAAATCCCTTGATGAATACTACGATAAATTGTACTTACTATAAAATTGGCCCATACTTTTATCCCGCTTAAAACGGCTTGTTAAAACTAGCCTAAATGGGGAAGTCCTAATTGTTAGGACGTTTGGTTTTTCTTAAATTTACAATCATCCTAAAAATCACTACGCTACATGTCAGATAAAGCTACTATAGAATACAAGGGTAAGAAATATGAATTTCCTATTGTCGAAGGCACCGAAGATGAGTTCGCTATCGATATTAAAAAATTGCGAGCTGCGACCGGAGGCCTAATTACTTTAGATCCCGGCTATAAGAATACGGGCTCATGTGAGAGTGCCATTACGTTCCTTGATGGGGAAAAGGGGATTCTGAGATACCGGGGATATGCTATAGAAGAACTGGCGGAAAAGGCCTATTTTTTAGAAGTCTCTTACTTGCTGATTTTTGGGGAATTGCCCAATAAGGAAGAATTGGCGAAATTTCACAAAGACATTACCGATGAGTCGCATATCGATGAGGAAATGAAAAAGATTTTGGACGGTTTTCCAAAATCGGCACATCCTATGGGTGTTCTTTCTTCGTTAACCAGCGCGTTGATAGCTTTCAATCCATCTACCGTCGACGTTTCTTCTGAGAAAGAAATGTACCATGCCATCGTTCGTATTTTGGCAAAATTCCCAGTATTGGTAGCCTGGACTTTGCGTAAGAAAAAGGGGTTGCCATTGGATTATGGTGATGACGATCTGGGGTATGTGGAGAATATCCATAAGATGATGTTCAAAAGGCCGAGCCAAACCTATAAAAAGAACGATGTCGTTATAGAGGCCTTGCGCAAGTTGTTGATTCTCCATGCCGACCACGAACAAAACTGCTCGACATCTACGGTACGAATTGTCGGTTCTTCGCATGCGGGTCTTTTCGCTTCCCTCTCTGCCGGAATATCGGCACTTTGGGGGCCATTGCACGGTGGTGCCAACCAAGCAGTACTAGAAATGCTTGAAGCTATAGAAAAAGATGGCGGCGATACCAAAAAATATAATGGCCAAGGCGAAGGACAAAGACGATCCTTTTCGACTGATGGGCTTTGGTCACAGAGTGTATAAGAACTTCGATCCACGAGCCAAGATTATTAAAAAGGCTGCCGACAACGTGTTAGCCGAGCTAGGTATTGAGGACCCCATTTTGGAGATTGCCAAAGGCCTTGAAAAAGAAGCTTTGGAAGATCCATATTTCGTGGATAGAAAATTATACCCGAACGTCGATTTTTACTCTGGAATTATCTATCGGGCATTGGGCATACCCACTGAAATGTTTACGGTAATGTTCGCCCTGGGCCGCCTGCCGGGATGGATTGCCAATTGGCGTGAGATGCGTCTGCGTGGGGAGCCCATAGGCCGACCGAGACAAGTATATATGGGTGCGACGAAAAGACCTTATGTCGAGGTGGATAAGAGGTAGTTGAAAATCTCATGAAATTAATCAAGACCTGTCCATTTTAAAAGAGGGCAGGTCTTTTTTTTAAAATTTGGACCCAACCTTCCTATGTTTAACCAAAATTATATTGGATGCTTCGATTGAATGTAAACGATGAGATTTCAACCTTAAAAGCGGTGGTTTTGGGCACGGCGGAAAGTCCCGGTCCCGTTCCTAGGCCCGAGGATGCTTACGATCCAAAATCGCTGGAACACATTTTGGCGGGCACCTATCCCAAGGAATCTGACATGATACTTGAAATGGATGCCTTTGCCAAGGTCTTTGCCAAGTACGGCGTGAAGGTATACCGCCCGGAAGTTTTGGTGGACTGTAACCAGATTTTCTCCCGAGATATTGCCTTTGTAATCGGGGACAAGCTAATAAAAGCTAATATTCTGCCTGAAAGGGAAAAAGAAGTTGAAGCAATTTTACACGTTTTGGACAAAATCGAGGATGAACACATCCTCCAACCCCCGGAAGAAGTACACGTAGAGGGCGGTGATGTGATGCCTTGGAAAGACCATATTTTTATGGGCACATACACAGCAGATGATTATGGCGATTACATTACGGCACGTACCAATAAAGCGGCCGTAGCGTATATCACAGAACAATTTCCGGATAGGACCATAAAATCATTCGAACTCAGAAAATCGAATACCGAGGCCATAGAGAACGCCTTACATCTTGATTGTTGTTTTCAGCCTTTGGGCAAGGGAAAAGCGATACTGCACAAAAACGGGTTTTTAGTCGAAGAGGAGTACAATTGGTTGGTTGACTTCTTTGGAAAGGAAAATATCTTTGAGATTACCAAAGAGGAAATGTACCGTATGTTCAGCAATGTTTTTTCCATTTCGCCCGAGGTTGTGGTTTCCGAACGTCATTTTACCCGTCTCAATGATTGGCTGCGAAAGCAAGGGTTTACAGTAGAGGAAATTCCCTATGCCGAGATTGCCAAACAGGAAGGTCTGTTGCGTTGTAGTACCTTGCCTTTGGTTAGGGAGTAATCAGAATTTCAGCGGAGTAGACCTGCCAGGTTTTGGACTAACTATATAGACCTTCTTGTTGTGAAGGTCCAGTATTAAAAAGAGGTAAACCTAACAGGTCTATGCCGTAAGAATAAACCTGACAGGTCTAGATTTTACAGCCTAAAAAGTCATCAAATGCAAAGCACCAACATCATACTAATGATTCGCCCGGTCAATTTTCGAATGAACGAACAGACCGCGGTCAACAATTATTTTCAAGAGGATATCGATGTCCAGAATACGGCCATAAATGCGCGGGCACAAAATGAATTCGATGCCTTTGTCACCGTTTTACGGAGTAGGGGCGTACATGTTATTGTTGTAGCCGATACCAAAAGTCCGGATACCCCAGATTCCATTTTTCCGAATAATTGGATTTCCTTTCATGAAGATGGTGCGATAGGTATCTACCCCATGTTCGCCGAAAACCGCCGTAATGAGAGGCGAAACGACGTTTTGGATATTTTGGAGGAAGACGGATTCGCCATCAAAAATATCATGGATTACACCGCCGCCGAGGCCGAAGGTTTTTTCTTGGAAGCAACGGGGAGCATGGCGCTAGATCGTGTAAACAAAAAGGCCTATTGCGCTCTTTCCGATAGGGCGGATGAAGAACTTTTTATCGAATTCTGCGAAGATTTTGAATATTCGCCCGTGATTTTTACCGCGTATCAATCCGTCGGTGGAAAGCGGATGCCTATCTATCACACGAACGTAATGATGTGCCTGGCCGATACGTTTGCGGTCATCTGTTTGGATACCATCGATAATAAAAAGGAAAGGAAAAACGTCGTCGACCATTTAAAACAAGACGGAAAGGAAATAATCGCCATAACCGAACAACAAATGCACCATTTTGCGGGCAATATGTTGCAAGTTTTGGGTGCTGATAACGAACCTTTGCTGGTAATGAGCACACAAGCCTACAATAGCCTGACCCCCGAACAAATTGCATCCATAGAAAAAAATTGCGGTATCGTTCACAGTTCGTTAGAGACTATAGAGACCTGCGGTGGTGGCAGTGCCCGCTGTATGATGGCGGAAGTATTTTTGCCGAAGGGGTGATTTATCCGCCTAAAAAAGAGTTACTTTTAGGAAAGTATCCTCTTATGCGCCTAAATGAAAGCGAAAATACTTTTGATATCCTCTTTGTTCCTGTTAGTCGGATTCATTTTTGGATTTAGCAAATCTGCCAATCCATCCGAATATATTCCTATTGTTTACGAACGGGACGATCCGCAAACATCAAAAGAAGCTTTTGATAAAATGATGGATGTGCTCACCCATCAACGTTGTATGAACTGCCACCCCAACGACAACATCCCCAAACAGGGCGACGACCGCCATCCCCATTATTTCGGAATGGCCAGGGGAGAGAACGACCACGGTTTTCAAGCCACAAAATGTGCCACCTGCCATCAATCGGAAAACAATGCCTATTCTGGAGTTCCAGGGGCTCTACATTGGGCACTTGCACCGGCGTCAATGAGTTGGGAGGGACTGACGCGGACCGAAATCGCTGAGAGAATGTTGCATCCGAAAACCAATGGCGGCAAAAACCATCAAGAACTCGTAAAGCACATGACCGAAGATGAACTAGTATTATGGGCGTGGAACCCCGGTGTAGATGCTAACGGTAAACCGCGGGAAAAGCCTCCAATATCCGAAAATGACTTTAAAGCGGCGGTCGAGCAATGGTTTGTCAGCGGGGCGGTAATACCATCCGAATAAAATATAACATATATGAACATCACACTAACCGTCAACAACATTCCCCATACCATCGACATTCCCGATGAAAACACCCCATTACTTTGGGTCATTAGAGATATTTTAGATTTGAAGGGCACAAAATTTGGCTGTGGAAAAGCGGCTTGTGGTGCCTGTACGCTTCACGTTGACGATGAGGCAGTGCGCTCATGTTCGTACGCAATCAAATTTGCCGATGGTAAGAAAATAACGACTATCGAAGGACTGGGAAACGAAGAAAATCCACATCCGGTGCAGCAGGCATGGATTGAAGAGGTGGTGCCACAATGTGGTTATTGCCAGCCCGGATTTATGATGGCCACGGCCGCCTTGTTGAAAAGAGTGCCGAAACCTACGGATGAAGACATTGACAAAAATATTATCAATGTATGTCGCTGTGCCACCTATTACCGCATGCGGAAGGCCATACACCGGGCAGCAGAATTGAAGGCTGCCCTGCCGGTACCGGAATCCCAAAATGCTTAGATTGTGAACGAAGACAAAAAAAAGACGAAAAAAGTATCCCGACGCAAGTTTTTGGTCCGTGGCGGATTGGGAACCGTTGGTATTTTGGCATTGGGGACTTACCTGTTCCGAAACCCGTTACGACGGGTCGCTGCCGGTGCGATCAATACCGCCGATGCTCCCTTTATGGGCAATACCAATACTCCCATCGTTTGGTTCGAAATCACGAAAGACAATACCGTGGTGCTCCATAGTCCAAAAGTAGAGATGGGCCAAGGTGTTTTTACCGGCCTCGCACAAATGGCGGCGGACGAGCTGGAGGTATCCATGGAACAGATGCGCGTGGTGCATGCCGATACCGCTTCGGGCAATATCGATAGCTTTGGCACCGGGGGCAGTACCTCCATTTCCTCGCTTTGGATCCCGTTGCGCGAACTGGCGGCCACGATGCGGGAAATGATTAAAACGGAAGCGGCCAAAAAACTGAATGTAAATACAGCTGAGCTATCCATTACCGATGGTGTCATTAGCGGGGGTGATAAAACCATGACCTATGCCGAGGCCGTCGTCGGAGTCGGAAAATGGGATGTTCCCGATACACCCGAATTGAAACCAGTCTCGGACTATAAATTTGTCGGCAAACCAATTGCCCGTGTCGATTTGAAGGATAAGGTGTTCGGAGTCCCCATTTTTGGGATGGATGCTACCCTGCCCGGTATGTTGTACGGTGCCGTCGTTCGCCCTTCGCTGATTGGCGCAAAATACATAGGGGCAAATACCGCAAAGGCGGAAAAGATGCCCGGGGTGGTCAAAATTGTCAAGGAAAAGGATTTTGTCGGAGTCGTCGCCAATTCTTATATCGAAGCCCAAAATGCCAAGGATGCCATTGAAGCGGAATGGGAAACCAATAGAAATTGGAATACGGCCGATATTAGGGATATGGTGAAAGTCGGTAAGGGTAAAGCTTTCGTCATACAAAAGGAAGGGGATACCCCTACAATCTTAGAGGATTCGAAAGATATCATCGTCTCGGAATATTGGAGTCCCATCGGTGCCCATGCCCAACTGGAACCCAACGGGGCTTTGGCATCCGTTGAAGATGGGCGGGCGACCGTTATGATCTCTACCCAAGTGGTGGGCATTACCCGCGATGAAATTGCCAAACGATTGGATTTGGACAAGGATAAGGTCAATATCGTTCCCACGTTTTTAGGGGGTGGATTCGGTCGACGTTTGCACACCCCCAACGGTATACAGGCCGCGGTGCTATCCAAAGCGGTTGGCAAGCCCGTAAAGTGCTTCTTTACCAGAAAGGAAGAATTCCAGAACGATACGTTTCGCCCTCCAACGAATCATCTACTGATGGCCAAGTTGACCAATGATGGCCTGATCGAGGCTATAGAGCACAACGTATCGAGCGGCGATGTGGCGTTCGGATCGCCGATGCTGCCGAGTATTGCCGAGCCTATTTTGGGAGCCGATATGGGCGCGTGGCGCGGGGGCATGATCCAATATGGGGCGATACCGAACTACAGGGCCGTTTCGTGGCGGATAAAATTGCCCTTTGCAACAAGTTGGTGGCGTGCCCTTGGACTTTTGGCCAATACTTTTGCCATTGAGAGTTTTATGGACGAGTTGGCGGTAAAGGCAGAGAAAAATCCTGCAGAATTCCGATTGGCGCATATTCAGGATGACAATCGGGGAAAACGACTAAAATCCGTTATCGAAGCTGTGGTTAAAAAATCAGGATACAAAGATGAGGTGATTGGTGGAAGAGCCATGGGCCTAGCTGTTTCGACGGATACCAATACGCCCTGTGCGCAAGTCGTCGAGGTATCAATAACCGATAATGGGATTAAAGTACATAAAGTGACTTGCGCCATAGACCCAGGCTTGGTCATAAATCCCGATCAGGTGCGCGCACAATGTGAGGGGGCCATCATTATGGGCATGAGCGCCGCACTGTATGAAAAAATGGAAGTCGTTGATAGCGCTATGACCCCGACCATCTACGGTCCGTACCAAATGGCCTTGATGAAACATGCCCCCAAGGAGATCGATGTGGTACTGTTGCAAGGTGCGGATGCTCCGGGTGCTGTAGGGGAACCGCCTATTGGCCCGATCGGTGCTGCCATTGCGAACGCCGTTTTTCGGTTGACGGAAAAACGGTTCCGGGAAATGCCTTTGCAATTAGGGTAACGGATATAACGGACAATTCTTTTTGGGCTATATTTAAAATTGAAAACCCACATTTTCTAAAATTCCTCTTCGTAATTTTCCTTCAATAAGTTTAACTCAAATACATTGGTTATGTTACGATGGATGATCATATTTATAATTATTGCCATTATCGCCGGAATCTTCGGTTTCGGTGGAATTTCTGAAGCTGCGGCGGGTATCGCCAAGATAATTTTCTTTATTTTTATCGTGCTTGCTATAATTTCTTTCTTAGTCCTAAAAAAGATTTTTTGAATACCATATCAGGTCTTTTTACCGATCACTATCAATTGTCCATGGCCGAAGGCTATTTTTTGGCCGGCCGGAAAGACGATAGGGTCAACTTCGATTATTTTTTTCGAAAAAATCCTTTTGGCTCCGGTTTTACCATCTTCGCCGGACTACAGGTGCTTTTTGAATTGATCAACGATTTTAGGTATGATTCCGATACGATTGATTTCCTGCATAAAAGAGGTTTCCAAAGCGATTTCCTTGAATTCCTCAAAGACTTCCAGTTCAAAGGCACAATTAAGGCTCCTAGGGAAGGGGAAGTGGTGTTTCCGAATGAACCCATACTTAGCGTAGAAGGCAGTATTATTGAGACCCAATTATTGGAAACCTTATTACTGAATACGCTCAACTTTCAATCGCTAATCGCAACCAAGGCGAACCGATTGCGGCAGTCCGCCGGAAAGCGGTCGGTGATGGAATTCGGCATGCGGCGGGCCCAGGGTTGGGCAGCGATTCACGGCAGTCGGGCGGCGGTAATCGGAGGTGTCGATAGCACTTCGAACGTGTTCAGTGCCCACCTCTATGACTTACAATCTTCCGGCACACAGGCTCATTCTTGGGTGCAGAGCTTCGACGATGAACTGACGGCCTTTAGAACATTTGCCGAAATACGACCCAAAAACTGTGTTTTGCTGGTCGATACATACCATACCTTAAATAGTGGCGTGCCAAATGCCATTACCGTTGCCAAGGAAATGCAGCAAAAAGGACAGCAGCTTTCAGGCATTCGGTTAGATAGTGGAGATCTCGCCTATCTTTCTAAAAAGGCAAGGCAACTGTTGGATGAAGCAGGTTTGCACGAAGTAAAGATCGTTGCTTCCAACCAGTTGGACGAGCATATCGTAAAAAGCCTTATCCAGCAAGGAGCGAAAATTGATATTTTCGGGGTAGGAACGAACTTAATTACCGGAAGACAGGACGGGGCGTTGGACGGAGTTTACAAATTAAGTGTCGTGAACGGTAAACCAACCATAAAACTATCGGAAGACGTCGCCAAACTGACCTTGCCCGGAAAAAAGAAAATCATAAGATACCTGAACGATAATGATGAATTCTATGCGGATAGCGTACTACTTGCCGACGAGAAACCGGAAGATGTCGAGACAATTTACCATCCTCAATATTCGGATAAGAAATCTGTAATAATAGGTTTAAAAAAGGAACACCTAGTTTCCAAAGTGTTCGAAAACGGAAAGGTATTGGTCGAAGAAAAGAACATCCGTGAAATTTCGGAATATAGAAGCTTAAGAGTCTCCCAGTTAGCGGCCGAATACAAACGCTTCGAGTATCCACACATCTACAAAGTAGGCCTAAGCAACCGCCTAATTCAACTAAGGACTGATCTGTTATCGGAAATCAACTTGGGATTGAACAGGCCCTAGTGTCAATTCATACTTGACTTGACACTAGTAAAATGATAGATGTACGTTGGGGTCAAAACTTTCAAAACCGGTATTTCGACAAGATACGTAATAGAGGTACTAAACAACCATGTTCCGTAGAAGGTTAAATCAAAATCTACTCCTATATTTGCATCCTCGACAAGATAACCATCCACAGTCACGATACTTTTATAGCTTAATATCCTTGTTTTTTGTGGTAAAGCCAGTGCCAAATTGAAACTGAAAAGAAGAAGAAAATTAGTCAATTACCTGAATATTCTGGATCAGCCAATCCGGTTCAATCCCTTTGTTTTCAGCCGTAACTTTTTGTTGTGGGCCGTTCTTGGGCTGTTAGGTGGAGTTCTCTCAGGGCTGTATTGGATAATTCTTATGTTCTTGACCGAAAAGATTGCCTTTTTCGATGGATGGCAGGTAATACCAGCCATGGCTATCTGTGGTTTTTTGGCAGGCTTGGTGATACATTTTATCGGGGAACCGGGAGAAATAAACCTTATCGTAAACAACATCCGTTTCAATAAGGGAAAATTAGATCCCAAGAACAATCCGTCGATGATTTTATCGTCGTTGTTCTGTATAGCCTCGGGCGGTAGCCTTGGTCCGGAGGCCCCCCTGATACAGGTAACGGGATCCACAGGCACATGGCTGGGAAATCTTTTTCGCTTAAAGGGCGAAGAGTTGCGTTCGATGAGTATTGCGGGAATGGCCTCCGGTTTTACCGCTATGTTCGGTGCGCCATTGGGCGGCAGCCTGTTTTCGTTGGAAATTTTGCATCACCGCCATGCCGTTGAATATTATAGGGCTATTATACCGGCCTTGGTGGCGAGCAGTTTTAGTTATGTAGTCTTTGCACTGATCATTCACTTGGGCCTTGGGGCCATATGGGATCTGTCCGCCTATGAATATTCCGATATTTTCGACTTTGGTTATGCCGTGATGTTCGCCGTGCTAGGCGCCTTCGTAGGTTGGTGCTTTATCTACTGCACCAAGTTTTTTAAGGCCGTGTTCGAAAAAAAACCGATTCCCATTTATTTAAAGACCGGTATTGGCGGCCTTTTGCTGGGAACCATCGCCTTTTATTTTCCGTTGACCCGTTATTTTGGGCACTTTGAGATTGCGGAGCTTTTGACCGGAAGTTTCCCTATTCGCCTACTGCTGTTGTTATTGGTCTTTAAGCTAATAGCCATCGCGATTACGGTAACTTCGGGCTGGCGCGGTGGCTTTATCATTCCCCTTTTCTTTGTCGGGGCCACCTTGGGGTTGATCATCCATCATGTTTTTCCGGCTGTACATGTGACCTTGGCCGTGGTAAGCTGTATGGCGGCCATTAATGCCTGCGTTACCCGAACCCCGATGAGCACTACTATTTTATTGGCTACGCTTACCGGCTTCTCCTACTTCATTCCCATATTGTTTGCCAGTTTGACCGGCTATTTTTTGGCACCTAGAATTCCTTTCATTGGTTCCCAGATGGATAAAACAGACAAAACTGGGATAAAAGAACATCCGAAAAGCTAATTTTTAAACATTGGGAATCTTTCTTTTTTTCGATACCTCTAGGATAAATAGGATAGCCATAAAAACCATAAAGAAAGCGAACGGCAGCGAGGTAATGATCAATAATTTCTGCACCGCGGTCAGCACGTCGATATCTGGTTTGGCATCTCCTAAAAGGATAAGCGCCATCGTTGCCAAAAGGATAAATACCGACCAGATTAGGCGGTGTCTTCTACTGGGTTCCTTTTTGCCCTTATCTGTAAACATGCTCAAAACGAACACTGCGGAATCCAACGAGGTCACCAAAAAACCGATGAGAAGAATAATCGTCACTACGTTCAATAGAGTTGCCATGGGGTAATTTCCGAAAAAGACGAAAAGCGATGAAAATACGTTTCCGAATTCGTCGTTGTACGTTCCCCAAGAGTCGATCAACTGAAACGCCGAGGTACCAAATACGGAAAACCAAAAAAAAGTGCCCAGCGATGGAAGGATCAAAACGCCCAACAAAAGCTGCCGCAACGTCCGCCCCTTTGATATCCTTGCGATAAAGATGCCGGTAAACGGTGCCCAGGCCAACCAAAATGCCCAGTAATAAAACGTCCAATCGGTGAGAAATTCTATACCGGGATCGTAGTTTTCTAAGGCAAGACTCATGGGGATAAAATCGACGATGTAGTTGGATGTTGCTATTCCGAAGACCTTGATTATGGCTACCATATCACTGGTGAAAAATATAAAGAGCAGCAAGATAAAAGTGACCAGAATGTTTACTTTAGATATTATTTTTATACCCTTGTCGACGCCTTGCCAGGCGGAATAAAAGGCGATGGCAGAAATAAGAACGGCCAGAGACAATGTAAACGTTAATCCGAAACCGCCGCCAAAAACGTGGTTCAGACCACCGTTAATCTGGGTAACACCAAGCCCGAGAGCTGCTACTAGGCCGAATACCGTTGTAATGATAGTGGTTATGTCGATGCCTTTTCTGGCAACATTGTTCGAAATGGTATCTTCAATCGTAGCGCTTACACGAACTTTCTTTTTCCGTACAAAAAGGGCGTAACCCATGACCATGGCGAAAAGTCCGTAGAAGGCCCAAGCTGTAAATCCCCATTGGTAAAAGGTGAATTCCAACGCTAAAATTTCGGGTTCAAGGCCGGATGCGTACGGCGGATTCTGCTGCATAAAGACCGGTTCTTGAACTGCCCGCAAAAGAATGCCCGCACCCATACCTGCGCTGTAGAGCATAGCCGTCCATGCCCAAAGCGAATGCTCGGGCTTTTCGTCTTTCTTGCCGAGTTTTAGTTTTCCCAAAGGCGAGAATGCCACCCCAAAGAGTAATAAAACGCAGCCCAGGCCCAAGTAGAGATAAAAGTATCCAAAGTAATTACGCACCCAAATTGAGGCGACCTCAATGGCGTTGTAGCTGGTCTCCGTAGCAAAGAACACAAATGCCGAGCATAGAAATATAATTCCGATAGAAAGGGAAAGGAGTGGATTTTTAAGGATGGGTTTTGAGGCGATGATTTATTTTTTATAAGTTTTTATTTTTTAAAAGTAAAAAGAACGATGAGGGGTTCAACATGCACGAAATGGGAAATCGCAAAATCCATTAATCCAAAAAAAAAGCATTAATTCAGACCCCGCGTACCGATCAAAAGTTCAAACTTTAATTCTGTCCCTGGTAGATTCAAAGTCCAAGGTAAAGCTATCTTGTCCGTTGAACCTTGAATTGTAAAAGATATCAGGCAAGGGCGACCTGCAAACGAGAGCTCCTTAACTGTTTACCTTTTTTACTCTTTGTGACTAGCCAAACACCCAGAACCAGACATCGAGCATTTAACCTTTCCCCCCCTTCGCTATACCCCGGATCATTCCGTTAAAGATGAAATAATGAAAGGGAACGATGCTGTACCAATACAGACGCCCCTTCAATCCTCTAGGCCGAAATGTGGCTGTTTGGTGCAAAACGTTGTTGTCGTCGATTTTGAATTCCAGCCACGCTTCTCCGGGCAGTTTCATTTCGGCAAAAAGCAGCAGCCTTTTGGCTTTTTTATCCGCCAACAGGACCCGCCAGAAATCAAGGGCATCGCCGGCATAGAGTTTGTCGGGGTGGGTGCGCCCTCGTCGCAGGCCAACCCCACCGGAGAGTTTGTCCATAAATCCCCGTATTTTCCATAACCGATCTCCGTAATACCAGCCGTTGCTTCCGCCGATTTTCCAGATATTTTTGAGGACTCGTTTGGGATCATCGATTTTCATCTTTTTTTCATCCTTCAATATTCCGAACTTGGGTACCTGAATGTATTTCTCGAGGTTTTTTATGAAGCGACCGCTAATCATACTGTCCTTCCAACTGCTGACCACCAAGTTCTGTTCGATTTTTTTGAAGGCCATATCGATGGCTTCCCGATAGGTGTAGGGCTTAATGCCCAAAATTTCCTGTAATCTGGTATCCCTTGCGATTACTTCCACCTTCATGCTGTCCACTAGGTTTAAGGCGAGCTTGTACGAGGTCGAGGTCACAAAATAGAGCCAGTAGCTCGAAAGTTTCGGCGTCATGACGGGTACCGTGATAATCCAGTTCTTGAAATCGCGCTTTTCGGCATATTGCTGCAGCATTTCTTTGTAGGAAAGTACGTTCGGCCCAGCAATGTCAAAGGAATCATCGTAGGTTTCTTTATGGCCGAGCACTTTGGTAAGAAAGCTCATGATATCGCGGATAGCGATCGGCTGCGTTTTGGTCAGCACCCATTTCGGGGTAATCATTATGGGTAGTTTTTCGCAGAGATCACGTATAATCTCAAAGGAAGAACTTCCCGAGCCAACAATGATTCCGGCTCGTAATACGGTGAGATGAAAAGGACCTTCGGATAGTATTTTTTCGACGTTCTTTCTTGACCACAGGTGTTTTGAAAGGTTCTCATCGTTCACGATACCACTTAGGTAGATGACCTGTTCGACCTGCGTATCCTTCAGGTAGCGGTTGAAATTTTCCGCCGTTTTGGATTCCATCTCCACAAAGGCCTCTGTGGAGGAACTCATGGAATGAATTAAAAAATACGCGGCATCGATATCCTTGGGTATTTTTCCTTCGACGACTTCATTTAGAAAATCGATTTCCACCACCTCGATCTGCGAGCGCATTTCTTCATCAATGGCAAACCGTTCTTTATCGCGTACGGTACAGATTACCATGTGGCCCATATCCACCAATTGGGGTAGCAACCGAAGACCGATATAACCGTTGGCACCTGTGAGGAGTATCTTCATATGGATATAATGTGGACTTGTTTCAATATTTTATTATAATCAAAGATCCTCGACGGAGGTCGGCGCATTATCCACCTTATAGTCCAACAACTTTCTAAAAAACTTCTGTACGGCCTTCGTATCCGCTTGCACTTTGATAAAATAGTGGTCTCGGTAGATAGAATATATTGCCAAGTCGCCTTTGTAAACGGTGAGTTTGTAAAAGGGAATGACCAACGCAAAGGTTTCCAACAGTGACCGGAACCGAACGATAATGCCTTTTGGGCGGATTTCTACATTGCATTGGTCACGATTATTGTCCAGTATTAGCAGGTTTCTTATTTCGATACTGGTTTCCGTAATGAAGAGGCGCGGCGATCCTATACCGCCCATGGCCCAGCGTTCTTTCAGAGTGAACGGCTTGCCAACCTCAGCGTCGACCTTTCGGGTAATTTCTTTGTTGTTATAGGATACGTTTACGAGCATTTACAATTTTTTATAAAGTTAGGGGTAACTGGGCAGTACCGAAAACGGAATAGAAGAAAAAAGTGAAGCATTTCAATATTATTTACGTCGAAAAGCAAAGACCCCCTTTGGAATTTCTTGGCGCACTTCGTGCCATCATTGCACCATTTGCGGTAGAAGGCCGGAAAAATGATTAGTTTTGCAGCCTGAAATAGGGTTATAGCCAAAGATGAATTTAGAAACGATACTTACCCAAAAAGTCAAGGAAGCCATCTTAATCGAATTTTCGATCGAACTACCTACTGTCGAATTCCAACCTACACGGAAGGATTTCGAGGGCGATATTACCGTGATGGTCTTTCCGATGCTACGCCATGTAAAAGCAAATCCGGTGCAGATCGGCGAGCAAATCGGTTCGTATCTTGAAAAGGAAGTCGATGCCGTTTCAGGGTATAACGTAATCAAAGGATTTTTGAACGTGGTCATCGATAACGTCTATTATCTTGATTTTTTTAATGGGATAAAAAGCGACCCGGAATACGGATTCGTTTCCCATCTGGATAAGGATGCTATAATGGTGGAGTACTCTTCCCCGAATACGAATAAGCCATTGCACCTAGGGCATATCCGAAATAATCTTTTGGGATATTCCGTTGCTGAAATTTTAAAGGCATCGGGCAAGAAGGTTTACAAGACGCAGATTATTAATGATCGTGGTATTCATATTTGCAAAAGTATGTTGGCTTGGCAACGTTTCGGAAACGGGGAAACCCCCGAGAGCACAGGTCTGAAAGGGGATAAATTGGTAGGAAACTATTATGTGGCCTTCGATAAAGCTTATAAAAAACAGATAGCCCAAAAAATCGCCGGAGGAATCGACCCGAAAGTGGCCGAAAAGGAAGCTCCTATTCTCTTGGAAGCCCAAGAAATGCTCCAAAAATGGGAAGCAGACGATAAAGAAGTAGTAGATCTCTGGAAAACCATGAATGGCTGGGTATACAAGGGTTTCAAGGAGACCTATAAAAATCTAGGTGTCGATTTCGATACTCTTTATTACGAAAGTGATACCTATTTGTTGGGTAAAGATGTGGTTGACGAAGGCCTACAAAAAGGTGTTTTCTATCGCAAGGACGACGGCAGTGTTTGGATCGATCTCACTGATGAAGGCCTTGATGAAAAAATCGTCTTGCGTTCCGATGGCACCGCTGTCTACATGACACAAGATATTGGTACTGCTATCCAGCGGGTCAAAGACTATCCCGATGTTGGGGGAATGGTCTACACCGTTGGGAATGAGCAGGACTATCATTTTAAGGTCCTTTTTCTCATCCTTAAAAAACTCGGGTTCCAATGGGCGGAAAGCCTGTATCATTTGAGCTACGGCATGGTCGATCTGCCCAGCGGTAAAATGAAGAGTAGGGAGGGCACGGTCGTCGACGCCGACGATCTGATGAACGATATGACCCAAACCGCCGCCGAAATTTCAGAGGAACTAGGTAAATTGGAAGGCTATTCCGAAGCTGAAAAACAGGCCCTCTACAAAATGATAGGCTTGGGCGCCCTAAAATATTACATCCTTAAAGTAGATCCCAAAAAGCGCATCCTCTTCAACCCCGAAGAGTCGGTGGACTTCCAAGGGAATACAGGGCCGTTCATTCAATACACGTATGCGCGGATTCAGTCTATCCTCAGAAAGGCCGAAGAACTAGACCTGCAAGGTGTCGTCGCCTCAGGCGACCTCCTTGTAGGTCTAAACGCGGGCCTTCACCACAAAGAAAAAGAACTCATCAAACAGCTACAGATCTTCCCGGAAACCATTCAATTGGCCGCGGAAAATTTGAGTCCCGCTTTGATTGCCAACTACACCTATGATCTGGTGAAGGAATTCAACTCCTTCTACCAACAAGTATCCATTTTGGGCGAGGAAGACGGGCAAAAGAAGTTGCTACGGGTAGCGCTTTCGAGAAAGGTCGGGGAGGTAATCAAATCAGCATTTGGATTGCTAGGTATTGAAGTGCCGGAGAGGATGTGACTTCTTAAAACCGCACCCTAAAATTAACATTGGGAGTAAGCCCCAACGAAACATTCTCAATCCTTTCAATCTCGTTTTGGTCGTCAAGCCGATAATACGCGTTCAAAATATTCCTGCGATCCGTAAAATTCAGCACGGATACCCCTGCCGTGGCTCTCACGGTTGAACCGATATCAAAATTATAGATGGCGGAAGCATCTGCGCGAAGGTATTCCGATAAACGATCGGCATTCGGAGACCGATAGTTTATCCGGTAGGGGAAATATGAAGTGTCTATTGGGTCATCGGCCTGCGGTTCGGTAATCGGTTTTCCAGTATGGTAGTTTACCCCGATACTGAACTTGAGATTATCGAAAGTGTAAGTGCCTGCCAACGTACCGGTGTGCCGAATATCGAGATTGTTAGGGAATTCAGGAGGAACAATATCGGGAAAATAGTAGGTGTTGACGTTATAGCCATAGCTGGCCCAGATACTGTAGGCATCCGTTTTTTTGTTGATCAGGAATTCGATGCCCTTCACATCGTAGTTTCCGATTTCGCCGTTGAACTGGTTTTGGTTCTGAAACCCTTGCGTAGTGGTGCTTATTCCATCGACCTCCTTATAAAATCCCTCTAGACCGATATACAGGTTTCGGTGATTGTAATTGAAGCCTACGGCTGCCTGTTTGCTTTTGGTGATGGGCAGGTTATCCCCATCGGAAACAATCCAACGTCGTTTTTCGATACCCAGAAAATTCTGTTCGAGATCGATGATCTGGTTGGTTCCCTGGCTTTTGAATTCTCCTAACATTTGGAATTTAAGCTCCCGTGTAAGCGCATAATTGAGGCTCAGACGGGGTTCGATCAAGAATTCCTTAAAGGAATTTGGATTCTCGAAATGGTTCAACCGCGCGCCGCCCCTTACGAACAATTTTTGATTGATTGATCTATACGTGATTTCTGAGAACAGGGCCTGACTGCGTATAATGTCCCGTACGTCGCTCTGAAAAGGGGGTTGGGTCACGTCGGTGGCATTGGCGATGGCAGTTTCTGTATATTGGTATCCGTTGAGCCATTCGAAACGGTCGTCCACTTGATATTTCGTATTAAGCTTTAAAGCCGTCTCTTGTACCTGATTATTTTGAAAAAGAGTCTGTTTCGCATTGGAGGATGTATTCCGGGCATCGAGATTGTAGCGGGTGTGGTATACGTTTAAAAAAGTCGAGAACTTTTTGTTCCAATTGCTTTTTAAGCTTCCCCCAAAGGACAGATTGGTTTGGTCAAGGTCGCTCCGGGTACGTTGTCCGGAATCTATTGCCTCTTCGGAATAGTCCAAAAGATTGTTGACGCTGATAAAGCTTAGGCGTACTTTCTGATTTTTGTTGATGTCGTACAGCAGTTTTCCCGTAAAATCGTAGAAATAGAAATTACCGTCGCGGTTCACCTGGCTATCTTCGAAGACGCGGGTAAAGAACTTTTGATAGGTAGGGGTATTTAAAATATCGGTAAGGGAACGCCGCGCGGAAACTTGCACGGCCAGTTTCTCGGATATCGGCAGGTGTCCGTAAACGTCCCCACCGATGAGGTTGACGCCCGCACCGCCGTAAAATTGTTCCAATATGCTGTCCTTCGTACGTATGTCGATGATGCCGCTGACTCCCTCGCCGTATTGGGAACTGGTGCCGTTTTTTGTCAATACTACCTTATCGGTCAGGTACGGATTGAAGGCAGAGATCAATCCGAAAAAGTGTCCGGATTGGTACATTTTGATGCCGTTCCAAAGCACGAGATTCTGATCGTTAGTACCACCGCGAATATTGATGTTCGATACAGTTTCGTCGATACTTTCGATACCCGGAAGGGCTTGAACGGTCTGCAGTACATCTGGTTCGATCAATCCGGGAAGTATGCCGAATTCCTCGCTGTTCATCTCGATACTCCCATCCAATTGTTTTACCAAACCTTTTGTGAGGAATTCATAGATTACAACTTCTTCAAGTTGTTGATAGAACTGCGCCAATAACAAGGTGGTGCAGGGTTGTTGCCTCATTAAATGCTTGGCATCGATAAAAAGGGTTTTGTACCCTATATGTTTGATTTGAATTTTGGCGGTCTGTGGCACATTGCCAATCGCAAAATGGCCGTCCGAATCGGTAATTACGGCAGTATTTGTTCCCAGAACCTCTATAGTTGCCCCGGTAACGGTATTTCGCTCAAAATTATCCAGAACTATCCCGCAAATATCAATGGAAGAACGCATGGATATGGTGTAGTATCGCTGGTTAAGTTTTTGAATTTGAAGTTGGGTCTGCCGTTGGACATCCTCTAAAATATTCTTTAAATTTTCCGTTTGTGGAGCGATAACATGGAGATTACCGATATCATCGTCTGCGTAGGAGAATTTAATATCGAAATCGTGTTCCAATTTTTGGAGCAAGGAGATTAGCGAAATTCCCCTTGTATTATCTTGGGCTTCAGTACTTTTTGGAAATGAAAAAAGGATAAGACAAAGTAGGGGAAGGGTACGTTTACGGAGTGTTTTCGCCATAGAAGAGCACTTTGTCGCCCTCAAATTTAAACTTTATTTGCGAAGGGACACTAATACTTTTCAA
>RCMY010001939.1_pt1 | contig 19035 bp, 18 predicted proteins | sample 2041341 | NCBI WGS metagenome assembly RCMY01 (sample SAMN09708234, study PRJNA481090) | Marine sediment metagenome, whole genome shotgun sequencing project. | reverse complement strand
GTAACTAATGTTTTAAAGCTATTAGAGCCATCGCTTAGAAGTAAAAAACTAAAGTTAAATAAGTCTTTCGATAATGAAGAAATTGAGCTTAGGGCAGACACGGTTCAATTAACACAAGTGATGTTTAACCTAATAATGAATGCTATCTATTATTCACCAGAAGGTTCAACGATAGATGTTACCATTTTAGAAAACAGTAATATCATTTCAATTCAAATTTCGGATCAAGGAAAAGGTATTGATGCCGAATTATCAGATAAAGTTTTTGAACCGTTCTTCACCACCAAGCCTATTGGTGAAGGTTCTGGTTTAGGGTTAAGTGTGGTACATGGTATTATTACCAGTCATAAAGGCAAAATAACCCACAAATCGAATATCCCGAAAGGAACTATATTTACGGTTGATTTTCCTAAATTGTAATTATGGATTTACGTAAAGAGAACATTCTTATTGTAGATGATGATATTGATATTTTAGAGTTATTACAACGGCATTTACAGTCGATGGATTATCATACCTACAAAGCGGTCTCAGTAAAAGAAGCATTATTCATACTAAAAGATACCTTTATCGATTTATTAATTACGGATATTCAAATGCCCGAAATCGATGGTTTACAATTATTGAAATTTGCAAATGAGCATTATCCAGAAATACCAAAACTTGTAGTAACCGGTTATCCTTCTGTTCAAGATACGCTGGAAGTCATCAAATCTGGGGCAACCGATTATCTTACAAAACCATTTACCAAATTTGAACTTAAAGAGGCTATCGACAAAGCTCTCTCACAAAATAAATTAAGAAAAAAGACCCCAATCAAGGCAGTAAATTCTAAGCCAAACATCTATTCTGACATGGTCGGCGAGTCTGAGGCTTTTCGAAAGGTTACAAATATAATTGATAGAGTAAAAGATAATAAAGCCACGGTTATTATAAAAGGAGAAAGTGGTACCGGAAAAGAATTGGTAGCACGTGCAATTCATTATTCCGGCAAATTTTCTCGTGAACCATTCATTGCGGTCAATTGTGCTGCCATACCTGAAAATTTACAAGAAGCTGAGCTCTTCGGTTATTTAAAAGGTGCTTTTACGGGAGCTAACGAAAACAGAAACGGATTCTTTCAAGCTGCTAAGGGCGGTACTTTATTTTTAGATGAAATCGGCACAGCCTCATTGGCCGTACAGACAAAATTATTAAGAGCTTTACAAGAAAAAGAGATTACAAGAGTAGGTTCTAGACAAGTAGAGAAAGTTGATATTCGTATAATTGCTGCGACCAATGCTGATTTAATAGAAGATATAAAGAACAATACGTTTAGAGAAGATCTGTACTATCGTTTAACCGTTGTAGAAATTAATGTTCCTCCACTTCGCGAACGAAAATCGGATATTCCCCATCTAACAGAAAAATTTATTCGTAAATACGGCATTGAATTTAAAGATAGATTATTACGAATTTCTCCTGAAGCTTTACAAATTTTACAACGTTATAATTTCCCGGGTAATATTAGAGAACTTGAAAATATTATTCAGCGTGCCGTAATCATGACTGATGGCGTAATTGATGTTAAAGATCTCCCAGAATTTTTAAAATATCAAATAGACTTTCCGAATTCTGAATTACTTCCTTTACGTGAAATGGAGAAAGAATATATTGCTCGCGTTTTAAATCATACGCAAGGCAACAAGACGAAAGCTGCTGAAATTCTTCAAATAGACCGCAAAACACTACGCGAGAAATTAAAATAAGTATTGAGTAAAATCTCCCCAAGTGGGTAAAATATCCCCGCTACCACACATCCCTTATAAATAAAAATATAGTTCAACTTACTATAAATCAAATGATTACGATTTACAGCATAGATATACTATACTATAGGCATACCCTTTGCTTATATCACTACGAATAAAAAACTGTTTTATTATCACTTCTACTCCTTGGTTCGAACCTTAAATATTAAGTACTAAAAAGTAGAAAGATTTAAAACAGTACGTAGAATTAAATACACAGCAACAGATGAAATATGGTAGTCTTGTTTTAGAAAAAAATGAATTTTTGAAGATTAAAAAATATCAAGAAAGGAATGTGACCATAGAAGATTATGCTCATAAAAATACGTTAGATATATTAAGCCAACATATGTCGACCGCGATGATTTTCGAAACGGAAGACATCCCTTTTGATATTATAAAAATGAATTCTATTGTTAAAGTTATAGGCGCATCTGGTATACGTCAATCTTTTCAAATAGTAGCACCAAGTGAAATTGATGTAAAGGAAAATAAGATTTCTGTAATTAGCAGTTTAGGTGCTACTGTAATTGGCCGTGCCGAAGGTGATAGAGTAACCTATGGCCTACCAGGCGATATAATGTCACTGAAAATTGAAAAAGTATGTCAGCCAAAAAAAATAGATAATACCATTACTACCAAACCAACCATAAATAAAAAAAAACCAAAAGAATTAAAAGTTTATTAATCATTAAAAATTAAAGTTATGATCAAGTATGCAATTGCCCTTTTATTTTCAGTAAGTGTTTTAAATGCACAAGACAACACTACAAATGAAACATCTGTTGACGTAGGTGATGTTTTCGAAATTGGTAAACCCGAAGCAAACAAATACAAGTACATTGATTTTCCTCGAGAAAATTTTATTATTAAAAGAGGTGGTTTAGCTAACTACAAAAGTGCCGAAGGTGCTACAGTTGTGGTTACTTCTGTAAAAGAAAAAAAGGATGGTACCACTCAAATAAAGTTTAAGCGAAAAGATGGTGGACGCTTCTTTGGAAGCCATACCGTAATACAAGCAGATTACAAAGAGGCAATATCCTCTGGAGAATTACAAGTATTATAGATTTTTTTTTAGTTGGTTGATGAATTCCACTTGGCTGCTAGATATTTTATTTTTCTCGATAGAAATATTTGGTCAAGTGGGTTATCACTCAAAAGAATAAAATTCCGAAACAAGGGTTAATTAAAATTTAGAATTTATGTTTAAAGCATCTCAAAAAATACATGCTGGTTTTATTCTGGCCATTGCATTTTTATTGGTGCTAGGTTCAAATCTACTGTACCAAAGACATTTTTCTACAATACAGACCACGGTTAATTCCGTTCACAAAGACCGCGTAGTAGTTCAGGATTTTATTTATCAACTCAACAATATTTTTCACCAAAAAGAAATCCGATTAGTAAACGAGGAATATTTTGCCACAGTAGAATCTGAAAATAAAAAAGTAGAAAAATTACTGCTTGATTTCGGCATGACGAAACTGACTACTGATGAATATAATTTTCTAAATGAATTGACAGCTCAATTTGAAAAACTTAAAAAATTAGAGGGCAATGTAATTGAATCTCATGATAATTTAAAAGGTGGTGTAGGTGCTTTATCTCTAAAAACACTTCAAGAAATGGAACTAAAATTAGATGCACTTGCCAAAATACAAGTTAAGGAAAGTGAGCAAATGACCCTACTCTCTAAAAAATCTTTAAATATGAACATTCTGTTATCTAAGCTTGAAGTAGCTTTTTTAATAATTATAGGTATTGCCATGCTGGCATTAGTTTTTTATCCATTAAAGACGAAACAACCTGTACTAGAATAAATGGAATATTTAAGTACAATTTTACGAACTACATAATTTAAACACGATGAAAAATTATGACCGCAGTATATGTTCAACCTGTAGACATATGATGAACTGTTCTTTAACCAGAGACAAAAGCACGATTGTTTCGTGTAGCGAATATGCCCATTTTTTAGATACGAATAGTGATACAACATTAGTTATATCGAATGAAATGGCGAGCAACGATGAATTTAAAAGAGAATTAGTATTAAACTACATATAAATGATAGCAAAACTTAAATCAGAAAAGAGAGTGCCTAAACAAGGTATGCTTGATAATGTCATGCGCCAATTTGATAATGCCGCCGATATTATTGAACTCAACACCAACATCAGAAAAATACTTGAGGTAACGAATAACGAATTTGTGGTTCATTTTCCGGTACGTATGGATAACGGTGAAGTAGAAATTTTTACTGGTTACCGCGTACAACATAACAACGCATTAGGCCCGTATAAAGGCGGATTGCGATATCACCCTACCGTTGATATTGATGCTGCGAAAGCCTTGGCGATGTGGATGACTTGGAAAACATCTTTGGCAGGGCTACCCTATGGTGGTGCAAAAGGTGGAATTCAAATAGATCCTACCAAATATTCAGATTCAGAATTAGAACGTATAACAAGAAGGTTCACCTATGCTTTAGGTGATAATATAGGTCCTGAGCTTGACATACCTGCACCAGATGTAAATACCAACCCACAAACCATGGCTTGGATTTTAGATACGTATATGTCTACTAAATCACCTGCAGAACGTTCTACCAACATGCACGTAGTTACCGGTAAACCTATTGGTGCTGGTGGCTCTAAAGGTAGAGATAGAGCTACAGGTTACGGAGTTTTTCTAACCATTAAGTTTTGGGCAGAAAACCACAATATCGATTTAAAGGACAAGAAATTTATAGTACAAGGTTTTGGTAATGTTGGGTATTGGGCAGCATATTTCTTAGTTAACGAAGGCGCTATTTTAACCGCGGTACAAGATGCTTATGGCACTATTGTAAATGAAGAAGGCTTTGATGTAGATAAGTTACTTGAGTACACACAAGTAAACAAAGGTAGTATTCTAGGCTTTGCAAATGCACGTACTATTGACAACTCAGCCTTTTTTGCTTTAGACTGTGATATATGTATACCAGCAGCATTAGGCAACCAGATTACTGCAAAGAATGCTAGTAAAATAAAAGCCTATTTAATTGCTGAAGGTGCTAACGGACCAACTGATGTTGATGCAGAAGAAATTCTATTAAAGAAAGGTATAGATATCATACCTGATATTCTTTGTAATTCAGGTGGTGTCATCGGTAGTTATTTCGAGTGGTTACAGAACCGTAACGGTGAAATTTGGTCACTAGACGAGGTTATGGATAAACTTGAAAAAAAGATGAGAGAATCATTTACCAATGTTCTTGAAACATCTAAAGAGAGGAATGTAGATATGCGAACAGCTGCCTTTATTATAGCCATAGAACGTTTAGAAGAGGCGTATGTTCAACGAGGTATTTTTCCATAAATAATACAGAATATTAAATTATTCGCTCCCTTTTCATAAAAAAGGGGGCTTACAACTTTAACAATTAGACAATGAAGTACGGCAATCTAGTTATCGAGAAAAAAGAATATGTATTACTAAAAAGATTTATGAATCTTTCTGGGTACTATAAAGATGATACGCTACGTAAATCGGTTAAAAAATTAGTAGGTGAAATGGAATCTGCTATTATCTGTGATGCATCAGAAATGTACGATGATGTAATTCGATTTAATACCACGGTCACCATTGTATCGGATGGCGGATGGCATAAAAAATTCAAATTGGTTATGCCGATGGAAAGTGATGTGAAGAATAATAAAATATCGATTCTCACTCCAATGGGTGCTGCTGTTATGGGATATAGTGAAGGTGATTCGTTACTTTGGGAATTTCCATCCGGGGAACAAAAACTGACGATAGAAAAAGTAGAACAAGAGAATGAATATATAAACTTAAATATGGTACTATGAATGTATCAAAACCATTTTATCCTCATGAATCGGACAAAAAGATTATGATGAAAAAGGATAGAACAGAAATTAAAAATTGGACGGAAGAGCTAGAATACCTAAATGAAGAATTAGAGTATTTTTTAGACATCGAAGATCGTATGTTGAACAATTCGAATCTTTATCAACAATTACATGGCGTACGTAGAGAAAACGCGTTAATGTTAAGCGTATTATATCGTTATGAAGGTACCATAGGTAGTGCTATTGAATGTGATACCACCGAATGTGATGCTTATTACTTAAATCATCATGAAAAAAAGCGTAACATCTACTTAGCACATGTTAAAAACTATAGAGCATTAAAAACAAGAATATTATCGCAAATACTATTAAAAGCAAAAGGGTGATGTAATGAAAGACTCACCGAAGAAAATAGAGAACATTATATAACAAATTAATCATAAAACAAAAGAATCATGGAGAAGAAAATACTAGTGCCAACAGATTTTTCTAAAGCTTCATGGAATGCACTGCAGTATGCAATAAAACTATATGAAAAGTATGAATGTGATTTTTACATTCTTAACTCCTATTCCAAAGAAACACATGGCAGTGATACTATGACCCTTTTAGATCCTGATGAAGCTTTTAATAAATATGCTGAAATGCGATCAAAAGAAGGCCTAGGGCATATTTTAATGCAGCTATCGAACGTAGAAAGCAATCTTAAACATCGTTTTCATGTAATTTCAGAATCAACCTTATTACTGAAAGCTGTACAAAAACTCAATAAAGAACTTAAGTTAGATATGGTTGTTATGGGCGCTAAAGGAATACACAATAAAGAAAGTGAATCTTATGGTAGACAAACCCTAGAAATTATTAAAAACATAAGGAAATGCCCTATACTGGTTGTACCTGCAAATGCAAGTTTTGATTATCCGCAAGAAATAGTTTTATCTACCAATTTTCAAAATAGAATTAAATCATCAGAAATAAGATATCTTATTGAGATAGCGAAAATAAGCAATGCAAATATTCAGGTTTTAAGCCTATTAGAGACCGATAAACTCACCTTTAAACAGAAAAGAAACAAAGTACGCATACGCAAACATTTGAAAGGTATAGAACACAGTTTTAATACCCTGAAAAATGTAAAAATGGCAACCGCCTTAAGTTGTTTTGTAGAAATAAGACATTCTAACATGATTAGTTTCATAGACAAAAAACCATGTTTATGGGAAAGACTTGGCTTCGGTAAGTTTTCTTTAAATAAACTTGGTTATTACTCGAATGTACCCGTATTAGCTCTTCATGCTAAATAATGCTCAAAATCTTAGTAACCAAACCATATATTCACTTTGAATGAAACAGTATTTTGTAATACCTCTATTATTACTATTTTTAAGTTGTAAGGAAATTAACGGTGTCGATGATCCACATCACGATGATTTTGAGAATAGAATAGTAGATTTAAAAACTTTAGATTCTTTAGAAAAAGGTGTTTCCTACCTTTCTGTCAATTCACAGCTTTATAGTCTTTCAGAACATAAATCTCACAATTTCACGGTAACGGCAAGCATTAGAAATATTAATTTAACAGATACAATTTATATAACTAAGGCTAAATACTTAGATACTAATGCCAAGCCATTACATACCTATTTTAGCCAACCTATATTTGTTGCTCCCTTAGAAACCTTAGAAATTGTAATAGATGAAGTCTACCACGACAATGATTCAGGAGCAAGTTTTATTTTCGATTGGATGATAAAACCAACATCGAAAGAACCGGTTTTTGAAGGTATCATGATATCTACTTATGGCAACCAAGGTTTGTCGTTCACGACACAAGGTCGGCGAATCGACTAAGACAAGAATCGTATCTTGCGCTAGCTTAGATAAAACTTTTAAGACTAGACTTATTGACTTTAAATGATGGACGATAATTTTCACAGAATACTATACAATTACCTCTTAGAAACAGGATTAACCGAAACTCCAGCCTCTTACCTTAACCTTGCCATTTTAATGGTAGGGGCATTACTATTGGCCTATTTTATAGATTTAATAATTTGGAAGGTATTGGGGTCAATATCCATAAGATTAGCAAAAAAATCAAAAACTAATTTCGATAATTTTTTAGTCGCCAATAAGGTTCCACGATATGTAGCACACATTATTCCTCTTAGTATTTTATTCGAATTTATTCCGTTTGCATTTATTGGTTTTGACTATGGTAGCCGAATGGCTCTAAAAGGTATTCATGTGCTCTTTGTAATACTAACCCTTTATGTGGTTAAAAGCGTATTTAAAAGTATAAATGATTACTTAAAAACAAAGGAAAGGTTTAGAGATAAGCCCATGGGAAGCTACATACAGGTATTTATGATTTTCGCATGGGTAGTTGGTATTTTTACCATTTTCGCGATTATTACCGAAGTACAGGTTTGGAAATTTTTCACCGCGCTTGGTGCAGGTTCCGCAGTAATATTATTGATTTTCAAAGATTCTATACTTGGCCTAGTTGCAAGTATACAAGTTAGTATCAATGACATGGTTCGTATTGGTGATTGGATTACTTTTGAAAAATTTGGTGCCGATGGCGATGTTATTGAAATTACCTTAGCTACTGTAAAGGTTCAGAATTTTGATAAAACAATAACTACCATACCTACATATTCTTTAATATCAGATTCCTTTAAAAACTGGCGTGGAATGCAAGTGTCTGGTGGTCGACGTATTAAACGAGCACTTATTATAAGCCAAAAAAGTATTCACTTTTTATCTGAAGAAGATGTAAATACTTTTCAAAAAATACAATTGATACAGCCCTATCTCGCAACACGTACCGAACAGATAAATACATTTAATACCGCTAATGAGATCAATAAAGAATTAGCCATTAATGGCCGAAACCTGACCAATATAGGGGTGTTTCGCAAATATGTAAATGATTATTTACAAAATCATTCTGCGGTTAATAAAGGTATGACCTTAATGGTTCGCCAACTACCCCCTAGTGCACAAGGTATACCTTTAGAGATTTATGCCTTTAGTTCAGATAAACGATGGGAAAATTACGAGTATGTAATGGCCGATATCTTCGACCATTTAATAGCCGCCCTACCCTATTTTGACTTACAGGTATATGAAATTCCTATTTCAGTAACTTCAGCATCATTGATTTAGACGCAAGTAAGATTTAGAATTTAAAAAAACTAGTCAAAAAATATATCAAACCGTTTGTAAACGGCTTGATATATGAAACACCTAATTACAAAATTCTTTTCAACTACACGTATATAAAGCTTTTGAAGAAATTTGTATCTTTCTTAATAAAAATCCAATTACACATATATATGAGTTAGCAAATATATGCTCTCGGTAAACATTGAAAAATATATTACTTATTAAGACGTTATTTCCATTTATGGGAAATCAATACAACTTAAATTATGAATTTTAATTCAATAAGCCTCCGAAAAAAAAATTTAACAGCCTTGGTTTGTTTAATCATTATTGCCTGTTCATCAGATTCTGAGAATTCCGATAGTATTGACGATGAAAATAACGATAGTAATTTGGAATTATCCATCAATATAGATTCTAAGACCTTTGGGGTAGATGAAATTTTATCCTTATCAATAGAATCTAATGAAAATCTCAAAACAATATGCATGTCTGTTGATGACTGGTCTAGTTCCCAATGCACTAGTAGCCTTGACAATACAGGATTAGGAGAAAGTTTAGTGGCAAAGTTGAGCTTTTATAATTTGGGAACAAAAACAATTAATATTAAAATAGAAAATTATGCTGGTGAAGAAAGAGAAACAAAATTAGACGTCAATATTGAAAAGAAAAATACTGTTACTCTAAAACAAATTCATTTTAACTCTTTCAATAATATCGGAGAATCATGGGATGCAGAATTTTTAGACTCTGACGAGAATCGTTTGGCCGATTTGACCTTGATTTTGCAAAAACGTAAATACAATAACTCCTTCGTAGGATATGAATCAAATTCTGTAAATCATATAAAATGGTTGACATCTGATATTTTGGAAAATCAAGGAGATTTGACTTGGGAACTTAATGAAAACAATTTATTGATTGCACCCGAAAACAAATTCTCAATATACCTTTACGATTTTGACGGTCCAGACCCCAACATTCCTGATCAAAATCTATATCAAGAAATTCTATTGGGTTGGCCCTATGAAAAAGAATTTAGTTTTGAGGAATATATGGGGAATAAACCAAACGAAATAACATTTGTAAATGAAGACATTGATTTGGAAGTAGTTTTCGAAGTTGAATGGAATTAAAACATTTGCTAACACAAGTAACCGTTGCACAAGCCTTTGATTAGAGATAACAACTATCGATATAAGCCTCATTAAGGGGCTTTTTTTATGCTAAGCTAGAAGTTGAACGTGAATTGTCTGTGCACTGGAGAAGTGCTTTTCAAGTAATGAACCATGCTTTTTACAAATGATGGCAAGGCAAGCTTTCCTGCCCCACTTTTCGGGTGTTTATTTTCAAATTTCAGGTACTTTTTGAGATTGTAGGCGATCGCCGATAGGTGCATGACCTTGTTCGCCTGTGCAAGTCCGATGGTATTTATCTTCCTTAATCCCATGAACTGGGTCAGGGTACCAAAAACGGGCTCTACCGTACTCTGTCGCTTACCCTTCATATAGCGTCCTTGGGGGCTCTCCACCCGGGCGATGTTACGAAAATATTCCGCCCGGTAATAGGTAACGCTGAACTTCTTCTCCTGTGCGCTTTTGCCCAGGCAGCTACTGCGTATCGGGCATCCGGTACAGATATGCTTTCTTGCACGGTATTCTTTCTTTTTCGTACCCGTGCGGTAATCCCTGAACTCCTTGGTGAACGGTATCGTTTTACCTTGCGGACACTTGTAGCTGTCCGTAACCAGGTCATAAACGAAATTATCGGGACCTCCCTTGAACGTTCCGTGGGCGGGTATGAAGCTCTTCAGTCCCCTGCTTTCCAAAAAAGCATAGTTCTCGCCACTGCTATAGCCCGTATCGGCCACGCAGTTCTCAAAAACGAAGCCTTGTTGCCATAGCGGCCTCTGTAAGCGCTTTACAATATCCTGAAGTTGTTGGTTGTCCTTGCCATCGGCATGGTACGCCCTGATGTCCGTAATCACATGATGGGCGGTATCGACGCTCAACTGGCTAAGGTAGTTCAGCTTTCTTGCCTTGCCCGGCTTTACGCTTATTCTGGCATCGGGGTCGGTAGGGCTGTAATGGGTCTTGTTGCTCGTATACTTTGCTCCCTTGTTTCCCGCGCCCGGTCGCTGATCTTGATCTTTTGCCCACTTCTTGTTGCGGCTCGCTATCGCCGATAACTCTTTCTTGCTTGCGCTGACCTTACGTTGTCCTTTATCCGCTTTATCGCCCTTGGACTTACGGTGTGGTACTTCTTTGTCCATAGCGCTGATAGCACGTATCTTCCGTAAATGCTCGTCAAGTTCCTCTTCGGGAACCTTAAGCTCCAAAGTATCCATGCTCGCGTTCGCCTTTACAGGAGCGAAATCTATCGCCTGGGTATGGCCACTGACCATTCCTTTTTCAATACACAACTCTAAAACATTAGTGAATACTTCTTCGAATACCGGTTCGGGGAACAGTTGCCGCGTTCTGCTTATCGTACTGTGCCAAGGCAGTTCTTCGTCAATATCATAACCTATGAAATAGAGAATGTCCAAACGCATCGAACAATGCGTTATCAGTTTACGGTCGCTGATAAGGTTCTCGAGATAACCTACAAGACATAACTTGAAGAACACTACAGGGTCAATACTCTTTTGACCGCTCTCCCCATAATATTCCTTAGTAAGCTTATAAAGAAAATTCAAATCCAGAACTCCTTTTAAACGCCTGTAAAAATTGTTCTTCGGTATACGCTCGCTCAACTGAAAATGGGAGAACAGCTTTTCTTGGTAATCCTTTTTTCCCTGCATAACTAAAGTTAAGCAAAAACAGTATTTTTATCAAGGACTTGTGCAACAGGCACAACGTATATAAAATATAGCGGCTTAAGTGCTAAATCGAAATGAATTTTATAAATTTAAGGTCTGTGCTCAACCGAAAATTCGTTCGTAATATCCGCTACTTTTCTTATACTAGACCGTTACCGACAAGCTAAAAACAAAATTTAACGAAAAAATGATATGGATTTAGTAACAGATTGGAACAACATACGTGAACACTTCAATAAGAGCTTTAGTTCGAATTTTTATATATCCGTTGCTTCTGTAGATTCAGAAAATAATCCAACAATCACCCCAATTGGATCAATGTTTCTTAATGATAATCAGACCGGATTTTATTTTGAAAAATTTCCGTCGAAACTACCAAAGCACGCAAAAGTAAATCCGAACGTATGCCTTTTAGGAGTGAATAGTGGACGCCTATTTTGGATTAAAGCCTTATTCATAGGGACTTACACACATTACCCAGCAGTCAAACTTTATGGAAAACTAGGCGAAATAAGAAAAGCTACCGAAAAAGAAATTAACCGATTAAATAGGAGAATGAAAGCTACAAATGGTCTTAAAGGAAATACTTATTTATGGAAAATAATGGAATTTGTTCGCGAAGTAAAATTCACTAAAGCAGAGAAAATAAACCTCGGAGAAATGACCAAGAACCTTTGAAAAAGTCAGCTACCAGCACTACTTATAAATAATACAAGCTTTAAAGTTAATCGTAAGGTTTACGTATATTTAAAATGACCACAATCCCGATAGCAATCGAGAAAAGAATATTTCATATTCCCCATAATTCATTCATATAAAAATAAACTGATTAATCTAATTTTAATGTTGGCCCATTTCTATTATACTATTTTCAGATAATTCTAAAGTGCGTCTGCGTTAATGCTCAGCATTGGTATAGCTATTTTTGACTCCATTTTCTTAATCAAATCTTTATGGAACAGTTTTTTTAGAAAGCCATTTTGTTCACGTTCCAATAAAGCAATCATATCAGCATTCACGGTATCTATATAAACTCGTAAACCTTCATATATGTTATCATTAATGCTTACATCAAAAGTCATGTTTGTGTAACTTGTTTTTTCGAATAACATTTCTTTAAACCATGCCATCTTATCGTTTACCGAATTTTCGTCTTTGTTGGTAATATGTACGACCTTAATAATGGCATCAAAAGGTTTGGCTATATTCACCAATTTTTTAATTGCTAAAAAATCATCCTCTTCAAAGTCAGTAGCATAAACCAATGTCTTTATCTTTTGAAACGACTTTGTACTAGGTACAATAAAAAGTGGTGCAGCTACTTTTTCAATAAGTGCTTTAGCAATACTACCTGTAAATGACCCACGTGCGGTGTGTTCATCTTTCATTCCAATAATCAACAAATCTGGAGACAAAATTGCTGTTTCAGACAAAATTCCGTTTGTGACCGAATCATCTTCTTTTACCGCATATTTTATAAGTACATCGGTCACATTATCTTTTAAGTTGCTAGAGCAATAATTCTTTAAAACAAGTAATTGTTCATCGTATGCATGCTCACTTAGATACGTATTAGAGCGTATTGTCTTTACCTTAATTGGGGGAAGACTAAATATGTGCAGTACCGTAAGATTCGCTTTTAGAATATCACTCAACATTAATGCATATTGAAGCGTATGAGTATCATGTTTTGAACAATCGGTAGCATAGAGAATATTTTTCATTTTAAGTTTTTTTTTAAGGTAATGAAATTAGGGCTATATATTTTAGTTAAATATGACATAAGTCATGAGTAACCATACATTCGTTATCATTTATATTTAATACTACTGTTCCTCATTTCATATTTGGTCAATAGTTTATTTCGCATGAGAATACAGAATTCACCTAAATAGAAACGTTCAAAACCTACACTTTTATTTTAAACTTGAAGTAAGTTTCAGCATATTGGAACTCAACGAGAATAATAACCTTAATTGCTCTCGTACTAACTGCTCTTCTTGATGGTGACGCTTCATTTCAGTATTTTCTTGCTCACTAAAATTTACATTACTTGATTCGAATTTTGGTAGCTGTTTTTCAAATGATTCAACATCTTGCACATTGCATTTTTCATCTAAGGTTTTATTACTATCTAATGTTTGCAACACTTGAGAAAGATTGTCATTTATCTTAGAAATAACAGCGTTAAACTTATCAGAAGCATCGGTCGTATTTTGATGTTGTATATACATACTTAATGATGATAAAGACGATAGAAAATTATGGTTCAATTCTACTAACTCATAAATCTTATTTAGATTTTTCTGCTTAGAATGCGGTTCTTGTGTCATTCGTTGAAATGCCGAACTTAGATTCGATGTTTCGACAAAGGCATTTTTACGAGACAGTCTATAACCTGTTGACACTTCACCTTTTCGATTATAAAAATCTGCAATTTTAAAAAGATACCCTTGGTTCGCGGATACACTCTTGGCAACAATTTTCTCTATTTCTTCGAAACTCCAACTAGGCCATAAGAATAGAAATCCGATATAGGACAATCCTGCACCAACCAAGGTATCGAGAATTCTATATTGAATAACCAAGAATATATTGGGCTGTATAATACCATAAACAAAAACGATGGTTAAGGTGATAAAGGTTGCAGATGCTTTATAGTTCTTTTGAACCATAGACAAGGCTATTATAAGCGATATTAATGCCAAACCAACATAAACATACATGTCTTGAACTAAATACACTATTACGCCAGCTATTACCCCTCCTATCAAAGTACCAATAGTTCTATCTTTAGAACGGGTTTTTGTTAGACCATAATTTGGTCTCATTATCAATATAATAGTCAATAATATCCAATATGAATTTTGAAATGAAAATATATTCCCCAAAACAAAACCTATCATTAAAGTAATAGCCAGACGTAATGAATGTCTAAATATGGTTGACCTAAGAGTGAAATTTTGCAATAATATTTGTGGACTATAATCTTGAGAAATTAAAAACCGTCTTAATATCTTCTTATCGATAAATTCATCTGATGCTACTTTATGGTCACTTAATAACCACTTAATTCTCTTTAGTTTTTGGAACTGTTTTTCTTGATATTCCAATAAATTTTGAAACATAATGAACGCTTCATAAGCATTTGCTTTATCGTTCTTACTTAAGTTTAAAAGCTTAGTTCGTATTTCATCAAAGCAAGCCGATAAAGAATCGTGTTCTGGAATCTGTTTTGGCTTATTTCCTACTCCAGAAATTAACTGTAATTGATTTGCCATTTTAAAAATCAGATTTTCAAACAGCTGTGTAAATTCAGGAAAGCCTTCGAATTGCTCGTCCATCTTAGGGTAATCTACGGGGTTGGCACCAGCAGTTTCTAACATTTCTATGAGTTGAACCAAAACCAACAATCTTTTACCATTGTAAACCGACCTTCCTGAGTTTTTACGAGAGAGTATTAGTATTTCACGCAACATCTCGTGTTGTTCGGTCAATTCACTTTGCAACACAAATAATTTCGCCTGCAGTTTTTTCCGATTATTATTCCGGTCTATTAACTTACCTCGTATTTCAAGTAATTTACCAGTACGCCCAATAGTCTCATATAAAATTTCTTCGGTTTGCCCTTTAGGGTTGATTGAATACCAAAACATCGACAATGCCAAATACCAAAGTCCGCCAAGACCAACCAAAAGAGAATACTCAAAAATTTCTAATTCATCTGGAGTATGTGCAAAACTCAAAACCAATGCCAACAATCCAGAAAAACCAATTAAAGAAGCTCTGAAACCATACGAAGAAATAAGCGCTATGGCAAAACTTGTAACTCCTAATATAATCATAGAAAGCCAAGGCTGATAATTCAAATAGCCACCAATAAAACTTACGACCATTACTAAAGCAGCTGAAAAGAGAATACCTAATACTTTATGTTTTTGACTACCATGAACATCACTTGGAGAACTCCAAAATGCACCAAAGCCAATTGCCAAACCTATTTCAGTATGTTTTAACCACAAACCAAGTGCTATTGGTGTAACGAACGAAATTACCGTTATCAGTGATTTTGAGAAGTTTGTGCTTCCAAAAAAACTTACCAGTTCTTTAAAGTTAAGTGCGATACGTTGATAATTTTTGTTCAAGCCCATTAAAATCAATTACAAAGATACGCTTTGGTTGTAAGCGGTTATTTAAATTGACCTAAAGTAAACAAGTGCTGAGGTTTGTAAACCTCGGCACTTTAAATACATATTGAAAATTGAACCTAAATTCAAAGAATTTTTATCTGTAGTGAATAGCTATTTGTGCAAGTTGACCAACTATTAAAATGCCCACTGTAGATGAATGGTAAATTAGTAACGATTAATTTTTAAACGATTTTCTTAAAATGTTCTTTCTGGACTAAAAGCAGCTATATTCATAGAGGTTTTTTTATCATCTATTAACTCAGAAACCAACTTACCTGTTGCGGGGCCAAGACTCCAACCCATCATCGCATGACCAGTAGCGATAGTTAAATTATTAATACTTGCAGATTTACCTATATATGGAAGGCCATCTGGGGAAACTGGGCGTAGTCCTGTTTTAGCGCTTTCCATTTCAATGGAGTTGATTTCTAATTCAGGATAAAAAGAATGGGCACCTTTAGCAATTGCCAATACACGCTCTTTTCTTACTAAATTATTATTACCCGAAAATTCCATTGTACCAGCAAAACGTGTAAAACCTTTCATGGGTGTCACCGCCATTTTAGCTTCCATTAATATCGCAGGTATCGATATACCCGTATTACGTTCTACATTAATACGGTATCCTTTACCACCTTGTAGCGATAGTTTTAGATTAAGCTTTTTAGAAAGTTCGCCACTCCAAGAACCAGCAGCTAAAACCACCTCATCGGGTTGGTATATATTTTTATCAGTAATGATTTTCTTAATTTCACCACTAGCAGTTTTGATATCGAGAACTTCTTCATTCGTTTTTATAACTACGCCTTGTGTCTTTAAATAATTCAACAACTTTGGCATAATCTCTGTCGGTGTAGTATGGCCGTCACACTCATAATGTATAGCACCTTCTGCATCAATATTTACATTAGGTTCTAATTTTTGTAATTCAGATTTATTCAATTCAGAAACTTCAAGTCCTTCAAAATGTACTCTTTCGGCTACTTGCTTTTCATGTAAATAGCTTGCTTCTGTTTTGTATAACATTAATAAACCTTTTCGTTCTAGCTGAAAATCTCCTAAATCACCAGAGTTTTTAATATCGGCAAACAATTCTCTACTGATAAGATTGATTTCTTTTATGACGGGAATTGCTTTTTCAACTTTCTCCGGAGTTGAAGATTTATGAAAATACCACGACCATTTTAAAAAATCTGCATCAAGTCTTGGCTTCATATAAAACGGACTTGCAGAATTAAACATCATTCTTATACCCTTGGCTATCATACCTGGAGATGCTAAAGGAATAATATGGCTAGGAGTAATATATCCTGCATTTACAAAAGAAGCTCCAGAGGTAATGTCTCCCTTGTCTATCACCGTAACTTGATGTCCTTCTTTACTCAAAAAATAAGCAGAGCTTAACCCAACAATTCCTCCTCCTATTATCACAATATTTTTTGTCATTCTACTTTCATTTGATCATATTTCGTTTGCGTAAAAGAGCCTCCAAAAAATAATAATCAGCATAATTAATTGGCACGTCTATTTCTGAATCATCAGGTAGATGACCAGTAGAATGCTTTAAGAGAAAACCTTCGTTCTTTCCTACCTCAGCTAAATAAGGCTCCTTGCTTAAGATTTCTACAATTGTAGTAGCTTCATTAATATAAGCTGAATTTAAATCATCTTCAACATAGGTACTGAGTTCATAAAGTGCAGAAGCAGTAATTGCTGCCGCAGAAGCATCTCGAGGTGTAGCTTTGGTAACTGGTGCATCATAATCCCAATACGGTACTTTATCCTCCGGTAAGTTTGGATGATTCATTATAAACCCTGCTATATTTTTTGCTTGATTTAAATATTTAATATTTTTAGTCTCTCTATACATAACAATAAAACCATATAAGCCCCATGCTTGTCCCCTAGCCCATGCAGATTCATCTTTATACCCTTGCGCTGTGTTTCGCTTTAATACCTCTCCTGTTTCGATATCATAATCCAATACATGATACGAACTAAAGTCTTTTCTAAAATGCTTAGCCATTGTAGTATCTGCATGGATTACTGCAATATCATAAAAAGTAGAATCACCAGAAATCTTCGTTGCCTCGAATAGCATTTCTAAGTTCATCATATTATCTATAATTACCGGGCACTGCCAACGATCATTAGATTCCCAAGATTGTATGATTCCTGCCTTTGGTTTAAAACGCGAAGAAAGCGATTTGGCCGCTTGAATCATTACTTTTTCATAATCTACATTTTTCACATACTTCAAAGCATTTCCATAACTATCACCTATCATAAAACCAAGGTCATGGGTACCCTCCCAATATTGTAACGTATCTAAAAGTTTTGTGTAGTAGGTGGCCCTATTCTTCCATTCTTCATTTTTTGTTAGTTCGTATAAATTCCACATAGATCCTGGGTAAAATCCGCTGGTCCAATCATAAACACCAACCGTATGCAACTTACCATTAACGATAGTTCTAGGCATGGGTTTATCTGTATCGACAAAAGGAATTGCATTTTCATATAAATACTCATATTGTTCAGAAACTTTATCAATAATAGAAAGAGGTTTTTCAGGTTCTACCTGTTTATCCTTACAACTTCCGAGAAAGAGTGTGATAAGTACGAAATACAGATTAAAATTTTTCATTGGTTGATTATTTATATTTTTAAATTACTTGAAATCCATAAGCGTATGGATCATCATCATCAATGGTAATGGTATTTTGACCATAAATTTTTGCCCATCCTTTAATACTAGGTATAATTGCCGGTTTACCAGCTATAGTAGTTTCTTCTTCAACACGACCTATAAACTGAGAGCCAATAAAACTTTCATGAATAAAATCTTCTTTTAAAGCTAACTTACCTTTTGCGTGCCATTGTGCCATTCGGGCAGATGTTCCTGTACCACAAGGTGAACGGTCGATAGCTTTATCTCCATAGAAAACAGCATTTCTAGCGGTAGCGGTTTCAGAAATAGTAGTACCCGTCCATAATAGATGACTTACATTTCTAATGGATGAATCTATTGGATGGATAAAAGTATCTGGATATTTATCATTGATTTTCTCCCTAATTTCCTGACTGAACTGAATTAATTTATTCGCAGAAAAATCTTGAATTCCAGTGAAGTTTTCTTGTGGGTCTATAATAGCATAAAAATTACCACCATAAGAAACATCAAAAGTCAGTTCTCCTAGATCTGATGATTC
>RCMY010001938.1_pt1 | contig 19036 bp, 19 predicted proteins | sample 2041341 | NCBI WGS metagenome assembly RCMY01 (sample SAMN09708234, study PRJNA481090) | Marine sediment metagenome, whole genome shotgun sequencing project. | reverse complement strand
ACGTGATGCTGCCATTCGAAAAATGGTTGAGCTGTACTTCCCGGAAAACACCGTCATGGTCACTGGCTACGGATTCGATATGCTCTACGCCGGGCCGCGTGAAGCCGTGCTGCACGCCGTGTTCCGTCAAAACTGTGGTTGCACACATCTGATTGTGGGCCGCGACCATGCCGGCGTAGGCGATTACTACGGTGCCTTCGACGCGCAATCGATTTTCGAAGAGAAAGTACCGGCCGATGCGCTGCAGATCAAGATCTTCAACGCCGACCACACCGCTTATTCGAAGAAACTCAATAAAGTCGTAATGATGCGCGACGCGCCAGATCACGACAAAGACGATTTCGTGTTGCTTTCGGGCACCAAAGTGCGTGACATGCTGGCTGCCGGCCAGGACTTGCCGGGTGAGTTTGCGCGTCCTGAGGTGGCGAAAATTCTGATGGAATATTATCAGTCGCAGGCGTAATAATTCACGTTCTGTAGCGCTATAGTTGCACTGTATTCAAGTATTTGCAGTGCTATTATTGCGCGTTTGTTAACTTGAAAACAGCAAGGGAGTAGCATGGGATTATTTGATTTTGTAAAAGAAGCCGGCGAGAAAATGCTGGGTCGCGACGACGATGCGAAAGCAACTGACAAAGCTGAGGTGTCGCAACAGCGCATCAACGAACTGCGCGGTCAAAGCATCGCCAAGTCAATCGACGCAGCCGGTATTCAGGTAGACAGCCTGCAGGTCGCCGTTGCCGGCGACGTAGCGAAACTGAGCGGCAAAGTGGCCAGCCAGGAAGATGCAGAAAAGGCAACGTTGTGCGCCGGCAATCAAAACGGCATCGCGCAGGTCGACTGTCAGTTGGATGTGGAAAACCCGCAGCCGGAAGCTACCTTCTATACGGTGCAGTCCGGCGATTCGCTGTCGAAAATTGCCAAAGCGCATCTCGGTGATGCCAGTCAGTACCCAATAATATTCGAAGCCAACAAGCCTATGCTGACCGATCCGGACAAGATTTATCCAGGCCAGGTTTTGCGTATTCCTGCTGCGTAGAAACGTCACGCTCCGCTCGGTTTTTTTCGGGGCGGAGCATTTAACCGCCGCTTATTTTCACCTGCCAACGGTCTTGTAACAACGACCTGGCCAACTCGCGCTGATCGCCCTGTAACTCGATTACGCCGTCTTTTATCGCACCCCCAACGCCACATTTTTTCTTTAGCTGCCTGGCTAGCGTTTGCAGCTCTTCTGCTGCCAGCGGCAAACCTCTAATAAGCGTGACTCCGGCACCTTTACGACCTTTGGTTTCTCTGCCGATGCGTACCACCGAGTCGGCCGGCGGCGCAGGCTTATTCGCTTTGCAAACGCAGCTGTTTAGCGGGCGCAGACATTGTCGGCATGTGCCACCGCCATCGGTAGAATAAACCAGAGTAGATTGTGACTGCTTTTTTTTGCGCATGATGTTCGTCTAGTAATGTGGGGGCGGTTGATTGTCTTGACCGCTGTCGTGTGACTCGTCCAGAGATTTTATCCGCTCCATCAATTTACGGTCCTGTGCTTCGAGCTGGGTAATTTTTTCCTGCTGCTGAAAAACCACATCGTTCAACGTTTGTATCAGATCTTCCTGATAGGCAATCTTAGATTCAATTTCAATAAGGCGTTGTTCGGAATCCATAGCTTTTTTCTAGGTAAATGCGTGTCAGGGTAGCGCGTGCATTGGGTCTGTACAAAGGTTTTCAAGTGCAAATATTTTAAAAATACGCCTTGAAACCAACTGCTCAACACCCAATTTTAACCGTGTCGCAGTATTTAACACGAGGACTGAATCATGAACGCATTATCTTACAACGGCTGGACCAGAACGAACCCTTTATTCGCAGATTTCGACCGCATGCTATCGGTAGTCAACAGTGAAGCCGCCCAATCTTATCAATGGACGCCCAGCACCGACATCGTGCGCAATGGCGAAGAGTTTTTGCTGGAGCTGGACGTGCCCGGCGTACAGCCTGACGCCATCGAATTGTCGGTACAAGACAACACGCTGACCATTGAAGGCGAGCGTGCCAGTAAACGGGAAGAGGGCGACGTAGTGCGCTCGGAACGCCTCACCGGTAAGTTCAAGCGCAGTTTTACTCTCTCTGAAGCAATTGATCAGGAAGCGATCAAGGCTGAATTTAACAACGGAGTACTTAGCGTCACGCTGCGCAAGAAACCGGAGCTTGAACCACGCCGTATCAATGTAGAGGTGAAGTAAGCTTTTCCTGCTACGCAACCCGCGCCCGGCCATTCGAATGAGTGGCCGGGCTTTTTTTATCCTGGATTAGCTATAATGCCAGCCTCACACAACCGAGATCACCTAATGGACAAACAAACCGAGGAAAAGATAGAGGCTGCAGCATTTCGACGTCTGGTCGCCCATCTTGACGAACGCAAAGATGTGCAGAATATAGACTTGATGAACCTGGCCGGCTTTTGCCGCAATTGCCTGTCGAAATGGATGGTAGCTGCTGCTGAGGAGGAGGGGGTCACGCTGGACTACGACCAAGCGCGTGAGCGTGTTTACGGTATGCCCTATAGTGACTGGAAAGCTAAATACCAAACTCCGGCTTCTGATGAGCAATTAGCGAAGCGGCAGCAGAGCTGAGGCGCTACGAGTGTAGTGTATCGAACATAGCGCTATATCAGCGCTATGTTCGATACACTACACTAGCTGCCGATGGCTCTCCGGCGGGCGCAACACTTCAGTCCGGAACGCGGCCCGTTTTTTCCTTATGCAGCACGCGTCAATACACATTGATTCTACAGGTGGCGTTCTATTCAGTTTGCCAGGAGTTGCGACACTATACCTGGCTTGCCGAGTGCGACGAACGTTTGTTGACGTATTCTGCAGCATATATCAATTGCACGCGCACCTTAAGTTATACGACGAGTTTCAGAATAGAAGCTTAGCCAAACCTCCTCTCATGCCTGCGCAAGGTTTTTTCAACATTCTGCAATGCAGCCAGTATTCTATCGGCAATCGACGCTGATTGATTTTCGCTGCCCAATAAAGTTGCCGAATGCGCGGCACAAAAATTTTTGGCGTCGCGCCATTGCTCGGCTAACTGCGCTACCCAGGTTCGAAAGTCCTCAGCTGCGCCCGCTCGTTTTTCCAGGGTCAAAGGCAGCGTCATGTGAAACTGGATCTCAGGTTTTTTCAACTTGCCGAGCAGCCCCGGTAACTGCAGGTACATCAGTGTGTCGTCCACATGAATCGTTTTTGAAGCCCTGTGATAAGCCAGTACCGATGAGAAATGTAGCTGCTCGTTGCTGGAGATAAAGTCGACACCGGCAGGAACAGAAAACTCGAAATCATCCGCGAACAGCTTGGCAATTTCGTCAGATTCTGTGCGTTCCGGCTGCCAGGGCAGGTCGGGAAATTTTTCAATATGCCGCTGTGTTCCATACAGCTTTGCGTTTGGGTATTGTGCGTGGACTTTTTCTACGTGCACGGTATGGAATGGGTGAAGATTGACAATAGCTTCGATGTCCGCTCCATTGTTGCTTGCAGCGTCGATCTGCTCTTTCACTTTCCCTTGCAACGTATAAGCATCTAACAGCACAAATTTGCCGTTCCCGCGTCGCGCCAATGAGGCGTGGGTGCCGATGTTTACGATGCCGCCGATTTTAAAGTCGCCGCGGATATTCCAAAAATCGTCCGTAATTTGCAGTATCTGTTCGCTCATTTATCTTGTACCTTCGTTATTGGCTGAATCCCTGTGGTGTTCATGCACTCTTCTGAATAACATAACAGCCTGTTTGCAGCACCCCTTGGTCCCATAAACAGGCCGTTTCTAGGCATCAACCTTGTTCGAGACAGCATTCTCTGCCGGATTGATGTGGGCGTGAGGGTAGTGCGGCTCACGCTTTTGAAACGACAGAATAGAGGGGTCCTGAATCACGCCGCCATCAATATTGATAGCCTGTCGAATGGTCTCATCTTGCTGCCATTTATCACGGCCGGCTACCACAACAGGTAAATAAACAATGAGAGCGGCAGAGATTGAGCGCGTCGCACTTTCCCAGAGATAGCTTGGAGTATGATCCACGGAATAGTAATCTGTGGTTTCATATTTAAATATCGGGTTCTTGAACGTGGTTGGTTTGGCAAAAAAGAATCCCATACCCTCGTCGCAACTGACATCAATAATCAGGCTGTTGGGTTTGAGGCATGAACTTTCCGCTTCGGTCACAAAGTGGATGGGGTTTTCTGTTTCCTGAAACGTTCCGTTTACGATGATATCTGCTTCGCTGATCAGGTCAGTTAACGGCCGCACAGCTCCATCGTGCTGCACCACCACCATGCGTGCCTCGCCCTCATTGCCGGTCCGAATCCGGACATAGTCACAATCAAGCACCTCTTCACGTACTTCGTGGTCGGGGCGCTGAATGCAGATGGTGATATCTCTAAAACCATGCGCCTTGAGGGCGTATATCGCCCCACGGCTGACTGCACCAAAGCCAAAAATGATAGTTTTGCGCTGGTTGCCGTAGTGCCCATCGATACCTTTAAGCTGTAAGGCCTGTATTACCGCGCAATAGCCAGCCATTTCGTTGTTCTTATAGAACGTATGGCGGCCAATCTGACCGCTAGGACTCCAGACAAACATTTCTTCAAAGGCAATGAGTGTCAGCTTACGATCGAGCGCAGCCTGGGTGATATCCTGTTGCTGTACACAATGCACATAGCCCCAAAGTGTTCCTCCCTCGCGCAGTTGTTGTAGATCAGCTAATACTGGCTTGGTAATGATAACCGTGCCAATGTCGGCAAATAGTTCCTGGCGTGTAGCGATACCGCCCGTCTGCGCAGCAATTTCCGCGTCTGAAATATTGAATGGTGCGCCATAGCCCTCCTCAAATATCAGTTGCCGACGAATTGCTTCAGGAATGCGGGATAAATGCTCTGGATGGATTGGAAACCGTCGCTCATCCTGTTTTTTTGAAGTCCCAATGACTCCCAGTGTTAGTTTACTCATGCCGTTTCCTTTTAGTTGAAAAACCCTATACATGTAGACCATGGGTGGCCGGCCGAATCGCAGGCGAGGCCCAAAGTGCATTCCGCAGGAATCATTCTGATGATTTGACGATCTCTCCGCCTTGCAAGACAAATACCACCTCTTCCAACACACCAACATCGTCAAGTGGATTGCCTTCGACCGCGATGATATCGGCGTAGTAGCCCGGCGCAACGGCGCCGGTATTGCCCTTCCAGCCGAGAGACTCGGCCGCGACAGTCGTTGCTGACTGTATGGCCTGCATAGGCGACATGCCCAGTTCCACGTACACGGCAAACTGCTTGGCGTTGTCACCATGCGGATAAGTGCCGGAATCGCTGCCATACACAATCTTCGCGTTCACCTCAATCGCGTCGCTATACGTTTGCAGGCGCTTTTCTGCAAGGTTGCGAGCCTTGGCCAGCGATTCCGGGAGAATGCCTATCGCCTCGCCGTTCGCGACCATATACTTTGGGGTGTAGGCATTGATGGACAAAAATGTTCCGTTGCTCTTCGCAAGTTCCAGACCTTCTGCGTCGATCAGGCTGCTGTGTTCAATTGAATCAACACCGGCTTTAATAGCGAATTCAATTCCTTGCGTACCGTGTGCATGGGCTGCCACTTGCATACCCTGCATATGCGCCTCGTCGACGATTGCCTGCATCTCTTCCAGCGTGTATTGACGCATGCCCGGATCGGTGCCTTTGCTGAGGACTCCCCCTGTCGCGCAAAACTTGATGACGTCGGCACCGTATTTTTTGTTTTCCCGCACTTTGTGTCGCACCGCCCACGGTCCGTCGGCAACCCCCTCGGTCTTTGCGGCATAGTCGCTGGTTAACAAGTTCGAATCACAATGGCCGCCGGTGCTGCCAAGCGCTGGTCCGGACACCTGCAGTCTCGGCCCCGGGACGCGCCCGTCGTTGATCGCGTCGCGTAGCGATACATCGGAATAGCCCGCAGCGCCCAAATTGCGCGCTGCGGTAAAGCCTGCCATCAGTGTTTTTCTGGCGTTTACAACGCCGCGAATCGCCTCGTCGGTTTTCGAGACCGCTAGCGACTCATAGCCGAAGTCTGTGACGTAGTAGGTTAGGTGAGTATGCAAATCAGCCAAACCGGGAAGAATGGTCGCTTTACCCAGGTCGATTGTTTTAGCGCCGGGTGGAACGGTTCCTCCCGGCTTGACCGACACAATGCGATCATCGCGAATTTCGACAACCGGGTCAGCAATACGCCTGCCGGCCAGGGTGTCGATTAGCGCGCCGGCAACGAGATAGACAGTGTCGTCCTGTGCGAACGTGTAAGCGGACTGCATAAGCAGAAATAAAATCGAAAAATACTGCAATTTATTGCGATACATTTGACGGATCCTCATTGTTACTTGGCTACCTAAAGCGCGCTTCCATAAGGTAAAAAGCGATTACGCGTGTGTTGCTTGATCCACTGTATTTGATCTTTGCTCAACGGCTTGCCGCGCGTCTTGAGAATTTTATTAAGCCAGATGACCGGTGACTTGTCACCTGCTTCCCAACCGGGCAGTTGCATTTCTGCCACGGTGAAGAAGCGCATCAGGTGATAAATGTCCGCTTCCGCAATAGTGTCAACGGCATCTTGCCACTCCCGATGTGGCAACGTCATCAATCCCGCGTACAATTGTTGCTGTTCGGCATCGAAGCTAGCGGCGACGTTGTCGAGTTGCTCTTGCCGACTGAGCGCAATGAAACGTGCTAGCAGCTCCGGGGCGATGACTGCGTCGGTATCTGGCTTGCCTAATTTCGGGTCCCAACTTCCAACTGACATGGTTTGCTCCGTTGCGGGTATTGCGGGTATTGTGGGTATTGCGGGTGTTGTGGGTTTGCTGCAACAACATATTATACGCGTTAGCACTACCCGTAGGGTGCGCCGTGCGCACGTTAGAAGTTTGGCAATGCTCACACACGACAGACGAGCGCACGGCGCACCCTGCGGAACTAACAGTTGCATGAAACTGCGATGAACGACAGCGAGATAGCAACAAAAGGCGCCAGAAAAATCATCCACTGTGACTGCGACTGCTTTTACGCAGCCGTGGAGATACGCGATGACCCATCGTTGCAGGGCAAAGCCATTGCAGTGGGCGGCTCTTCCGACCGACGCGGCGTGTTAACAACCTGCAGTTATGAGGCACGCGCGTTCGGCGTACACTCTGCTATGCCTACCGCAATCGCGCTGCGCTTATGCCCGGATTTGATTGTACTGCCGGTTAATATGGAAAAATACCGCGTTGCATCGCAAGCGGTGCAAGCTATCTTCAAGCAGTTTACCGAGCAAATAGAACCGCTGTCGTTAGATGAAGCATTTCTGGATGTCAGCGGCAGCGAGATATTGCAAGGCAGTGCCACGCGCATCGCCGAGGAAATTCGCCGTCTGGTCAGGGCGCAGGTAGGCATCACGATCTCTGCCGGTGTAGCACCGAATAAATTTCTGGCAAAGATCGCCAGCGACTGGCAAAAGCCTGATGGTTTAACCGTGATCCGGCCCGAGCAGGTGGATGACTTTGTAGCAAGCTTACCGGTCAATAAACTATTCGGCGTCGGCAAGGTGACGGCCGCCAAGCTGCAGGGGCTTGGCGTTGAGTGCTGCGCCGACTTGCAGAAATTATCACTAATCGAGCTGGATCAAAAATTCGGTCGCTTCGGTAGGCGCTTGTTTGAACTCAGCCGTGGTATCGACCCGCGCGAAGTACAAAGCGAGCGCACGCGCAAATCGCTAAGCGTTGAGCACACGTTGAGTGACAACCTGATTGGCGCGGATGCCTGCCTACAGTATCTACCGCGCCTAATTGAGGAGCTGCGGCGGCGATTGCAAAAACACAGCGCGACGTATCAAATGAATAAGGTTTTTGTAAAACTCAAATTCAAGGATTTTACGCTGACAACCGCTGAGGCCATGACTGAATCCGTCGATGAAAAACTGTTGGCGAGCCTGCTAACGAAAGCGTTTGGGCGCGCCCAGCTGCCGGTGCGGCTGATTGGCGTGGGTGTGCGTTTTAAACCTAAGGCTGGCCCCCAGCAAGATTTGTTCGCTGAATAAAAACTGGCGAATGCAGTGCCTGTTTCGTTACTATCGACTTCGCATTTGATCCCGTTCGCACCAAAAATACAAAACAGTGGAGCATAGTATGTATCAATCGCTGCTGCTTGGCGCATCAATTTTAGTGTTAAGTTGGTCTAATTTTACGCTTGCCGCCGATCCTGCTGTCAGCGATTCGCTGCTTAATCCGGTCGCCAAGCGCCTTGCTGGTGCACGCAAAGCGCAGCTGAATATTCTAACGCCGCAAAGTTACGAGCGCGCCGCCAATGCCTTTGAGAAAGCGCAAACCAAACTGCAGCGCGGCAAAAGCCTTGAGTCGATAAACAAATTGTTGAGCAAGGCCAGCGAGGCGTTGGCCGAGGCAGAGGCAAACGAAAAGCTGGCAAATATTACGCTGCGCAGCGGCATGGAAGCACGCAATGACGCATTACAGGTTGATGCTGATGAATACGATGAGCGAGCCTGGTCAAAAGCGGAGAATTTATTTCGTGGAGCTGCTATCACGCTGGAGAGAGGCAGCGTTAAACGCGCTGAAAATAAAACAGCTGATGCCGTTAGCGCGTACCGCGAAATCGAGTTACGCGCGATAAAATCCAGCTACCTCACCGAGGCCGCCGACTTAATCGCCAAAGCAAAAGACAACGACGTGGACGATTACGCACCTAAAACTCTGGCCAAGGCCGAGCGTTTGCTGGCTGAAGCTGAAACAGCGCTTAACTCTGATCGCTATGACACCGACCGGCCACGCAGTCTGGCGCGCGAAGCAAAGTATGAAGCCATTCATTCGAGTTACATTGCCAAAGTGGTGCAAAAGGAAAGTGATGATCGTGACACGACGGTTGAAGATCTTATTATTGAGTGGGAGCAACCGTTCCGGCAGATTGCCGGCGAGCTGGATATTGTGGTCGACCTGTCCAAGGGTAACGCTCAACCAACTAACGATATTACTCAGGCAATTAATAACCTCAAAGCCGAGCTGCGCGATCTTGGCCTGCAGCTGGATGAAAACATCCAGCAGTTGATGTTGGCGCAGGGCCAGGCAAAAGAGAAGGTTGCACTTGAAGCGCAGCTGCAGCGGCTGGATAAGACCAAAGCCCGCTTTGCGCGCATTGAGAAAACTTTTTCGCCCATGGAGGCCCAGGTATTGCGCCAGGGCGATGACGTGATTATCCGCTTGATCGGCTTATCTTTCGACAGCGGCAAATCGGTGATTAAGCCTGCGGGTTTTAGCCTGTTGAGTAAGGTGCAAGAAGCGATTCAAGCGTTCCCCGACAGCAACATCGCGGTAGAAGGGCACACCGATTCTTTCGGGGCCGATGAGTTTAATGAAAAATTATCGCAACAGCGGGCGGAAGCGGTGCGCTTTTATATTGTGACCAATATGGCAGTCGACCCCGCCGCTATTTCGGCGACCGGGTTTGGTGAAAGCAGGCCCATTGCGAATAACGAATCCAATGAGGGGCGGGCGAAGAATCGTCGTATTGATCTGGTTATCAAGCCTTCGATTCGCTAGCAGAGTCTGCGTTCGGCTCGGTGGCTTTGTCTTCGTTCGACCCGGAAGCTGGGCTAACTGCGGAAGTGGTAGTTGGGTTAGCTGTGGAAGCGGAAGTTGGGTTTGCTGTTGAGTCGGTAGCCGGCTCAGCTGTCGAATCAATGTATGCTTCAGGTCTCTGCGTTTTCGTCACGGCGTTCGCTTTTACGCGTGCGCGAGTTTTTTTGGCGGTTGTGGCTTTGCTTTTAGCTGCAGTTTTCTTGCTGGCTCCGGCTTTCTTCTTTGCGCGTGGCCGCGGCGGCTTATGGGCAATATCCTTGCTGTCGAAGTCATCAACGCTAATAGCAAACCAACGCCCCTCGGAAGCCTTATGAATCAGCGCGGCATCCGCCGCATTGATAACGCCTTCTTTTTCAGCGCGTTCGGCTAGCTCACCCAGGCGTCTAAACTGCTTGGGCAGGTCCAGTGCCTGCTGCGCAGAGCGAATGGTTTTTTCAACGTCAACCAGGTCTTGCAGGGCGGCGTCGAGTTTACCGGTCGCACCAAACTCGCTCGCTGTTCGATACACGGGTTGCCCCAAACTATCGCGCAGCGCCGACGGCGCTATCATTGCTTCCGTAACCTGGCCCGCCAGCGAGTCGGAGGGTTGTTTCAGCCAGCGACCGACCGGCAGCAGGAAAACCCGTAACAACAGCCGTAACGGCCGCACCGGAAAGTTAGCAATAATCTCCGCGTTCGCCTGCTCGCAGCGGTATAAAAGGTCTTGCAGGGCGTAGTCAACTACCTGCTTTTCAGCCTCAGGCTGCTGGCGGTCTTCATACAGCTTCAGCACTGCACTCGCCAAATATAAATAGCTGAGCAAATCGCCCAGCCGGGCCGACAAACGCTCGCGGCGCTTTAGCTCGCCGCCTAACGACGCCATCGATAAGTCGGTGAGAAATGCCAGGTTCGAACTAAAGCGCGTCAGCGATTGATAATAACGCTCGGCCTTACGCTGCGGCGGTTTGGTTACAAACAGTGAATTGGTGAGCCCTAGCCACAACGAACGCACGGCGTTGCTGGCGGCGAAGCCAATGTGTTGAAACAGCAGTTCGTCGAAGTAGTTCAGGTTGTCTTCAGCGGCGGCCTGCATTTCGTCCAGTAGCAGTGGGTGACAGCGAATTGCACCCTGACCAAAAATCATCAGGCCGCGGGTGAGAATGTTGGCACCTTCCACCGTGATCGATACCGGAATACCCTGGTAGGAACGTGCCAGGTAGTTGCTCGGCCCTAACATAATGCCTTTGCCGCCGTGTACATCCATCGCGTCGTTAATGACGCTGCGGCTCATTTCGGTGACATGATATTTGACGATGGCGGCAGGAATAGCCGGCCGCTCTCCCTGGTCGATAGCCCAGGAAGCCATGGTGCGCGCTGCATCCATGGTGTACGTGTTGGCCGTCATGCGGGCAATGACTTCCTGTACGCCTTCCATCTTGCCAATCGGCAAACCGAACTGATAGCGGATGCGCGAGTAAGCGCCGGTGGTCAGCGCCGCCATCTTGGCCGCCCCGGTCGCACCCGACGGCAGTGAGATGGCGCGCCCGGTTGACAGGCATTCGACCAGCATTTTCCAGCCCTGACCGGCGCGCTCAATGCCGCCGATAATCGCGTCCAGCGACACGAACACATCGTCGCCCTGGGTGGGGCCGTTCTGAAACGGCACGTTAAGTGGAAAATGCCGCCGGCCAATCACCACGCCGTCTGTGTTCAGCGGCACCAGCGCGCAGGTAATACCAAGATCTTCTTGCTCACCAATAATATGGTCGGGATCTCTTAGTCGAAATGCCAGGCCAATCAGCGTTGCTATCGGTGCCAGTGTGATATAGCGCTTATTCCAGGTCAGGCGCATGCCGACCTGCTCTTCGCCGTCGACAATTTCTTTGCAGATCACGCCTTCATCCAGAATGGCACCGGCGTCGGAACCGGCGTCAGGGCTGGTTAGCGCAAAGCACGGAATCTCTTGCCCCTTGGCAAGCCGTGGCAGGTAGTAGTTGCGCTGCTTATCGGTGCCGTAGCGGTGCAATAATTCGGCTGGCCCCAGCGAGTTGGGCACGGAGACGGTGACGCCCAGCGTCATGCTGACCGAGTTTAGTTTGACCAGAATTTGCGAATGCGCATAGGCTGAAAACTCTTTGCCGCCATATTTCTTTTCTATGATGAGCGCAAAAAAGCCTTCCTTCTTGAGATAGGTCCAGATGGCAGGCGGCAGGTCGGCGCGCATGTGAGTAATATCCCAGTCGTTCACCATAGCGCATACGGTTTCTACCGGGCCGTCGAGAAAAGCCTGCTCCTCTTCGCTGAGGCGCGCGGCAGGAATGTGTCGCAATTGGTCCCAGTCGGGCATGCCGCTTAATAATTGACCTTCAAAGCCAACCGTACCGGCATCAATGGCGTCGCGTTCGGTATCCGATAGCGCCGGCACCATACGCTTGAACAAACGCAGTGCAGGCCGGGACAGCCAATCCATACGCAGCGATTTTGCATGCAATATTCCGACGACCGCTAGCACCAGCAGCCATTGGAACCAACTGTACTCGTCAGCAATCGTACAGACCAGTAGCACCGCAACGACGATGACGGAGCTTTTAAAAAGCGAGTAACGGTGATACAGGGTAAAAGCCAGGGCAAGCAATAAGAGTAACCAGGACATCAACCTTTCTCCAGTCGGGTGTTAAAAAACGCTCATGCAAAAACGATTCGTTATCTCGTTCTCATTCCTAAGCGGCAGCACAGTGCGAGCGAACGCTTGGAAGGCTAACAGATTTGTAGTGTGTCGGCTAACTCGCCGAGGCTGCATATGTGGCATAGCGTATGGCGACGATAAGGTAATGCGCAGTGCCGGCTGGTCGCTGCAGCTCGAACTCATCGTCGACCCGTTTGCCTAGCAGCGCTTTTGCCAGCGGCGAATCCATGCTCAACTTGCCGGCCCTCAGGTCAAACTCGTCCGGACCAACAATTTGATATTCGCTGGTTTCGCCGTCATCGACTTCGAGCGTCACATAAGCGCCAAAGTAGACGATGTTCTTGTTGGTCGGCGGCTGGTCTACCACCTGCATTTCGTCGAGACGCTTGCGCAGGTAGCGTACACGTCTATCAATCTCGGCCAGCCGTCGTTTGCCATAAATGTAGTCGCCGTTTTCTGAGCGGTCGCCTTGTTTGGCGGCCTCGGAGACGACATCGGTTACCTTTGGCCGTTCCACTTTCCACAAATGGTGCAACTCGGCGCGCAGCGTTTGCTCGCCGGCAACGGTGATGTAGCGTGAACCTTGTGCTTGTGGTGCTCTATATCTACCCATGGTTTTACTTCGATGCACGCTGGGGACCGGTCGGTCGGCTGCCAGCAATATTATCCTGTCGTCGTACTTACCTGCTAAAATACTAACACTTCAAGCGGGGGACAAGACTCATGCCAATGCGACTAATAGTAGCACTGCTAACCCTGTTAATGGGCGCGCAAGTGACGCAAGCCATAGAATTCCAGGGTGAATTCGTGCAAGGTGGAATTGTGTTTGGCAAAGTAGAACAGGGACAACAGGTAAGCTACGAGGGCCAACGGTTACCACTAAGCAGCAGCGGCCAATTCGTACTCGGCTTTGACCGTGATGCAGCGCCCAGGGTGACGCTGAAAATCAAAGACCTCGACGGCAGCAGCGACGAAAAGCAGTTGAATGTTAAACCGCGAACCTACGATATTCAGCGCATTGAAGGTATTGCGCGTAAAATTATGAGCCCGAATGAGGCAGACCTGGAGCGCATCCGCGGTGAGAATGTCGCCATTGGCAGGGCGCGCAAAGTTATTTCACCGCGTGAAGATTTTCTGCAAACGTTTGTCTGGCCGTTAAATGGCCCCATTACGGGTGTGTTTGGCAGTCAGCGTGTTTATAATGGAGTGCCGAGCCGCCCGCATTATGGCGTTGACGTCGCGGCACCGGTGGGAACGCGGGTACGTGCACCGGCAGCAGGCAGCGTCAGGCTTGCCCATGACGATATGTTTTATTCGGGCGGCACGCTGGTGATCGATCATGGCCACGGCCTTAGTTCGAGCTTTTTGCACCTGAGTAAACTTCTCGTTGATATTGGCGATGAAGTAAAACAGGGCCAGGAAATTGCTGAGGTAGGGGCCACCGGCCGCGCGACCGGGCCGCATCTTGACTGGCGTATGAACTGGCGCAAGCAGCGGGTTGATCCGCAGCAGCTGGTTGGGCCGCAACCTGCAATGAACCCTGAAACTGGTTCTGAACCCGACCATGCATCTAAACCTAAATCTGAAGCAAGCGAAGAGAACGCAAAGCAATGATCGATAAAAAACTACTTAGTATCCTCGTCTGCCCGGTCAGTAAAACGCCGTTGAAATACGACCAGGAAAAGCAGGAACTGATCGCTACAGCCAGCGGCTTGGCGTATCCGATTCGAGACGGCATTCCGGTTATGCTCGAGGGTGAAGCGCGCAAGCTGACAACCGATGAAAAGCTTGGTAAATGACGCCACGAGAGCAGGGAGCCAGACCGATGACTGACAGCATATTTTCAAAAATAATGGCCGGCGACATTCCCGCCAATATCATCTACGAAGACGAGCACTGCATCGCCATACACGATATTCAGCCGCAGGCACCGGTGCATGTATTGGTTGTGTCACGCAAAGTGATTCCGCGCCTGGTAGATGCCAAGGCCGAAGATCAAGCGTTATTGGGCCATCTTCTGTTGGCCGTCGGCAAAGTCGCCCGGCAGCTGGGCATTGACGATGCGTTTCGCACCATAATTAATAACGGCGCTGAAGCGGGGCAAACCGTGTTCCATCTGCACATACATATATTGGCTGGCGCGGTGTTTTCCGAGGCCGGTCTCGCGCCCTGATCCTATTCTTTTTCCAATCTTTCTAATTTCATAAAGCCTATGAAAAGCGCTGATTTACGCGAAGCTTTTTTATCCTATTTCGAACGCAATGGGCACACCCGTGTGGCCAGCAGTTCGCTAGTGCCGCACAACGACGCGACCCTGCTGTTTACCAACGCCGGCATGGTGCAGTTTAAAGACGTGTTTCTCGGCACTGAACAACGCGATTTCGTGCGCGCTGTCAGCTCGCAGCGCTGCGTGCGCGCCGGCGGCAAACACAATGACCTGGAAAATGTTGGCTATACCGCGCGCCATCACACTTTCTTTGAGATGCTGGGTAATTTCAGTTTCGGCGACTACTTTAAACGTGAAGCCATCAAGTTCGCCTGGGAATTTCTAACCGTAGAACTGCAACTGCCGGTAGAGAGGCTATGGGTGACAGTGTACGCAGAGGACCAGGAAGCAGAAGACATCTGGCTAAACGAAATGCAGATTGACGCTAGCCGGTTTTCACGCCTGGGGGCAGAGTCCAACTTCTGGTCCATGGGTGATACCGGCCCGTGCGGTCCCTGCAGTGAGATTTTTTACGACCACGGCGCAGCAGTACCCGGTGGCCCGCCCGGCAGCCCCGATGAAGACGGCGACCGCTACATTGAAATCTGGAATATGGTTTTTATGCAGTTTGACCGTGATGCCAGTGGCACCATGCAGCCGCTGCCCAAGCCCTCGATCGATACCGGGATGGGCCTGGAACGCATCGCCGCCATCATGCAGGGTGGTCACAGCAACTATGACATTGATCTGTTTCAACACCTGTTACGCGCTGCTGCAGAGGCGACCGGTGCCGACGATCTGAGCGATGCGTCGCTAAAGGTTATTGCCGATCATATCCGTTCCTGTGCATTTCTAATTGCCGATGGCGTGATACCTGGCAATGAGGGCAGAGGCTACGTGCTGCGGCGCATTATTCGTCGCGCCATTCGTCATGGTCACAAACTCGGCGCGCAGCAGACATTTTTTCATAAGTTGGTGAAACCGCTGGCCGATGAAATGGGCGCGGCGTATCCCGAATTAGTTGCCAAGCAGCAGCAGATTGAAAAACTGCTGTTAACTGAAGAACAGCAGTTCGCCAAAACTCTGGAACACGGCATGCGCATGCTGGAGCAGGATTTGGCGGAGCTTGGTATTGAAGAGCTTGGTAATAGAGAGCCTGGCGGAAAAGAGATCGCTGGCGCCACGGCGTTTAAACTATACGACACTTACGGCTTTCCTTTGGATTTAACGGCTGATATAGCGCGCGAGCGCGGCTTAACGGTTGATACGGAAGGTTTTGACCAGTGCATGCAAGCGCAACGCGAACGCGCCCGCTCAGCCGGCAGTTTTACGGCCGACTATGGTCAAGCCTTGTCGCTCGATGGCGCTACCGAATTTATCGGCTACGAGCGTCTACATGAAAGCGTTACAGTCGTCGCGCTTGTTAAAGACGGCGAACTAGTGAATGAGTTAGGTGCGGAGCAGGAGGGGCAGCTAGTGCTCGACCGCACGCCGTTCTATGCCGAGTCTGGCGGGCAAGCGGGCGACACGGGCTATTTGAGCTCGGCAGACGCCAAATTTGAGATAAGCGATACGCGCAAACAGCAGGCTCATCACATACATCACGGCACGGTGCTCATCGGTAGCATTAAAGTAGGCGACACGCTAACGGCAACAGTCGATGCAGCGCTGAGGCTGGCAACGGCGTTGAATCATTCGGCTACGCACCTGCTGCACGCAGCGTTGCGCCGCGTATTGGGCGAACATGTCAGCCAAAAGGGTTCACTTGTAGACGCACACCACTTGCGCTTTGATTTCGCGCATTTTGAAGCGGTCACTGCACAGCAGCTGGCCGAGATTGAAGATCGCGTGAACGCTGAAATCCGCCGCAACACGGCGGTTGCCACCGAATTAATGGCGGTGGATGACGCCATAGCCAAAGGCGCGCTCGCCCTGTTTGGCGAAAAATATGGCGACGAGGTGCGCGTGCTAACCATGGGTGACGGCTTCTCTGTGGAACTGTGCGGCGGCACCCACGTGCAGCGCACGGGCGATATCGGCTTGCTGCACATCGTTGCAGAGTCGGGTATCGCCGCCGGCGTGCGGCGTATTGAAGCGCTTACCGGCGCGCCAGCGTTGCAGCATCTAAGAGAGGCGGAAGCGCGGCTCGACGATGTCAGCCAACTGCTGAAAGCCGATCGAGACGGCGTCACCGACAAGCTGCGCAGCGTGCTGCTAGCGCAAAAGCAAAGCGATAAGGAACTCAGTCAACTGAAAGCCAGACTAGCCAGCAGCAAGGGCGGTGATCTGTTGAGTCAGGCTCAGAATGTTAACGGCGTTAAAGTGCTGGCAGCTTCGGTAGAGGGGGTTGACGGCAAAGCGCTACGCAGCATGCTCGATCAGCTCAAAGACAAGCTAAAGAGCGGCGTGGTGGTGCTTGGCTCAGTGCAAAATAATAAAGTCGCGTTGGTTGCAGGAGTCACGCCAGACCTGTGCGATAGCTTGCCTGCCGGACAACTAATGCAAAGCCTCGCTGCTCAAGTGGGGGGCAAAGGCGGTGGTCGCCCCGACATGGCGCAAGGCGGCGGCACTGACGGCGACGCCTTACCCGCCGCGCTGGCAGCCGTGCCGGACTGGGTTTTAGCCGCGCTCAGTTAAAATAAGTTTAAATGTAAAACGTGTATTTTAGGCCTAAAGCGCCCTGACACGTTTTATTATTTGTAAAATTGTTGTTTAATTACCGTCAAGATTGTGACGGCAAAGCAAACTGGAGTGCAGCGCTGTACACGCTAAATATATGAGTTTAATAGTTCAAAAATACGGTGGCACCTCAGTAGGGAGTGTCGAACGCATAGAGGCGGTAGCCGATAAAATCTGCCAGTTTCGCGCCGCCGGGCACACGCTTGTTGTAGTTGTGTCGGCCATGAGCGGTGAGACCGATAGGTTGCTGAAACTGGCGCAGCAAATGCAGCCGCAGCCGACTGCCAGAGAGCTGGATGTGTTGCTGGCGACCGGCGAGCAGGCCACCACGGCGTTGCTGTGTATGGCACTGCACGCGCGTGATTGTGAGGCGAAATCATACAACGGCAGCCAGGTACGCATACTGACTGACAGCGTACACACTAAGGCGCGCATTCGCAGTATCAGTGGCGAGCGCATAGAGGACGACCTCGCTAATGGTAAAGTGGTTGTCGTTGCCGGCTTTCAGGGTGTCGACGAGCACGACAACATTACTACGCTAGGTCGCGGCGGATCAGACACGTCTGCCGTAGCGATTGCGGCGGCATTAACCGCCGATGAATGCCAGATTTACACAGACGTAGACGGCGTGTACACCACCGACCCGCGCATGGTCGACTCTGCCCGCCGGCTCGACAGTATTACCTTTGAGGAAATGCTGGAATTAGCCAGCCTGGGAGCCAAGGTATTGCAAATTCGCGCGGTGGAGTTTGCCGGCAAATATAAAGTACCGCTGCGCGTGCTGTCGAGCTTTAGCGACGGACCGGGCACATTAATCACAGTAGAGGAAGACAAGCCGGTGGAAGCATCCGTCATTTCAGGCATAGCATTTAATCGCGACGAAGCAAAAATCACGGTCGTGGGCGTGCCCGATACACCTGGCGTTGCCTCGCGTATTCTAGGACCGATTAGCGATGCGAATATTGAAGTCGACGTCATTGTCCAGAACGTGGCAGAAGACAAGTCGACCGATCTGACCTTTAGCGTTCACCGTAACGATCTGCACAGGGCCGCGGCAATTGTTGAACGTGTCGCTGCGGATTTAGATGCGAGAAAAGTTACGCTCGATGACAAGATCGCCAAAGTGTCACTGGTCGGTGTTGGCATGCGTTCGCACGCGGGTATTGCCAGCAAAATGTTCGCAGCGCTGGCTGATTTATCCATCAATATTCAAATGATTACGACGTCGGAGATCAAGGTGTCCGTGGTCATAGAGGAAAAGTATCTGGAGTTGGCCGTTCGCGGTTTGCATGCAGCGTTTGAGCTCGATCAGCCAGCTGCTTGATGCACATCTACTTGCAGCTGTGTGAGTTCGCATCAGTAGTCGGCGGCTGCAATTGATTAACTGAACTATTTACAGCTCGGCTTTCTATATATGGATCGGGCAAAGACCATTTGGCTAGTAAATTCTGGGATTGGCTCATTATCACTCAGTCAATTGTATTTAACATGTGATAATTGAGATAATAACGACTATGGAGAGAGTTATATGCTTATTTTGACACGCCGTATCGGCGAGAGCCTGATGGTAGGCGATGAAGTAACCGTTACGGTTTTGGGTGTAAAGGGCAACCAGGTGCGGTTAGGCGTCAATGCGCCGAAAGAAATCGCCGTACACCGTGAGGAAATATATCAAAGGATTCAAAAAGAAAAAGCCGAAAAGGCTGTCACTGAGTAACGTTTTGGGTCTTCGCATCGCGCCTAAATATGGTATTATCTCGCGCTTCCGGAGAGGTGGCCGAGTGGTCGAAGGCGCTCCCCTGCTAAGGGAGTATGGGCTTTAACTCCCATCGAGGGTTCGAATCCCTCC
>RCMY010002117.1_pt1 | contig 19040 bp, 18 predicted proteins | sample 2041341 | NCBI WGS metagenome assembly RCMY01 (sample SAMN09708234, study PRJNA481090) | Marine sediment metagenome, whole genome shotgun sequencing project. | reverse complement strand
ATTGTTCAATCGCCACTGGCTAGGCGGATATCTGGATTATCTGGAGTTTTCGTAATGTTGAAATATGGTTTCGCCTTGATCGCTGCGCCACTGGCCCTGACAGCAAGCCTGCCCGCCTCGGCCCAGCAAAGCCCTGCCGACAGTCTGGCAAAAATATCGAACCATTTGCGCTCGATGTCGACGATGACCGCAAATTTCAGTCAGACCGACCGCAGCGGCCAAATGCTGACCGGGACGCTCACCTTGAAGCAACCCGGAAAAATTCGCTTTCAATATCAGAAAGATGCCAATCTGCTGATCGTGGGAGACGGGAAAGCCCTGACGCTGATCGACTATGAAGTGAATCAGGTGCAGCGCTGGCCGATCAGCAACAGCCCGCTCGCGGCGCTGCTCAATCCGGAACGCGACCTGTCGAAATATGGCAAGATCGTGCCGACTCGCAACCCCAACGTACTGAGCGTTGAAGTCCGCGATCCCAAACGGCCGGAATATGGCATAATCACAATGGTATTCACCAAGAAGGCCGGTGCGCCGGGCGGACTGAGTCTCGATGGCTGGGTGTCACTCGATTCGAAAAATAATCGCACATCGATCCGCCTTTCCAACCAGAGATTCGGTGTTCCGGTCGCCAATAGCAGTTTTAACTGGACCGATCCCCGGCGAAAAAGCCGCGGCAAGCGATGAACCGAGGCGGGTTGCCGATCAGCAGAAAGTGATAATCTTTTCGTTCATATTCGCGACAGAAAGATCGGGCTATAACCGAATACAGGATGCGAAGAGACAGTCAGGTCTTCCCCCTGTTACCTGACGAAACATGTCTCAAACCATCCTTTGCGTGACGAACGCGAGTTAGCCCCCACCTCCTTAATGCCCCCGGAGGTGGGGGTTTTACATTTTCTACCCATCGAAATTACTGCTCGACGCCATAGCCTTTGGGCTTGGGTTTCTGCGCGAGCGTGGCTAGTCTCGGCATGAGTGATAGTCTGAAAATCGTCAGCTGGAATATTAACAGCATCCGCGCCCGCCTCGACATCGTCGAACGCTTCCTGACCGAGGAAGGACCCGATGTTCTGTGCCTCCAGGAAACCAAAGTGCGCGATGAACAATTCCCCGAGGGGATGTTCCGGCGCCTCGGCTATAATCACATGATCCTGAACGGTCAGCCGATGCACCACGGTGTCGCGATCATCAGCCGCATCCCGCTGCACAAGGATGAACGGTTTGACTGGCAGGACAATGGCGAAGCCCGCCATGTCGGTGCGGTCCTGCAAAATGGCGTGCGCATCGAGAATGTCTATATTCCCGCAGGCGGTGAAATTCCGGACCGCGAACTCAATCCCAAATTTGGCCAGAAGCTCGATTTCTTTGGCCGGATGACCGAATGGTCGAAAAATCTGAAAGAGCCGACGATCCTGATGGGTGACTTCAATGTCGCGCCGCTGGCGTCCGATGTCTGGAGCCACAAGGCCTTGCTCAAAGTCGTCAGCCACACCCAGATAGAGATCGACCATCTCTACGAGCTGCGCGATGCGCATGGTTGGGTTGATGTCGGCCGCAAGCTCATTCCCGATCCCGAGCGGCTCTTCACCTGGTGGAGCTACCGCGCAAAGGACTGGAGAGCATCGGACAAGGGTCGGCGGCTCGACCATGTCTGGGTCAGCCCGGAACTGGAAGACAAAGCGGTCAGCCATGTTGTCCTGGAAGACGCGCGCAGCTGGGGCAAGCCATCGGATCACGCGCCGCTGATCACGGAATTCAAATTTTGAACACAACGCCTCTCGACGGGGCCCTTAAGGTAGATGGGGCCCAAAAGGCTGCCGCCCGCCGGGCGGCCCGCGCGATTGACGCGCTCCGCCGGGGTTGGCCGGTTGGCGTGGAAGCGGACGGTGCGCGGCTCAACCTGCTGCCGGTGGAGACCGGTGATCTGGAGCAGGCCCTGCCCTCGACCGGGAGCATCTCGTTGCTCATTTCCGCCAGCCGCGCGGCGACGCTCAAACTGCTCAACCAGTTCGCTGCAGCTGACCCGAACCTGCCGATCCAGATAAGCCTGCCCGCACCGGTTGCCGCAGCAGAAATTATCGCCATCGTCGATCCGGTGCTCGACATGCAATATCCGATGAAGGGCCCGTTTCGCAGCGAGACTCTGACCAACCCGCAAGCGGCCACGGCGGCGATGGAACTGGCGCGTCAGGGCGGACTGCTCCCTGCGTTCGTGATTGTCGATAAAGCAGAGGATATAGTTCAGGCAGAGGATGCGGCGGCCTATGCCGATGCCGCTGCGCTAACCATCAGCGCCCACGCCAGGCTTCCCGTCGCGGCCAATGCCGAGGCGCATATCTACGGCTTTCGCAGCGACGCCGATGCCACCGATCATATCGCGCTGGTGGTCGGCAAGCGCGACAGCAGCACGCCGGTCGTACGCCTGCACAGCGAATGCCTGACCGGCGATGTCCTCGGCAGCCTGAAATGCGACTGCGGCCCGCAACTCCACGCTGCGCTCGACCAGATGGGTGAAGCAACCTGGGGGGTGCTCCTCTATCTGCGGCAAGAAGGACGCGGCATTGGCCTGATCAACAAGCTGCGCGCATACGCTTTGCAGGATCAGGGCTTTGACACGGTCGATGCCAACCAGCGTCTGGGTTTTGCCACAGATGCGAGGGATTTTTCGATTGCCGCCCGGATGCTGCAGTTGCTCAACGTGCCGAAAGTCAAATTGCTGACCAACAATCCGGAGAAAGTGGCGGGACTGGAAACCTGCGGCATAGCTGTTGAAGAGCGCCTGCCGGTCAAGATCGCCGCCAATCCGCACAATGAATTTTATCTCGATACCAAGCGCGACCGGACAGGGCATCAATTGTAGCTGGTTGCGATATCAACGTTGGGGGAAATCGACATAGGCAGGATTGTTCCGCGATTTTGTTCCGTTGGCTTTTTTGGGATCATTGCAAATATGGCCCTTTAGAATATGAAGAGCCGGAGCCAATAGAGCTTTTGATTGCTGGCTCTCGAGGAGAGAAGATTGTCAAATCCCGATCGTGAAATTCCTTTCGTCGCGGATCTATATGGCGAGCTCCAACTCGTCGAACCTACTCAGAAATTGACACTGACATCTTATCTTCCGGGCGTCGCGCTCGTGGGAGTGGTTGCACTGGCTGCATTATGGCTGAGCGAGCATTATGGGCCACCCGCGATCCTGATGGGCTTGTTGATCGGCTTTGCCCTGAACTTTGTAAACGCGGACAAAAGACTATCCGCCGGGCTGGACTTTTCCTCGCGGACTTTATTGCGCATCGGCATAGTCCTGATCGGAATGCGTATCACTTTCAGCGAGATTTCCAGTCTCGGATATCTACCATTTCTTGCCCTTATCGGGATCATGGCAACCGTCATCCTGACCGGAATGCTGGCAGCAAAGCTGTTCAAACAGGATATTCTGTTCGGTTTGCTGGCAGGGGGAGCGACCGCAATATGCGGCGCTTCTGCGACCTTGGCTTTATGGAGTATCATCGGCGAAGAACGGGTCGATCAGGCGCGATTCACCATCGTATTGCTGGGAACCACCCTTGCCAGCGCCTTTGCCATGACATTCTATCCCGCGATCGCTGGAGTTCTGGAATTGAGCGATGCCAAGGCCGGGTTTTTGATCGGAGCATCCATCCACGATGTGGCGCAAGCCATTGGCGGCGGGTTCTCTTATTCGACACAGGCTGGAGAGGTTGCGACAGTCGTGAAATTGTCGCGCGTTACGATGCTCGCACCCGTTCTGATCATCGTCGCCATGCTGTTGCGAAATCTGGACCTGAAAGGCGCTGGTCCCGCCCGCGCGAAAACCGGCTTAAAGATTGGCCTGAAGCAAGCACTGCCCTGGTTCATCATCGGATTCATCGTGCTGGTCGCTGTCAACAGCATGATTTCCATTCCCGCTCCTTTGGTTGATATTGGCAATGGAATGGCGAGCAGCCTGCTACTGTTTGCGGTCATTGCGGCAGCGATCAAATCCAATATGGCTGGACTATTATCGCACGGTCTGCGTTCCTTCGGACCAGTTATCATGACCACCTTCGTCGCTTTTGCGCTGTCATTATTGGCGGCGAATCTGTTGTGACAAAATGTTCGATTGTCGTTCGGAGGATTTAAAGCCGGGATCGCCCTCGCGAACGACCGCTGATTTCAGCCCGCTATCCGGCGTCGCCGACGCCCCCAAAACGGTACCAGAACACTGGTAGGCGCTAGCCAAGGACAGTGGATATTGCACCAGTAGGACTTGCTAGCGGCGGCCGGTCACGATCGCCGCTAATCCGCATAATGAATTTTATCTCAATACCAAGCGGGGCCGGACGGGGCATAAGCTTTGGAGGCCCCTTTAACCAAGGCGCTATCGATCTGCGACCACCAGGCGATAACCGACGTCCAAGCTCTCCAATTCCAACAAATGTCCGTAACGCTCTTCCCAGACACCGGAGGCCAGATCCTGTTCCAACCTTTCCAAAGCGCTCGCGACATTATCGAGCTTGGAAAAGGTAGAAATTGCTGAACGAACCTGCGGGTTGAGATAGGCATGCGGGCGATGCCAGTAAGCGCCCAGAAAACCGTCTGTGCAATCCCGAGGAACCGTTATGGTCTGGACTTTTGTTTTACCCAATATTCGATCAAACGCGCCCAGTTCCGGCATGATCGGCTGGTCGAGTTCTACAATTTCCGGGATATAGTCTGCCAGCCAGAAATATGGCGAAGCCGGATCGAAGGTCAGGATCACCAGACGGCCTGTTGTGACCCGGCGCATTTCGCGGAGGCCGGCCTCGAGATCCGACCAGTGATGCACCGTCAGCACCGCCATTGCGGCGTCAAACTGATCGTCCGCAAACGGCATGTCTTCCGCAGATCCCTGATAAGCCTTTGCCGACCCCGGCGGACGCTGGCTGATCATCTCGGCAGATGGTTCCAGCGCGGCAACCACACGGTCGGCTGGTTCATAAGAGCCGGTTCCGGCCCCGACATTCAACACCGATTTGGCGTCGCCAAGAGCATCATGGATCGCTCGCGCGATCCTGCTGTCCGGTTTGCGAAGGTTTGAATAACCAACGCCAATCTTGTCATAGATTGCGCTCATCGACATGGTCTAGCTTCTGGGGCTATTCTGCGCCAGTCGGTTCCGTCCGCTTCCCGAAGGAAGCAGACGTATCGCCAACCGAATGCGTTCGGACAGCCTAGAACGGGACGTCGTCGTCCAGATCGCTGTCGAAGGCACCGCCGCCCTGACCACCGCCTGAGCCGCCGCCCGAACCACCACCGGAAGACGCGCCACCGCCCCAGCCATCATTGCTTCCACCTTGGCCGCCGCCCTGACCACCGCCGCCCGGACGGCTGTCGAGCATTTCCATTTTCGCGTCAAAGCCCTGCAGCACGACATCCGTCGAATAACGGTCATTGCCGGACTGGTCCTGCCATTTGCGGGTTTGCAGCTTGCCTTCGAGATAGACCTTGCTGCCCTTGCGGAGATATTTTTCGGCGACCCCGGCCAGGCCTTCGTTATAAATCGAGATATTGTGCCACTCGGTCTTTTCCTTGCGCTCGCCGGTTTGCTTGTCTTTCCAGCTTTCCGACGTCGCGACGCTGAAATTGCAGACTTTACCGCCATTGGCGAAGGTACGCACTTCCGGATCCTTGCCCAGATTGCCTACGATGATAACTTTGTTGATGCCGCCGGCCATTTCAAATTCCCCAAAAAATATATGTGAATATCGATTCTTGGAGACTCTATAGACCGAGGGCGACGGCACTCCAATATGTAATACCGGCTGCGACATAAGCGAGCGCAAAAAGATAGGCGACCATGAAGGCCGGCCATTTCCAGCCGTTGGTTTCGCGGCGGGTGACGGCGATGGTCGAGATGCATTGCGGCGCAAAGACGAACCAGGCGAGGAAAGCCAGCGCGGTCGGGAGTGACCAGCTGCTTTGCAGGCGTTCGGTCAGGGATTTGGCTTCCGCTTCCTCGTCCGACGCATCAATCGCATAGGTAGTGGCGAGCGCCGCCACCGCCACCTCGCGCGCGGCCATGGCCGGGATCAGGGCGAGTGCGATATCGCGATTAAAGCCGATCGGCTTGACGATCGGCGCGATGACATTGGCCATCCGCCCCGCCGCGCTATAGTCGACCTGGCTCATCGCGCTGTCTTCGGGCACTTTCGGGAAAGTCAGAAGCAGCCACAATACCACGGTGGCCGCAAAGATGATCGTCCCGGCGCGGCGCAGGAATATCCAGGCCCGTTGCCACAGGCCGAGCAGTACATCCTTCATGCGCGGCAGCTGGTATTTCGGCATTTCCATCAGGAAGCCGCTATTCGGCCCCTTGGTTACCGTCGAGCGCAGCACCAGCGCGACAATCATCGCGCCGACAATACCGAACACGTAGAGCCCGAACAGCACCAGCCCCTGCAGGCCGATGCCGGGTCCGACCGTGCTCGGCGGAATGAAAGCGCCGATAATGATCGCATAGACCGGAAGCCGCGCCGAGCAGGTCATCAATGGCACCACCAATATGGTGGTCAGCCGATCCCCCGGATCGGAGATGCTGCGCGTCGCCATAATACCGGGAATGGCGCAGGCAAAGGATGACAGCAGCGGAATGAAGCTGCGGCCGGACAGGCCGACACTGGCCATCATCCGGTCCATGATAAAGGCCGCGCGGGTCATATAGCCGCTGGCTTCGAGCAGCAGGATGAACAGGAACAGGATCAGAATCTGCGGCAGGAACACGACCACCGAACCGACCCCGGCGATCGCGCCTTCAATGATGAAATCGCGCAGGAAACCAGACGGCATTGCCGCATCTATCGAGGCGGCCACCCATTCGCTGGCGCGTTCGATCATTTCAATCGGCGCCTCTGACCAGGCGAATACGGCCTGGAACATGATGAACAATACCGCGAACAGGATCACGGGGCCGGCAAAGGGATGCAGCAGCACATTGTCCGCCCGCTCCGACCACCGCCGGCCAGCGGTTTCGGAAATAATTACCTGATTGGCGATCAGCTTGGCCTGTTTGCGCAAGCCGTGATCGCGCGTCTTGCCGACTATAGGTTCGGGCGCACTGGCTTTTTGTTTGAGGCGGTTTTCCAGTGCCGCTGACAAGTCCTCCAGCCCGCGCCGGCGCACCGCCACGGTCGGGACCACGGGAACCCCCAGGGCTTCTTCGAGCTTCGCCGGGTCAAGGGTCAAACCGTCGCGTTCCGCCAGATCCATCATGTTGAGCGCGACAACGACCGGCCGGCCAAGCGCGATCACTTCAAGCGCGAAGCGCAAATGATTATCGAGATTGGCGGCGTCGAGGACGATAACAATCGCATCGGGTTTGCGTTCACCCTGTTGCAGCCCCATGATGACGTTACGGGTCACTTCCTCGTCGGGGCTGGTCGGATCGAGACTGTAGCTGCCGGGCAAGTCGACCAGTTCGGCAGGCCGCCCGTCGGCAAAAGCAAAATGGCCGGATTTGCGCTCCACCGTGACACCCGGATAATTGGCAATTTTCTGCCGCGCACCAGTCAGCGCGTTAAACAGCGCGCTTTTGCCCGAATTGGGGTTGCCCGCCAGAGCAATGAGAGGAGCGGATTGGGTCATCAATCAGGCCGGAATCGTTAGCGATGCCAATTGTACAGATATCGCCTGCGCATGCGATTTACGGACGGCAATCATCATCCGTCCGACTTTCAGCGCAATAGGATCATTCAAGCCAAACATACCCTTGTGGAGTTTCTCGACCAAGATGCCTTCATCAATGCCGAGCGCCCGCAAACGACGGCCCTCGCTGTCGGAAATGGCGGCCCAGTCGATCGCCACTATTTCAGCATTTTGCTTGAGTGACAGCTGGTCCAGGGTTGTGGCTATTGGCATATATCGCAACTCGATTTTATCTAATTGCGATTGATTATCATTATTGATTAGTCTTGGCGAGTCTTTTTGTGCGATTTTGCAGCACGCCTTGGGCTTGGTCAAACCTTGCATCGCGGACGCACCAGCGATCATGTCAAATGCCGATCAAGCTCCGTCCTCAAGCTCCACGATAGCGCAACCGGCCGACAAAGCGCGCCATGCTGAACCGGTCGCCACGCCGGCCGGTAATCTTGGCTTTAGCCTTCTCGAACTGCATGACATTTTCGATCCTGCGATCCAGGAACGCCCGGGTTTCGGAATAGCCTTCGCTTTCATCATCCAGGAAAACACTGATCGTGCTGCCGTAAACGCCCGACAACAGGGTTCTTTTGGTATAATGATTATAGTCGGTAGCCGTGTCCCCGGCGAGCCGCCACATCTTGTCGGCTGCCCGCCAGCCCATTTTGGCAGCCTTGCGCAAATGGGGTGGTGCCGCCAGAATCGCCAAGGCGCGCCGCAATCCTTCGCGATCCGTCTCCATCGCTTCCAGCCTTGCTTCGACCAGCGCCTTGATCCGTTGCCGCACTTTCATCGCGATAAGTTCGTCTGCGCTGTATTTCGCCGCCATTTGCACATCAACCGTCTGGAACCAGGCATCGATCATGTCGACCGGCCCGTTGTTATAGGCGAGTCTTGCAAGATCGCTATCAACGCCAACGAGCTCCGCAGCGGCCAGTACTGCCTTCTCGTTCCAGCCGTCAAACGCCGCTTGCGCGGCCAGTCCGGGAGCGAGAAAGACGCGCACTTCATCCAGGGTCGGATCTTCGGGAAGCGATACGGGCATGGGAGTTCCTTTGAAATCAGAGCTATCAATATAGACAGAATTTGCTTGGTTTCAAACCATTGCATTTGAGTGGGGCGTCTCTTAACTGTTCGATTAACCACTCACGCCTCTTGTTTCAGGGAATTCCATCTTGTCCACATTGTTCGATCCCCTCACCGTCGGTGCCATAGAGGCCCCGAACCGCATGCTCATGGCTCCCCTTACGCGCTGCCGCGCAACGATGGATCATGTCCCCACTCCGATCATGGGGGAATATTATGCCCAGCGCGCCGGTGCCGGTCTGATCATTTCCGAAGCAACCGGGATCAGCCAGCAAGGCCTCGGCACACCGTTTGCGCCCGGCATCTGGAGCGACGCGCAGACCGAAGCCTGGAAACCGGTCGTCGAGCGAGTCCATCAAGCCGGTGGCCGGATCATCTGCCAGCTGTGGCACATGGGCCGCATCGTTCATCCCGATTTTCTGGACGGCGAGAAACCCGTTTCCGCTTCCGCAACGACCGCACCGGGCAGCGTCAGGACTTATCTTGGCAAGAAAGACTATGCGGAAGCACGCCCGCTTGAAATTGCCGAAATTGCAGGCCTTCTCGATGACTATCAAAACGCCGCAGAAAACGCCAAAAAAGCCGGTTTTGATGGTGTACAGCTGCATAGCGCCAATGGCTATCTTATCGACCAGTTCATCCGTTCGGGCACCAATTTGCGGACCGATGAATATGGTGGACCCGTCGAGAACCGCATCCGCCTGCTCGGCGAAGTGACCCAGCGGCTTGTCGATGTCTGGGGCAGTGGCCGGGTTGCCGTTCGCTTGTCCCCCAATGGCGATTCCCAGGGCGCCGATGACGCAACACCGATTGAAACGTTCACCGCAGCAGCGAAATTGCTCGACCAGATCGGGATCGCTTTCCTCGAATTGCGCGAACCGCCTGCCCACGGCACCTATGGAAATACCGACGTTCCGCCGGTCAGTCCCGACATCCGCCCGGTGTTCAAAGGCCCGCTGGTGCTCAACAGTGATTATTTTTATGACAATGCGACCGCAGCGCTCGCCGACAGCAAGGCCGATGCGATCAGCTTCGGACGGACATTCATGACCAATCCCGATCTGCCCGAACGGTTCCGGACCGGCGCAGACCTCAACCCGATCGACTTCACGCCCAGTTGGTATAGTCAGGGACCAGAGGGATATATCGACTATCCGACGATGGAGCAAAAAGAGAAAGCGACAGCCTGAACACGAATAGCGCCCGGCTAAAAGGTACTCTGCAGACGGCGGAACATGTCCTGTACCGCTGACTCGGCTTCCATTTCCCGTTGCAGGCGCGCCGAAAGGCGTTGCAGGCGCTGGAACAGTTCCTCGCTCGCCATGACAATCTGCCGGGCTTCTTGCGGAAAGCGATCGACCATCAACTGGTCGGTCGCCGGCGCATAGCCGAGCGCGCGATCATGGTTCCAGGCTTCCCCTTCGGTCAGTTCCCCGCTGTGCAGGGCTTTCTGGTTCAATAACCATGCAATGCAGTGCATCAATCGTGTGGTCACTTTCAGCGACTCACAGGAAAAGGAAACGGCAAGATTAGCGTCCTGATTGGAATCCTCATTGAACCGCCCCGATTCGAAATAGGACCGCGCTTCGTCCGCCAGCACCATCGCTTCGGTATAAAGCGTATCCATTAATCTCAGGGTCAAGAGTGATTCACGATCTGCCATATTTGCTCCGTAGCAAAATATTACCCCTCGTGGACAGGGAATTTCGCGCTCCAGACTGATCCGAGAGCGGTCTGTTCCAAACTGACACGTGGGCGCATCCGGGGTTAACTGGTGGATGATTGTAGTTAACGAATCGCAACCCCGCGTTGCAGCTTGAACGTCAGGCGATAATGTCGGGAATGAGCTGATTTTCGAGCAATATGATGCGGTCGCGCAATTGCAATTTTCTTTTCTTGAGTCGCGCCGCCCTGAGCTGATCGGGGTTACCGGCTTCAATCAGCGCGGAAATTGCCTCGTCGAGATCGCGATGTTCGATTTTCAGCAGTTCAAGCCGCGTTTGCAACTCTTCATCGCTCATCCCCATTCCGGTTCAATCTCACCCCTTGCGTCCGTGCAACAATTTTGCAATCCTACTCCTATTCATGGTTTATGTCGAAACCAAGACAATTTAACCGTGAAGCCAGATCTCCGCCGGAATTTGGCGACTGCAGCACGAAAGGAAGCTTTCATCCTCTTTCAATTTCCATAACAACATTTTTGAGGAGACTTTAATGATTCAGGATCACATGTCAGCATTGCGCGACAAGCATGAGGCGCTCGAACGCAAGATCAATGAAGAAGAAACCCGGCCACTTCCCGACACGATTCGAATCCATAATCTCAAGAAAGAAAAGCTCCGACTGAAAGATGAATTGCTGGACTAGCGCTGCGTCGGCGACGCCGTTCAAGCTGCACAGGCAATAATAAGATCGGTTTTGGCGGTAGTGCCATTTTTCAGCATCGCGCTCACCTGGCCTTTCTGCTAGGCGACGACCATGCCAACAACGGATCCCTCGAGTACAAAGACTGCGCGTAATATTCTGACCGGCATGCGGTCGATCATGGCGACGCGTAGCAATGCCCAGGTCAAATTGAACAAGGTGGTCAATACGATCGCGGACGCGGTGAGCAGCGAGGTATGCTCGATCTACCTGCGCCGGGACGGGGTGCTGGAGTTGTTTGCTACCCGCGGGCTCAATGCCGAAGCGGTTCACGTGACAAAGCTCGCGATGGGGGAAGGCCTCACCGGCTATATCGCAAAAAATGTCGAAACGCTGAATCTCGACGAAGCGGCCAGCCATCCCGATTTCCAGTATCGGCCGGAAACCGGCGAAGAAAAATTCCACAGCTTTGCCGGCGTACCGATCATCCGCAACCAGCAGGCAATCGGCGTCCTATGTGCCCAGCATACCGAGCCGCGCCGCTATTCCGAAGTAGAAATCGAGGCCTTTCAAACGGCAGCGATGGTCCTGTCGGAATTAATCACCAGCGCCGATTTTGTGGACGATAATCTCGCAGAAGAATCGGCGGCGCTTGACAATGGCGCCAATCGCCTCAGCGGGCTGCAACTGGTCAGGGGAAAAGCCAGCGGCCATGCAGTATTCCACGAGCCACGGGTGAAAATCGAGCATACGGTGGCGGAAGATACCGAGGCGGAACGGCATCGGGTCTATTCCGCATTCGACAAGATGCGCGCCCAGATAGATCAGATGACCAGCCAGGCAGAATTCGGTGTTGGCGGCGAGCATGAGGAAGTGCTCGAGACCTACAAGATGTTTGCTTATGATGAAGGCTGGAGCCGGCGCATCAATGAAGCGATCGACAGCGGCCTGACCGCCGAAGCAGCGATCGAAAGAGTGCAACAGCATACCCGTATGCGCATGCGGCAGATCGATGATCCACTGCTGGCGGAACGCATGCACGATCTGGAAGATCTCGCCAACCGTCTGCTGCGCACCGTTTCCGGCCAAATGGGCACCGCTGCCTCAATGGGCTTGCGACAGGACACAATCCTGATTGCCCGCAATCTGGGACCGGCGGAACTGCTCGAATATGACCGGCGCAAGCTGAAGGGCGTTGTCCTCGAGGAAGGCTCCCTGACCGCCCATGTCACGATCATTGCACGTGCGATGGGCATCCCCATCCTCGGCCAGGTCAAGAATATCCGGCAAGTGGTCCGGGAAGACGATCTTCTGCTGCTCAATGTCGATGAAAAGGTCGTCTATGTAAGGCCCGGCCCCTCGGTCGAGAAAGCGTTTGAAGCACAGCTGGAACTCAGTCAGAAAAAGCGCGCCGCTTATTCCGAGCTGCGCGACAAGGAAGCGGTAACAAAAGACGGCGTGCGGATCACCGTCAATATCAACGCCGGACTGCGCGACGATTTGGCTCTGCTCAACCTGACCGGCGCTGATGGCATTGGCCTGTTTCGGACCGAGTTTCAGTTTCTAGTCGCCGCGACGATGCCCGGACGGGCCGGTCAGACACGATTCTACCGTGATGTGCTGGATGCGGCCGGCGACAAGCCGGTCATATTCCGCACCGTCGATATCGGGGGCGACAAGCCTCTCCCCTATTTTCAGGCCAGCGCTGCCAAAGAAGATAATCCGGCCATGGGATGGCGGGCTATTCGCGTTGGTCTTGAACGGGACGCGCTTATGAAAGTTCAGGCACGAGCCTTGATTGAGGCGGCGGCAGGAAGGAAACTGAATGTCATGTTCCCGATGGTCGCAGAACCCTGGGAATTTGATGAAGCCAAAGCGGTATTCGAAAAGCAGCGCGCCTATCTGCACAGCCAGAAAAAGAGGCTGCCGTCGCAGATCCGATATGGCGCCATGCTCGAGGTCCCGGCCTTGGCAGAATGTCTCGATTTGATGGCAGACAGGCTCGACTTTCTGTCAATCGGGACCAATGATCTGACCCAGTTTCTTTTTGCTGCCGACCGGAGCAATCCCAAACTGGCCGAGCGGTTTGACTGGATGAGCCCGGCCATTCTCAGATTCCTGGCGCGCGCGTCAGACAATGCTGAACGGTTCGGTATTCCGCTCGGCGTATGCGGAGAAATGGGTGGTCGTCCTATCGATGCTCTGGCTCTGTTGGGATTGGGCATTCGCAATTTGTCCATCACGCCAGCTTCGGTTGGCCCGATCAAGGCGATGGTGCGTTCGCTGGATCTCGGTGAGGTCAAACTGGAGCTTGAAGCGATTTTGAAGGAAGCGCCTGCTGAGCCGAGGACGCGTCTCGAACAATGGGCCAGCCAGCATAAAATCGATCTGGACTGATCACTATTCGGGCGGTCAGACAGCAAATCTTCGAACGAATGGCCGAAAATCGTAAAATGCGATGCTTCGACCATGATTGTCATTGACTTTTGCCGTCCAAACTGGCTTTTTTCCTAGGAATATCCGGGGGCGTGCGAAAAGGGTCGCAGAATGATCCGGCCAGAGGAGTATGGAGTGGCCGAAGAAACCAAAGACGACGAGAATGTCGAACCGCATCTGCAGAGCACAGGCGCATTGTTGCGCCAGGCGCGTGAGCAGAAAAATATGTCGCTGGAAGATATCGCAAAGAAAACCCGGATTCCACAGCGCCATCTGGCTTCGCTCGAAACCGGTGATTTTGAAGCACTTCCCGGACGAACTTATGCAATCGGTTTTGCCAAATCCTTTGCCAGAACGGTCGGACTGAGCGATGCTTCTATCGGCAGTCAGTTGCGCGAGGAAATGGAAGACCAGGGTCACGGCGTCTACCAGCCAGAAATGAGCGGCTATGCTCCAGCCAACCCTTCCAGTGTTCCGCCTCGCTATCTGGCATGGACTGCTGCCGGCATCGGTGTCCTGGTGCTCGTCGGCTATCTGGTTTGGCGCACCTTGATCCTCAATCCGGGTGAAATAACGCCGCTCGCGGAGAGTGAAACCTCGACCGAGATGGAAGCGGCTTCGGAAAGCCCCAATTCGCAGAATATCGATGACAGAGGCCCGACACCGTCAAGCCAGGGAACCGTAGTTCTGACCGCAACCCAAAATGTCTGGATGAAAATATATGATGGCGAAGGCAAGCGCCTGTTTGAAAATGAAATGACGGCGGGGGAGACGTTCACTGTTCCCGCTGATGCCGACAACCCCCAGATCCTGACCGGGCGCCCCGATGCACTGACCGTCACCATAGACGGTCAGGTGGTCCCGCAATTGGGCACGGCGGAGCGGACAATCAAGGATGTCGGGGTCAGCGCAACAGCCTTGCTCGCCCGTGGACAAGTCAGCGATCCGGCGGCCGATTTATCGACTGACTGAATATCGCAAACGTCGATATACTGGCGGCAAGCGATGGGTTTCAGTCAGTTACCGAATATAATATTCTTTACATTTCAGGGTGATATATGGTTAATATATGCCAAATTCAGCGGAGGCTTCGATGAAGACATTCGGTATCACAATCCTGCTCGCCAGCCTGCTCATCGCCGCACCGGCGTCGGCACAAGATGCAAATACAGATAAGCGCGTCGATCGGCTCGAGCAAGAGATGCGTGCGATTCAGCGCAAGGTTTTCCCCGGCGGTTCAACCCGCTATTTCGAACCCGAGATCACGGCTGAAACCGGTCCTGCTTCGCCTGCGACAGTAAACACGACGTCGGCCGTCACTGACCTGATCGCACGGGTCGACGCGCTGGAGACCAGTCTTGCGAACCTTACCGGCCAAGTGGAGCAAAATGGATTTCGGCTGAAAAAAATTGAAGATCAATTGGCTGCAACGGAAGCGCCGACAGTTAGCGCCAAGGGCACAAGCACAAACGGATCGACACCGGCGGTGGCGATAAAAGCGGAGCCAGAGACCGCACCCGACCCCAAGCGGGTTGTAGGCGTCGCCGCAATCGTCATGCCGGATACCGGGGATGCCGCTGAAGATGCATATATTTATGGCTACCGGTTGTGGGAGGCAAAATTCTATCCCGAAGCGCAGACGCAGCTCAAAAAGATGGCAGAGGATCATGCTAGCCATCGCCGGGCAAGCTTCGCCCAAAATTTGCTCGGTCGCGCCTATCTCGATGATAGCAAGCCCGCACTGGCTTCGGTTGCTCTATATGAAAATTATCAAAAACGCCCCCGGGGCGAGCGCGCACCGGACAGCCTCTATTTTCTGAGCACGGCTTTGGTGCAGCTGGGCAAGAAGGATGATGCGTGCCGGGTCCTGGCAGAAATGCAGGATGTCTATCCCGAGGTTGCCACTGGCCGGCTTGCTGACCGGGTAAAATCGGGCAAGGCTGCCGCCAACTGCAAGTAGCTCATGGAAAACGAAACCGCCTCGCTCGACAAGGATTTTGTGGCGGCACTTTCCCGGCTGGTTCCCGAGTTTGAATCGAATGATCAGAAACTGGGCCTGGCCGTATCCGGCGGCCCTGACAGCCTGGCTTTGCTATTGCTGGCATTTGCCGCCTGTCCGGACAGGATTGCCGCCGCGACCGTCGATCATGGCTTGCGGCCTGACTCACGGACGGAAGCAGAATTTGTAGCATCGATTTGCCGTGAACGCGGAATCCCCCATGCGATCCTTCGGCCGGTTGTTCCGATCCGCGGCAGCATCCAGAGCGCTGCACGACGCGCGCGCTACGGATTGCTCAATGACTGGATGAAGGAAAACCATATCCACTGGCTGGCGACTGCCCATCATGCCGACGATCAGCTGGAAACCATGATCATGCGTATCTTGCGCGGGAGCGGTATCGACGGGATGTCGGGCATAAGGGAGAAACGGAGCAACATTATCCGGCCCCTGCTCCATTTTCAAAAATCAGCGCTGATATCCTATGTCGCCGACCAAGGTATCGACGCGGTCGACGACCCCTCCAATCGCGATCAGGGTTTCGATCGGGTACGCGTGCGCAATGCGCTCAAGGACCTCGAAGGCTTTGACACCAGCCTCGCCAGCCAGAGCGCAAGCGCGTTGAGCGCAGCGCGAGAGGCGATCGAATGGCACGTCGAACAACTTGCCGTCGACCATGTAAAAACCGCCGATAGCGGGTGCACGCTTTGCAAGACCGATTTGCCGCACGAGATACAGCGGCGGCTGCTGCTTAAATGCTTGCATATTTGTGACCCCTCACTGTCCCCTCGCGGCAGCCAGATTGACCAGACGATCATCGCTCTGGAACGGGGTGAAACCGTCACCCTGGGCAACATTTTATGCCGGGGCGGAGAGATCTGGACTTTCGAGACCGCTCCGCAGCGCCGGAACAGCTAAATTTTCTGACGCTTCCTCGTTACAGGCCGCCACAATCACACTGATCGGTAAAAACATTGGTGTTCATATTGTCATCCGCAGTAAAAGGACTATCTTTAGAGGAATGAGAAAGTCGCGGCTTGATGCCTATCATCCGCTGCAACAATGATTACAGGACAAGATGCGCAATGAATGACGAACAGGATCCCAAAGAAAATCCCTGGATGAAGAGCATGTTCATCTGGGCTGGCGTCATCGTAGCGCTTCTGCTCACCGTGTCGATGTTCGGTGCCGGTGCCGCAACCGAAGCCGGAACAGGGATCAGCTATTCTTCGTTCCGCAACAAGGTTGAAGAGGGCAGCGTGAAAACCGTCGCGATCGCCCCGGACAAGATCACCGGCGAACTCACCAATGGTGACAAATTCTCGACCACGCCAGTCGGCAGCGATCCGTCACTGGTGACGCTGCTGGATGAAAAAGGCGTCGAATATAGCGGCAAGGCACAGGAACAGGCGAGCATCTGGCAGATCATTCTCGTCCAGTCCCTGCCTTTCCTCTTGATCCTCGGCATCGCCTTTTTCGTGCTGCGCCAGATGCAGAAGGGCAGCGGTTCCGGAGCCATGGGCTTTGGCAAGTCCAAGGCAAAGCTGCTGACTGAGAAACAAGGCAAGGTCACGTTCCAGGATGTCGCAGGGATTGATGAAGCCCGTGAAGAGCTGGAAGAGATTGTCGAGTTTCTGAAAAACCCCGGCCGCTTTGCCAAGCTTGGTGGCCAGATTCCGAAAGGCGCGCTGCTTGTCGGTTCGCCCGGTACCGGTAAAACTCTTTTGGCCCGCGCAATTGCTGGTGAAGCGGGCGTTCCCTTTTTCTCCATATCCGGTTCCGATTTTGTCGAAATGTTTGTCGGCGTCGGCGCGAGCCGTGTCCGTGACATGTTCGAACAGGCGAAGAAAAACGCTCCGTGCATCGTCTTCATCGACGAAATTGATGCGGTCGGTCGTCATCGCGGCGCCGGGCTCGGCAACGGCAATGACGAGCGCGAGCAGACGCTGAACCAGTTGCTGGTCGAGATGGACGGCTTCGAGGCAAATGAAGGCATCATCATCATCGCAGCAACCAACCGTCCCGACGTACTCGACCCCGCCCTGCTCCGCCCGGGCCGTTTTGACCGCCAGGTGGTTGTGCCTCGTCCCGATATCGAAGGCCGCGAGAAAATTCTCGCTGTGCATATGAAAAAGGTGCCGCTGGCTCCGGACGTCGAACCTCGCACCATCGCGCGCGGGACTCCCGGCTTCTCCGGTGCTGATCTCGCCAATCTGGTCAACGAGGCAGCCCTGATGGCTGCCCGCCGTGGCAAACGGATGGTCGCGATGAGCGAGTTCGAGGATGCCAAGGACAAGGTCATGATGGGCACCGAGCGCAAATCGATGGTGATGACCGAAGACGAAAAAAGGATGACTGCCTATCACGAAGCCGGCCACGCACTTGTGTCGGTGCATGAGCCAGCATCCGATCCGATTCACAAGGCGACGATCATTCCGCGCGGCCGTGCGCTGGGCATGGTCATGCGCCTGCCAGAACGGGACAATTACAGCTATCACCGCGACAAGATGCACGCCAATCTGGCGGTGTCGATGGGCGGCCGCGTCGCCGAGGAAATCATTTTCGGCTATGAGAAGGTGTCATCCGGTGCCTCCGGCGATATCCAATATGCGACCAAGCTGGCCCGCGACATGGTCACCCAATGGGGCATGTCCGACGAGATGGGGCCATTGCAATATGAAGAAGAACAGGGAGAGACCTTCCTCGGCTATTCGCAGTCCCAGCGCGTTCATATGTCCGACGAAACCGCGAAAAAGATCGATCTGGAAATTCGTAAATTGATCGACGACAGCTATGACCGGGCGAAGCACGTGCTGACGACAAACGAGAAACAGCTCCATGCCCTCGCCAATGCGCTGCTGGAATATGAAACCTTGTCGGGAGAAGAAATCGACGAATTGGTCGAGACCGGCAAGTTAGAACGTCCGGATGGTAATGTTGTCAAACCGGCTGCTGTACCTTCAATCGGCGCGAGCATCCCGAAAGCGGGACGGAAGAAGAAGGGTCCGTTTGGCGATCCCAAGCCGCAAGGCGCTTAGGGTCAATGCCCTAGTCCGGCTTTTATAGATTGAATAAGAAAAGGCCGCTCGGAAAATATTCCGGCGGCCTTTTCTTTTGTCTCAAGAAATCATGCGCGGTAACGCGGCTTGCTTAACGGCGACCATAGTCTCCGGAAACACCGGCGCTGCGTGGTGGTGCAGCTGCCGTAAGACGAAGCGCTTCTGCAGACTGGCTGATCGAACCGATTTCATCCGGCGTATCATCATCATCGATGAGGACCTTCTGCAGCGATTGAATCAGGCTTTCTTCCAGATCCTTAGGCTTGACCGTTTCTTCTGCGATCTCGCGCAGCGCCACAACCGGGTTTTTATCGCGATCGCGATCAACAGTCAGCTCTGCGCCGCCTGAAATCTCACGTGCGCGCTGGGCAGCGAACAACACCAGATCAAACCGGTTTGTTACTTTATCGACGCAATCTTCAACGGTA
>RCMY010001934.1_pt1 | contig 19074 bp, 14 predicted proteins | sample 2041341 | NCBI WGS metagenome assembly RCMY01 (sample SAMN09708234, study PRJNA481090) | Marine sediment metagenome, whole genome shotgun sequencing project. | reverse complement strand
CATGGTTGGCGACTCACTGGTTGACGGCGCTGAATGGAGCGAACTGCTGCCCGGCTATTCTATTGCCAATAGAGGCATTGCCGGCGACTCCATCGAGGGAATTCTTAACCGCATGGATTCTATTCATTCTATAGGCGCTAAAAAAGCGGTCATCATGGCCGGCTATAACGACGTGCGTAAGGCGCGCCCGGTTAACGCTGTGTTTAAAGACTATAAGGCCGTTATCGACGGACTGCTTGCGCACGGCACGAAGCCGTATATAGCGTCCACGATTTTAGTTGGTAACGAACTTAATGAGTGGAATAACGAAATCAATGAGCTAAATGAAAAACTGGAGAAGTATGCCCGAAAGAAGGGCCTGCAGTTCATTAACCTCAACCTATTGTTGGCACCGCAGAAAAAGCTGGACCTGGACTTTACCAGAGACGGCATTCACTTGAACGGCGAGGCGTATAAGCGTGTTGCACTTGCGATTAAGCCATATATTAGTACGGACGGCGCTTAGTCCAGCGCGCTTTTAGCGCTGCTTGCAACTGCCGGGCGGCAACTCGCCCATCGCGCCAGGCATCGCGCTGGTGGCCGGCTCTGAAGTATTGTGGCAGCGCACGCAAATACAGCTCTACCGCCCGGAAGGGGTCGCCCAGCTCAAAACAGCGCCGAATTGAGTATTGCAGGCTGCGGGTCAGCAGGCTTGCCCGCTGCGCTCTGCGCGCTTTGCCGCCAGGATACTCAGCGGCACGTTCACGCCCAAGCAATAGCCGAGCGCCCCTGTACAGCGGCCCGGTATCACGACTCTGAGTGACCGCGTGCTGCCGGTAGGCATATGCCGGCGGCGCGCTAACCATCACAAACCCCGGTGCCAAGCCCAGGCGTAGATAAAGATCGTGCCCCTCGGAGCAAATATTTTCCACCGCGAAACCGCCGACTTGCTGCAGTGCCGCACGTTTAATTGCGCCGGGAATGGCGATGGGATAGCGAGCGGCAGCTGCTTGCAGATAGTCGTCCCAGCGGTGCGCGCGTAGCGGTTGTTCCGCAAGCTCCGCCAGATCGCCCGGCTCACTAAACTTGGCCATGCTGCCAAGGATAAGGGTCGGCTGGTCAAACTGCTCAATCACCTGCTGATAGGTCGCCAGCGTCCAGGCTACGAACAAATCGTCGCTATCCAAAAACGTGACGTAGTCGCCACACGCCTTGGTTACACCGTAATTGCGTGCCTGACTCGGCCCCTGGTTTGCCTGGTAAAGATACTGAATTTTATCTCGATAGGCAGCCAACGCGTGTTCGGTGCCATCGCTGGAGCCGTCATCGACAACGATGACTTCATAGTCGCTGCAGCGCTGTGCAAAAACTGAATCCAACGCCGCACACAGCAGCTGGGCGCGGTTGTAGGTGGCGATGACAACGCTGAAAAGCGGCATAACTATGCGCCGGCAGGGCGAGTCGCTGCGAGCTGCGCGCGAACGCTCTTAAGCAATTCAATCTCTGGCGCAAGCAAAGTCCGGGCGCGCTCCAGGTCTGCTGGCGGCGGCTGGGGCAGAGGCGTCGAGCGACGTTCGTGCCGCAGTCGCAGCGGCAGGTCTAGTCGCCGCGCCAGCCGTTCAAGATCAGCACCGAAGGTTTCGGTAAAACAGACGGCCGAGAGAGCCAATATAGCCTGGGTCGCCTCCTCTACATCGTACTGCGCTGAGAACGTATACAACTGTCGCTGCAGATGCTCGCGTGGAATGTGCGTTAGAAAGTCTGCAAACGAATCGCCCAACCAGGCCATCTCACGCTGTAGGGTTTTCATCCAGCGCGCTTCCTGTTGTCTGACCTGAGGGTCTGACTTAATAGACATGAGATAGCGATAATGCGACAGCAGACGATCTACCGGATCGCGCAGCACGGTCACTGTGAAGGTGTGCGGCGGCGGTTTCACTTCGTGTGCGGATGCGTGCGAACTGGCGTAGAAAAACCTGCCGCGTTTTATCACTGGCCGGTTATGTTGCGCAAAAACTAAACCGCCCTTGCGCCCCCGCCGGCACCGTTCGAGCTGCTCGTAGTCAATGCCGAACGCATTCAGGAAAGCCGAATTGAGACTGGTGCCGGCTGTTTTGCGTATATGGTAGTGATAAATACGGCTATATTCGCCGCCAATACGGCCACGCACCGATAGGTACTTCTGCCAAGCCGCCCTGCGCTGCAGCCTAAGCTCGGTTAACAGGTCCATTGCCAACTATGCGCGACGCCACACCTCACAGACAGGACGCCAGGCCTCAACGGCAAACGTGGAGAATCATGTTTGAATGCCTGCATTTACAGCGCCAACACTCGGTGCTTGATAGAACCCCGCACGCGCCCTGCGCACCAGCCTAACTGCCATGCAAGCCGCGCTCGGCCTATCTGGCTGCGAATCATGCGCAGATTGTGGGTAAGGCTCAGCCACTTACGTGCACTGGTTTTCAGGGTCAGCTTCGGCATGCCTAGATTGCGATAACGCTTATATAGCAGCACATTGTATTCGGCGTAATTGCGCGACTGACGAAACAGATCGCGTAGCGTGCTGCGATAGCGAATGTGTACCACCGTATCGCTAACGAAGGTTAGTTCTATACCGGCCAGCTGCAGGCGCCAGCAAAAATCTGTGTCGTGCAGAATGGGCAGCGACTCGTCGAACCCGCCGAATTTTAGAAATAGCTCGCGTTTGACGCCCAGTACGCCGCCACCCGAATGGGCAAGAAAGGGCGGATAACTGTACCGGCTCAAGCTGTTCTTCTGCAGGTTAGCGTGACTGCTCTGTACCCAGAGTTCATTTAGCCTGGTCTCTTCGAACCCACAGGCGACAAACTCGTGCTGGTTTAATGCTGCACTCATAGCCGCAACGTAGCGATCGCCGACGACGTCATCGGCGTCGCAGAACAATACATTTTCGCCCTGCGCGGCCTGCACGCCGGTGTTGACGGCATATGGCTGGCCTTGCCTTTCGTAGGCTTTAATCACGCGCAGTTGCGGCAGTTGGGTTTGATACTGTGCAACCACGGCCATAGAGCCGTCGGTGCAGCGATTATCAACCACCAGCACTTCCCAGGGTTCAGACCACTGCTGACTAGCCAGCGCCTGCAACTGCGCGCCGATGGTTGCCTCGGCGTTATAGCACGGAATAATGACACTTGTTTTCACAACAACATTTACGCCAGTCTGGCTATCCACTCCGCGTCGGGTTGACGATACCACGCTTGCTTCAGCGCTCGTCCCGACCGTAATAACTGCATAAGATTAACAAACCGATAGTGATCTTTACATTCGATAAGTAACCGCTCCACCGCCGCAAACGCGGCATCACGATCGCCGAAGCGCGGCTCCACCATGGTGTGCAAGGCATCATGCATGAGCACGATGGCACCCGGTTTCAGTCCGCTTTTGACGGCATTGACCATGCTGTCTACGTCGTGGTCCAGCCAGTCATGCGCCATGCTATTCCAGGCAATGACCTGGTAGCCCAGCAGTAGCGCGTCGACACGCGATGCAAGACTTTGATGGCCGTAGGGCGGCCGGAACACTCGCTCGCCATACGGTGCCAATGCGCTCTGGCAGCGCCTGATTTGCGCGCGTCGCTGCGCGCCGCTAAGCAGTGGAAATGAAGCATGGTCCCAGCTGTGGTTACCGATTGTGTGGCCTGCCGCTGCAACCCGCTGCACGAGTTGCGGATACTTCTGCGCCGATTCGCCCACCATAAAAAACGTGGCATGCGCGCCATGCTGGTGCAGAATATCGAGCAGGCGGGGCGTATACTCCGGGTGCGGTCCATCGTCAAAGGTTAGCGCGACTAGCGGCTCCCTGGTATTAACTGCTTTGATGGAGCCTAGCATTCGGTTTTTTAACCGCGTTGGCAGACGCCGCAGGTTGCTGGTTTTCGATGTCACGCCGATGACTTAACGCCTCCAGGTATCAACAAACTGTTGGATTTCATCGGCGCTGTAAAATTGCTGTGCATATTTCGATGTGTACATCTGCTCCAAATACTCATCGGGTAATTTTAACCCGGACTTAAACTGCTTGTAGACCAAATGGTAATTTTTGTCACTCGCAGCATTGGCACCCACGATATTGACGCTATCGAGGCCAAGAAAGTCACCGAAAGCCGCTGCGGCGCATGTGTTTAACTGTTCCAACTTCAGCACCAGCACTTCTACGCGGTCGCGTTGGTAAATTTTGAAGCCTTCAGACTTCGGGAATTCACTAGCGAATACATCGACTCGCAAGACTTGCTTCAGTTCAATATCGAACCAGTTTAATGGTTCGTCGTGATGATATTCGCGCATAAATATTGCTATCAAGTCGTCGACTGCAAACTCACCGGCACGCAAGCGGACTTCAAAACGGGGCAACCAATAATCTATCACCTGGAAAAAGTCCGAAATATTGCGGGCTACAGGATCGCGCACCAAGGTGATCACTTTCCATTTTGGCGCACGCCGGCCGTTGGCAATACGCTTTTGCAGCTGCTCGCTAACCAACAGGTGGCCCATTCGCCGCAGGTCCAGGGGCGCGCCCGGAAACATACGCGCATACATGTGCTTGCCCGAAGCAAAGCCCTCGCCGGTTAAACTGTGAATATGATAGATGCGCTGCTGCAGTCCTGACGCACGTAGTGACGCGACCACGGTTGACGAGCCCACTTTTCCCATTTGATAGACAATGGTGGATGCTTCGCCACGCCATTCGGCGAGTTGCAGCCGCAATGCGATATCGAAACTGGTCAGCTTAGGAGAGCGGCGTATGAGCTGGCGAATCAATCTCATGCAGGCTTAACGGCTAGTGCCAGAGTGGCGGTTAATGTACAGCAGTAACGCATAGATAAAAATCACAACACCTAGCATTTCCAGCAATTCTTCGCAGGTATAAAATATGGCATAGACAATATTATTCGCGCCATAAGCCTCATATTGACGGCCCCCAAGCAGTTCTAAGCCGATGGCACCGGTGACAAAGACCACGGCCGACGTGACAAACAAAAGTGTTATTTGCCGGGGCAGAGCCATAATAAACTTCCAGTATATGAGCGTCAGCAAAATTAGCGCTATGCCATAGGGTATGACCCAGGTAAAAAATAAAAGGCCGGAGGCGTCCATAAACCGCTCGAATGGCAAACCGGCATGCTCATGAATTGATACCGCCTCGTCGACCGCTAAATAAAAAAATATCAGGCTGAGACCAAACCAGGCTAGCGATGGATCACGCTGCTTCCTTTGCAGGGCAAATATGTAAAGCAGCAAAATACTGGCAAATAGCATTGCCAACGCCGAGTAAATCGTCGGCACATTCGCTTCAGTGTCAAAATTGAACAAAGACACCAACCCAAACACATAGGGATGACCAAGATAAAATTTTGCAATAATACCAGCGACGTTCGCCGCCAACAGAAACAGCACTACGCCAAGTAGTACCAGCAATACAATTTTTGGGCTGGTGCTGATCTTAAACGGCATAGTCGCTCGCGTTCAGGTCTTCATCGCGTGAGCATTGATGGTTGGGCGGGCATAACTGGCTTACGTGTACGATTAGATCGCAGCCGTGACCATCAATCTTTGTCCTGGCCTATGGGTTGCGGGCGTTCTGGTGCTTTTTGCTTGCTTCCTTCTTTCGGCTTGGGCTTCTGCTCCTGCTCTTGCACGGCTAGCACGCGTTCTAACTGTTGATGTGCGTCTCTCTGATCGGTAGACACCCTGCTCAGGCCTTTGAGCATGTCGTTGCGGATCTCCGGGAATTTTGCTCTGGCCTTAGCCTGCATATTGGGGTCGTCGTGCTTACGCACGCTGTCGATTAAATCGTCCAGCGTGCGCAGCGTATCTTGCCACTCATCGCTTTGATCGCCATATTTTTGCAAGCAGTTGGTCATAACCGACAGCCACTTGCCAATAATGAAATCCAAAATGGTTGGCGGCAACAGATTACCGTGTATACGCTGCAAGATTTCGGCGCCGACCTTTTGCCTGTTGGAGACTGCCTCGGCCTGGGGGCTATTAGCCTTCCTCGCAGCGGCGGCAATGGACGACGATGCGGTTCCATTCGGATCGGCGATGAAATTCTGTAGCTGTTGCAGCTTCTCACTGAATATGTGGGCATCGTCAACGTATTGCTCAAGAATAGAGCCAACAATATCGTCGAGTTCGTTGTAAAAACCATCGTCGTTGAGGTCGGTGCGCGCGCCCCAGTCGAAGCCGGCGCAGGCAACTTCGTTCAGCAAGCAAATCGCCGGATGGTTACCCTCTTTAAAGCGTTCGTTGTCGAGCAGCATCAGCTTTAAAATTGGAATTTGTAACTGATTGATAAGCACTCTTACTTCAGCAGGCAGCTCTTCATCGTTAACGCTGCCATCGAACAGGAATACCACGGATTGTATAGCGGCCTCTTGCAACGGCGATAAAAAGCCGGCAGTGCCAGACGCCCAATTATCTTCCAGCACTTTTTCAACTATGCGCCGGATGTCTGCTGTCGGCAATTTTTGCTGCGACTTGAGCCGCTTCGCCAAGGGTGCCTGCAGCTTGCCTAACTTGGAAACAAGTTCGGCGTCTGAGATGTGGGTTCCACTCTGCATCGAGTTTTCGCTTCCTTGATGTGGAATTAAATTGTCGGTATCCAACGCGCCAAATGGACGCTGCATTTCTTCAAGCGAAGCGATCAGCTTTGCATCCAGCTGTTGCTTGCTCTCGGTGGTTGATTCTTGTGACACTAAACTATTAAGTACAGACGCTACATCGGATTTGTGCAAAATTTGCAGCGTTGATGCGTACATTGTTGGCAGTTTTTCCAGTACGCTGGCATCCCACAGATTGAGCAGCAGGAAAAACGCTTCAGTCGAAATAGTCAGCTCACGGCAGGCATGACCGAAAATATGGGTTAACTGCTCCGGGTCGAGCGGGTGGTCGCTACCCTCGATGTTGCGCAGACGCTGCATGCTGTCGAAATAGAGCTGCAAGTATTCCAGCGTATCGCTGTTGGCTGCAGTTGCTTTCGCCACCATCGGGTCGATGGTAGATTTGTTTTCGGTGAATAATTCATAAAAACCATGCAGGCTCGTCGCCTCGGGGTTCAGCGTTTGCCCTGTTGGCTTAAAAACTAACGGCGACTCAAAACTGCTTTCAAATTGAAACAGATAGAGGCTAATAAACCGGTCTTTATTCAGTCTGACATAACGCATTGCGTCAAAATGGAGAATTTGTGTTTCGTTGTCTTTTGCCGAAATCGCCTCACTGAAAGCTGTTTCGTCGAAGGCATCGAATAGCTCGATCAGACTGGTTCGCAGAAAATTGGAGGTATGGGTAACGACCTGCCGCAGCACCAACTCACACAAACGGGTCGCTTTGCCAATATCATCAGGCCGCGGCCAGGATTCTTGTGGTTTTGTCATTTGTGGGGATAGTCTGATGGTTTACGCAGGAAGTGCCGCGGTATTGTAGGCATTATTGACCTTAAATCAATGGTAATTAGCAATAATCATTAAGGATCAAATACTTATTGAACTTCTCCGCACATAATCACCGCCGCCGTGCGTGTGGTGAGGATGAATGGGCTTTAGTCTGCGAAGGTAAATGATATGATTCGCGGTTTGCTAAAATCAGAGTGCCGACCTCGTTATGGAAGAAAGAAAATACAAACTTGCAATCATTGGCTGCGGCGCAATATCTGAGCGCCTGCACATGCCAAGCCTCGCCAGGCGCAACGATTGTGAAATATTTGCATTAGTCGACACCAATGCGGCACGCATCGAGACACTATCCCAACAATTTGGCGCAGCACACACCTTCACCGACTTCGAAGCGCTGCTAGGTGTTGACATCGACGCCGCCATTATCGCTGCGCCTAATAATCTGCATGCAGAAATGGCCATCAAACTACTGAACGCCGGCGTGCACGTGCTGGTTGAAAAGCCGATGGCGATGAACGCGGCCGAGTGCGAACAAATGCAGGCCGCTGCCAACAGTGCCGGAAGAGTGCTGGCAGTGGGCCATATTCTCCGCTTCGCGCAAACCGCGAAGTTTGCGAAATGGGCGATCGATAGTGGCATGCTTGGCCGCATCGACTCGTTCGATATTCGTTACGGATTTGTGTTTGCCTGGCCAACCGCCAGCGACTACTTTCTACGTAAAGAGCTCAGCGGCGGCGGTGTATTAATCGACCTGGGCGCGCACTCCATTGACCTGTTGCTGTGGTGGCTGGGTGACGTTGCCAGTTTCGATTATTACGACGACAACCACGGCGGGGTCGAAGCCGACTGTTTGCTGGAAGCAACGCTGAAGTCTGGCGCCAAGGGCACGGTGGAACTGAGCCGCACACGTGCTTTGCGCTCCACCGCGATTATCCGTGGCGACAAGGCAGAACTGGAAGTAGCCTTCGCCGAGAATACTGTGTCGCTCAAGTTCCACGACGGCGGCATGGGCATAACCGGCCAGGCGATGCTTGATGGCGAAGCGCCAAATCCTCTGCAGCGCACATCTGACCTGGTTATTGCCGAGCACGAAGACTTTTTTTCTGCCATAAAGAATAATCGCCCCGCGCTGGTGTCAGGCACCGAGGCCAGCCGCTGCATTCAGCTGATTGACGCGTGCTACGCCGCACGCTGCCCGCTGGAGTTGCCGTGGACTGCAGTGAATACGAACCCGAGCTGGAGGGTGGCACAATGACATTCAAAGGTAAAACCATACTTGTGACGGGTGCCACTGGCTTTATTGGCGGCCGCGTGGTTGAACGCTTGTTACTAGAAGAAGGCGCTAATGTTCGCGCCTTGGTGCGCAACTTTAGCAGCGCAGCGCGTATTGCGCGCTTTCCCATTGCCATGATTCGTGGCGATCTAACCGAAGCCGACAAAGTGAGCGAAGCCATGCAAGGCTGCGACATCGTGTTCCACTGCGCGCACGACTCCAGCAACCAAGCTGCACTCAGTGGCAATGCCGCACGGGGCACACAAAATGTTTGCGAGGCCGCGCTGGCCGCCGGCGTATCACGCCTGGTGCATTTAAGCACCTTTGCCGTACACGGCACGACCGGCGACGGCGACCTCACCGAGGATATGCCCTGGGGGCAGGCAGACCACCCCTATACCAGCGCCAAACGAGCAACTGAAGAGCTGGTTGTTAACATGTCACGCGAGCAGAGCCTGCCGGGTGTGGTATTGCAACCCACCATTGTCTACGGTCCGTTTTGTAAAGCCTGGACCGACAAACCCGTCAGCGATTTGAAGACCGGAGTAGTACCGTTGGTAGATGGCGGTGATGGCTTATGCAACGCGATCTATATTGAAGATCTTGTCGATGCGATGTTTCTGGCCGCAACGCGACCGAACGTGAGCGGCGAAGTTTTTCTGGTCTCAGGAGCCGAACCCGTGACCTGGAAAGAGTTCTATGCTGCGTTTGAAGCGACTTTGGGAATACACAGCACGCAGGTAGTGGCAGCCGAAAAGCTGGCACAAATGCAGGCCGCTGCCGCGCGCGAGAAAAAAGCACTGCACAAATTTATTAAGTGGATTCGAAACCCAAAAGTATTTTGGCGAATCGCCAAAGCCCCGCCGTTTAACCTTGTCTTCGTGGCATTGAAAAAAATATTACCCAAAGAACGACGCGACCAAATGGCATCCCGAGTGGTGCAGTCGACGCCAATTCAAAGCTCAAACGAAGCACCCAACAAACCGTTGCACGTGCCTAACGAGACCTTGCTGGCGCTGTATAAGCCGCGTACCCATGTGCGTATCGACAAGGCCAAACGGCTGCTGGGATACGACCCGCAATATAATCTTGAGCGCGGCATGCAAATCACGTCACAATACATCCACTGGGCTAATCTTCGTTAGCCGCACTCGCATTCGGAGAAATACCTTGGCGCGATCAATTCAGCATTTTGTTTTCGCTCTAGTCGCTTTTTGCAGTATACAGCTGTCTCATGCCGCTGACACCGGGCAGCAACCCAACATTATCTACATCATGATGGACGACCTCGACGTGAGCGACGTCGGCGCATACGGTAGCCCTGACATTCAGACCAAAACCATGGACACCGTTGCCGCCCAAGGCATGCGCTTCGATCAATACTATGTCAATAGCCCGGTATGTTCGCCAACCGAAGCGGCTATTATCACCGGCCAGCATCCATCCCGGTTTGGCTTCAAGCGCGCCGTATTGCCGGATTCGAAACGCGGCATTCCCGGCGACGTCGCCACCGTCGCACAGGTGTTGAAAGACGCGGGCTACCGCACCGCGCATGTGGGTAAATGGTTTATGGGCACGCAAAAACCCGAATTCCTGCCGCCAGCCAAGGGGTTTGATCGCAGTGTCAGGTTTGTTACTGATGAAAACCTCAGCTACACGAAGTACATGCTCAGCTTCGACGAGAGCACGCCAGTGGTTTTTGAAGACGGTAAGCACTTAACCGACAGATTAACCGATTCCGCAATCGAATTTATTGAGGAAAGCCAGGCAGCAGATGCAGCAGAACCGTTTTTTCTTAACCTCTGGTATTTCGCACCACACCGGCCAATAGAACCACCGGCGGACTTTGATAACTCAAATACAGAATATTGCCTTAGCTCAGACTCGAATGAAGCAAGCTGTAATACACAGCGTGGCGACTACGCTGCTTTGGTCACCCATGCCGATCGGCAAATCAAGCGTGTACTCGACACGCTGGACAAGTTGAATGTTACCGACAATACGCTGGTGCTAATCACCAGCGATAATGGCGGCGACAGCCACGTTCACCCACAAGATTTGCTGAAAAATCGCAAAATGCGCGGCTTCAAAGCCGGCATGTTCGACGGCGGCATTCGCGTGCCGATGATAGTTCGCTGGCCGGGAGTCATTCCTGAAGATAAAAATAATGATTCTGTGATTGCAAGTTTTGATGCGCTTCCTACCTTCGCTGAAATTGCGAATGCAAAGTTGGAAGCCAACGCTGTGGATGGCACCAGCTTTCTGGATGTATTAAAGTCGAACGGCCTAAAGCAAAGATCGGCACCTTTGATCTGGGAAAACAAGAACTCAAACAATTACTTCACCAATTCAAGCGGCATACTCAACACCTACGCCATTCGTGATGGTGACTGGAAACTGGTATTTACTCCTGCCGGCAGGCCAGGCAAGTCCGATAAGACCATGCTGTTTAATCTCGCGCAGGATCCAGGTGAGCAAGATGACTTGCTTGCCAACAGCGAGCAACTGGTGCGCGACTTTAGGCTGGGCGATTATCTCTTCGAGCTAAACGAAACCGCTGCCAAACCGGGCTTACTGCAATCACCAGTCAGCCAACCTATTGTCAACCACCTACAAAATCAATACTTCAAGTGGCGACGCGATATCGGCGCAATAAACTATGCACCCGAAATATCCGCAACGGGCGTGGCGCTGGATGACAACGTTCTCACGTTTGACGGCGGTGTAGCTACCGTGCCGCGTGATACACGTTTCGACTTCAACGACGGTGACTTCAGCTTTCTCGCCAACGTCTCCCCTAAAGATGTGAACACGCGTTCGGTGATTGCAGAGAAGCCTGGCAGCTGGCGGTTACTTGTTGACAGCAGCAAGCTCAAACTTGAAATGTATGGCAACGACTCGTCCAAAGCCAAAACAGCCGTGTTAACCGCAGCAATCGAAGCCAACAAAAGCTATCACGTTGCATTTACGGTGTTCGGCTTTCGTGACAGCGGTAGCCACATTAAGCTTTACATTGACGGAAAAACTGTCGCCGAGTTTGGCGATGCTGCAGCCGACGGACAAGCTGGCATACACTACGTTAACTCAGCAGATGAACTGAACCAGCCGATGATTTATATCGGTAACGACAGTTCGGGCGACATGCCGTTTGCCGGGACTATCGAATTACCGCGGATGTCGGTGTTGAGTCTGTACCCGGGGGAAGTGTTTTGGGACTATGCAGAAGTTGGAGTTTAATCACCCACTTTGCTTCGTTAGGCAATAAAATATTGACGCATCCGGTATTAAGCCGCGTCGTATTTAAATAGGGTAAGAATATCCAGCAGTGCCTGCTGGTGACGCCTCCCTTCTACCAATGCTGCATCAGACACGGTAATTTGTTCAAACCTGGTGCGATCTACGTAGTCCCAAATTGGCGATCCAGCCTGATCCAGGCAAAGTTCTCGAAGGTGTGTTCTTTGAGACTTTAACCAATTCTGTTGGTCAATTCCAAGCCCGAGCGAATTTACGTTACGGCGAAAAGATCGCCCAGGTAAGACTGCACGTCTTATTAGCCCCAGTTTTCGCTTGGCAGGCATGACAATGGGGATTGAATTAAGAACCGCCATCAAAGGCACTTGTGATTTCCATTTCTTTTCCAAAGGAAAACGATGCAACGCTGGTGTTAGCGAACGTATCAATTCATAGTGCACATGTTCAGCGTAGCGACGCATAGCGGGCACCGAAAATGCCGCCCGGATGAACGGCCGCGTACAAAACGGCGAAAATACATCCGCCTTGGGACGGAAAGGTCTGAAATTTGCGCCACCCCAACGGCGTACACGTTCGTATGTATAAAAGAGATCTGGCACATCAACAGCTGCGAAACCTTCGTCCAGAACCTGCGCGACAAATTCCTTCAAATAAGCCTGTGCCTGCAGTAAGGCATCTTCACTCAGTAGCTCTGTACGATTTCGCGTTAGCCTTTCACTTAAGTACCTCTGCACGTATTCAGGATCATGGGTATGCAGAAAATATGCCGCTGAATCGTAGAATCCGCGAGCAATCTCACCACCGCCACCGTAAAGATGTATAAGTCGGCTATCTTGTCGCAAAGGTTGATAGAATGAATTTCTTATGTGCCCGAGGCTGATCATGCCATCATTTTGTAAAACAAACTGCGTGCTTGTTGCATCCCAATTGTCAGTTATCGCATCCTTATCTTTTACCCCGCTGTCTTTCAGCGAAGATCCCGTAAACACATACGGCAGATCAAATTGCCGAGCAAGTTGACCGCTGATCTTTGCGTCATTACTTTCCACCGCGCCGCCGGTGTAGAACTGCGCGTCAATGCCCTCGCTCATCAACAAAGCAACCATAACCCGCGAATCGCGTCCGCCGGTTATCGGACATTCCAAAGCACCGGAGCTCTGCGCTAGATTCTTAAGCGGCTGAATCAGTTGCTCACCGAGTTTTTCAATGTCCGATTGTGAGAGTGCTCGTTGAGCTTTTTGAGCCAGGTCACTGCGTTTGAAGTAGCAAACTGATTTAGGTTCGTTACTGCCTTGCACCAACTTCCATCGTTGAGCATGCGGTAATACTTTGATTCCCTGTCTCAGCGTTCGATCACCCGATGCCCAACCATAGGACAAAAACATAGACACGCCCAGAGGATCCAACGCATTAACGTCCCCTATTTGACTTAGTAGTTCTACACTATTGCTGACCAGCCAGGTTTGATCTTGTCTCAAGTAGTAGACTGGATACATTCCCAGACTATCGTTTATTATTTCGATGCTAGCGGGGTTTTTGCGAACCTGCACAGCTGCATACTGCCCTTCCAAAAATTCATGCAGCGTTTCCCAGTTTGAAGCTAGCGTAGCAGCGTCAAACACGTTGGATACGCCAACGCCATCGGCCAAGCAACCATCCCACAACGTCACTTGTTGGTCGCGTTGATCGATGTAGACGCGCGGAAAAATATCGGCGTCAGCCGAGTGCATCCACGCAGCAAGCACCGTATCAGACTCTTGAAAGTGACCAAAAGTAGTCAAATCCAGGCTGGGATACACTGTTTTCATATTACGAAGCGTGTCCAGGGCCATGCGCGTTGTTCCGCCAGGCAAATTCAGGGCAGCAAGAAACAGATTCATATAAAATTCCGCAGTGACATCAATAGATTAACGCGCAAGTGATCTATGCCATTGCGAGTAAAGTTGCTTTACTTTCTTTTACATTACCACAGGTTGAACGCGTCGCATCTCGATTTGCTGGTCACATGCGTATTATTTTTGTGCTATTTGGCAAATAGATATCTACCAAATCATGTTCCACTTTCTCAACGTGAATGCTAAAGAATACTCAATACGTATGGTTTGCGTAGCCAGCTCAAAACGAACGGCCGTCGCATTTTTAACTGGCGCTCCCAGGGCTTCATTTTATGGGGGTTTTGGATGCAAGCTAAGCTTCTTTAGTTCAGCGAGCTTCACGCCGACTGCCCAATACATCCAACGCATCGACCAGAATACCTCTGCTTTCAACCCCTGCATCACCACTGGATACGGGTTTGATAACTAACTTATGTGGCTTGTAAGGTAACTTATCAATCGAGTAGCTCACAACTGAATTGGCAATAGAGTGGCTGTGCTGATCGATATCGGCAACCCGCTTGCCATCCAGATAGACTTCGCCACGACCCAGTTCAGGCGCTTTTGCGCCGATCCATTTTACGCCGGTGCCTACAAATGAGAAAGAAATGACGCTGTCGTTGGATGCTGAACGCGATGCCCAGTGAGCACTGAAATCAGGTTGGCGCACCTGCTGCCATTTGCCCTCATAATTGATGACATCACGCTTATCGTTTTCATAGCGAATCGGCCGCTCAATTAGCTGCCAAGTATTGCCGTCATCGGCAGATTGGAACACATCTTCCAGTGAAACGGCATACAGTATCTTGTCGGCTGTATACAACGGCGAAAATTCTATGTGGCGCATTTCATGGTTATTTTCAAGCAATCGCCCGCCAATGCTGGAGAACGTTTCACCGCCATCGGTACTTTTAAATAAACCGTTGCCTTTAATACTCACAACAAGCGTTTGGTCGGACTCGTAGCTGGGAGACAGTGCAATTGCGAACGTGAATTGACCGCTTAAAGATTGCTGACTCTTTTGCTGCCAGCTTGCCCCTCCGTCTGCGCTCTTAAAAACCCCCGCACCGCCCGCTGCGAAAAGAGTCCTGTCGTTTTTATAATTCGGTGAGATCGCCAGCAAGATATCGTAATATTTTGAGCGACCTAATTCAGCGCTCATATGCGCCTTGTCTGCAGCGACCTGCTGCTGCCAAACTTGCAGAAAATCCAGCCCGTTATTCATTTGCTGCCACTCGCCGCCCCCATCTTCCGACTTATACACACCCTTCTCACGCGAAGACGCGAACAAGGTTTTGTCTGCCGGGAAATCAGGCGACATCGCCAAATTCCATATTTTAAACGGTGACGGTTCGGCGTAATCCAGACTTTGACCGGCATCCGTTGACTCAAAATTACCGCGGTAGCGCGTAGCAATATATAAATATTTGTCGATTGCAAATCCCGGAGACACAACCAACCCTTTGGGGTTCGCTCTTATTTTTTCCTCTTTACTGAGCAGGTCTGTCGTCATCGACGCCGGCACACCTCGCTGGCGCAGTGCGCCCAGAATTTTACGTTTCCAGTAGACGTACCAGCTGGGGCGCAGATTTACGGTAGCCCAACGTTTGCCGCCATTGTTAGATCGTAATAAGTTGTCGCCCTCGTCTTCCGAAGAAAACACGGTATTATCATTAGAAAAATCGGGCGAAAATACCAGCTTTCGCAACCGCTTAGAAAGCAAACCCTGGTTGTTAACCGACCAGTCTAAATCTGAATTCTTCGCCGTGTACGCGCCAGCGTCGAACGTTGTTGCAGCAACAACAAAATCATTCTTTACTGCGGGCGACACGGACAAAGCCCAAATGTTGCCTACGGGCTCTGTTTCAATCTGCACCCAATCAGCGCCACCATCAATGCTCTTAAATAAACCATCAAAACCTGCGAGGTATATCGTATTGCCGTTTTCATCAAAGGCTATTTGCCGAAAATACGGTGAATAGAAAGCTGGCAAATCTGCCTGAGTGTGTGTGCTTAACCCTTGTTCAAATTTTTTCCAGGTTTTTCCGCTGTCCTCCGATTTTAGTAGTGCGTCATGCCACGTAGACGCATACACAGTTGCATCTCTTTCAAACCCTGGCGAGATGACCACGGAGATCGTATGTTTGTCGAAATTCCAATTATCAGGCTCCTCGAATGAGCGTCCGCCATCTGAGCTTCGTAATACTCCTCTTTTTTCCGTACCAACAAAAAGTATTGATTCAGCATGTTTGTGTTCTGCCGGAGCAATATCGGTTATTGCGCCGCTATTGTCTAGTGTCGCCAGGTTGGCCCAGCTCTCGCCTCGGTCAGTCGATGAATGGAGTTTGCCATTGTCATCGCCTATTAGTATGCGTAAGCCATCGCTATGCTGATGGTAAGCAATAGCAGAGACCTTTGCGTCATCGACTAATACTCGCTGCCAATTCTTCCCGCCAACCACTTTTTTAAACAACCCACCTTTTGCAGTTGTGGCAAATACGAGCTCGGGGTTGCTATCTTCGGTCACTACGGCAAGATGTTGTATGCGCAAACTATCCAGCCCGACATTCGACTTTGACCAGGACGTTCCTGCGTCTTCAGAAAAGTAGACACCGTCGCCATCAGTGGCCATAAAGAGCTTTGTTGATGTGGCGATATCCCCCGATACCAGCGCGACGCTGGTGATGGAATAACGCGCATCAATGCCGTTTACCAGTTCTTTCCAGCTAGCGCCGCCGTTGTATGTGCGCATCAGATGACGCCCTGCACGCACGATGAAAATGGCAGCATCGTTGTGCTTCGAGTTGTCTATCGCCAGCGCGTCGATAGTGTCGTGTGGTGTGTGTGCAAAAGAAAGATTCGGCGCAATCATCGCGAATACGATCGAAAATAAACAACCTAAAAATGTGCGTATTCCGTGCCTGATACAGGGCAATGTATGACTCCGTAATTGTTACCGTCTCACAACCAGTGAAGCTATGTAGTTAGCGGCAAATCCGCAGATATTCAGCTTCCACCTTGTCGGCAATATGACTATAGGTTCTATATTGGTTAACATACTTGCGGCCCGATTCACCCATTTTTTGAGCTTTTTCAAGATTGTTCAAAACCTCTACTATAGCCGCAGCAAATGCTCCCTCTTCCCAAGGCACGCAGATTCCACCTTGGCTCTCCTCCAAAACGAGACGCTGCTCCGGATGATCGTTAGCGACCACGGCTTTACCTAACGCCATATACTCGATGAGCTTCGTTGGCGACGTGGAATTTAAAATCGGTGTGGGGTAGAACGGCGACACGCAAACACCGGCATTCTTTACGTAAGCTATAGCTTCATTCTGAGGGAGCATTCCTGTAAAAAAAACGGCGTGGTCAATATTCAAACGTGCGGCTTCCGTTCGCAATAGCTCTTCGTCTTCCGGGTCTTCGCCAGCACCAACAAAGTACAACGTCGAAGCAGGCAACTGCTCTAACACTTGTGCGAACGCCCTTATCACAAAATCCAGTTTACGTGCTCTTATCAGGGTCCCAAGGTAAACAACCGATGGGGAGACATTCGAGTCAGTTGTTGCCGCATTTGCCTCAAACGCTTCAAACTCCTGTGGCACAAACCCCATAGGCACGGGCGATAGCTTATGTGCGTCGACGCCATTTTCAACAAAATCTCGCTTCATTTGTTCGCTTTGAACAAAAATGTGATCGGCAAATTTAGTGATAATACGATACAGTATCGCGTGCAACACGTACCCGCGAACGTACCAGAAAATCGGATATCTTGCGGTTCCAACTTTCACTTCGTATAAGGATGCTTCCGGAAACGGATAAGAGCACCAATATACAAATTTAGTTTTATAAAGCTTAGCCGCAATGATCGCCAACAGAGCGGCTACGTATTTATCTTTAATCTGTATAAAATCGTATCGCTCAGCCTTGAGCCGCTTAAGCATCAACAGATCATGGCCAAAGCTGAATAAGTGTTTGCGTAACCTTGCTAGGCGGCTGAATCCTGCATCCGCTTTACCAACCCAAACGCGAGAGCCCGCCCAGGTTGTCTCATATGACTGCTTGCAGCCTTCGTCAGATTGCAACACCCAGTCAATTGTATGCCCTCTGCTTAGCAATTCCTGAGCAAAAAGTTTAGTCACGTCGACTCTGAATGGCGGAAATTTATCGGCCGAAACGAATAGAAACTTTAGCCTTTTATTGCCTGCTTTCACTTTACAGTCCAACAAAACCCAAACCTTGGGCCAGTCGGCATAAACAACGTTAGCTCACTATTGATCAACAGAAGCACAATGATAACTCTTCGCCTTTTCATAGATGGGATTGCACATCCGCTCGACAACTGAACGATCAAAAGAAGATAGGCGAGCCGCCTTGTTCACACTTTCACCGCTAATTTTCTCACAATATTCCTTTTCGAACTTCAGGCCCACAAACTTATAGATGCTGGGAAGAATTTTCTCTTTATGTTCAACGAGAAGGTCATAGTCGATAACTAACAGTTGGTCGCTGTCGAGGTTCTGCAACAATTCAAACAGTTGTGCTGTTTTTCCATTGTAGGCTAAGCAAGCCCTTTCAATTTTCGGAATGGCAGACTTTCCGTGTTTTCTGATTTTCTCTTGTACCTCTTCGTTCGCAGCAGCTAGCCCGCAGCTATAGAATAGCTCGTCAAAGGCAAACCGGCTCCAGTTATCCAGCATTGAATAAACTACCGAAAACGGATTTCTGACCATCCAAATGAGTTGGTATTTGCCTTTATTTCGAATGTATTCAAAGTAACTCTCGTTCAGGTAAGTGGTTTGAAAACAGTAACGGCCCTGCGGTGAGTGCTTGACAGCACCTGACAGAATCAACGCTGCGTCCAATTCGTCGTCAACACCGAACCAGTAATTCACCATGCCGTCGCTTGTGGTAATGGCACGGCTAAGTGCTGTGGTACCGGAACGTTGGCAGCCAGCCACAAGAATGGAATTATCGAACTGATTCAATTCCGCGAGCAAGCTCGGTTGACGAGACCGAACTTCTTTTGCGAACTTCCTCCACAAATAGACGTTTCGAAAACGATTCACCCTGCCCAGAATTTTCTTGGTTACGTCCATTGCAACTACTGTTCACCAGGTTTGGATTAGTACGCATTTTTTGCGGCGTTTTAGAAAATAACTACAGAGCAACTATATAATATGAATGGCACTTAAATAAGACTAATCGAAGCTACAGAGGCCTGAATAGAGGGAGAATTTTCGGGACCTTCCCTAGCAGGGACGCTA
>RCMY010001933.1_pt1 | contig 19075 bp, 15 predicted proteins | sample 2041341 | NCBI WGS metagenome assembly RCMY01 (sample SAMN09708234, study PRJNA481090) | Marine sediment metagenome, whole genome shotgun sequencing project. | reverse complement strand
TATCATCGTATAAATTTATATATTCTGTATTTGGTCTATAATCTCGCTAACTTGTTTATTGAAATCTTCAATAAGAGTTTTGTAATATAACTTTGTATTCATACCTGGTTCTGGGTGTGATATACGGCTTATGAAGTCACTATGTATAATAAGTATTGATGTCAAAAGCGCATCAATATTATCCTTATTAGGCTTTTCACCATACAAAGAAGCTGCCACAGCTTCAGCAAATAAGTCGCTACAAATATAGTTTATAGTTCGTTTTAAATTTCTTTTGTTTGCCATAATTATTCCTTTATTATTGTCTTTTACTTGCCAAAGATAGAAAAAAAATAGGAAAAGCAATACTTTAAATCAAAAAAATGTTCCTAATTTTCTGTTTTATCATTTTTTCTTTCATTATTTCATATAAAAGTCTTATTTTTGCATGTGTCTTATTGGAAATTCAATTATTCGTTGATTATAAAAACTAAAAGCAATTATGGAAATTAGCGCATTGCAAAAAGAAAGAGCTGCATATCAGCCAAAGCTGCCTAAGGCTCTTCAAGGTGCAGTAAAAGTTAAAGAAGGTGCTCCTACAAAGAGTGTTGACAACCAGGAAGAAATCAAAAAGTTGTTCCCAAACACTTATGGTATGCCTCTTATCGAGTTTGTTCCAGGTGAGAATGCCGACACAAAAAAGATTAACATTGGTGTTATTCTTTCTGGTGGTCAGGCTCCTGGTGGTCACAACGTTATCAGTGGTTTGTTTGACGCCGTAAAGAACCTTAATTCAGAAAACCGTCTTTATGGTTTCCTAATGGGTCCTGGTGGTCTTGTAGATCATAACTATATTGAGATTACTGCAGAATTCTTGAACCAGTATCGTAACACAGGTGGTTTTGATATGATTGGTTCTGGCCGTACAAAATTGGAAGAAGAAGACCAGTTTGAAAAGGGTTTGAAAATCATCCGTGAACTAGATATTAATGCTATTGTTATTATCGGTGGTGATGATTCAAATACTAACGCTTGTGTATTGGCTGAGTATTACGCTGCTAAGAAATATGGCGTACAGGTTATCGGTTGTCCTAAGACAATTGATGGTGACCTTAAGAATGATCAGATTGAAACAAGTTTCGGTTTCGATACAGCAACTAAAACATATTCTGAACTTATCGGTAATATCGAGCGTGACTGTAACTCAGCACGTAAGTACTGGCACTTCATCAAGTTGATGGGTCGTTCAGCTTCTCATATCGCTCTTGAGTGCGCTTTGGAGACTCAGCCTAATATCTGCTTGATTTCTGAAGAGATCGAGGCTAAGGATATGACTCTTAATCAGGTTGTAGAGAATATCGCTAATGTTGTTGCATACCGTGCTACACAAGGTAACAACTTCGGTGTTGTACTTATTCCAGAAGGACTTATCGAATTTATTCCTGCTATCGGTCGCTTGATTCAGGAACTTAATGACTTGTTGGCTGCTCATGGTGCAGACTATAAGGATTTGGATAAGGACGCACAGCGTAAATATATTATAGCTCATCTTTCTAAGGAAAATGCTGCTACATTTGAAACTCTTCCAGAAGGCGTTGCAAGACAGCTTAGTCTTGATCGTGACCCTCATGGAAATGTTCAGGTTTCTCTTATCGAAACAGAAAAACTTCTTAGCGATATGGTTGGCTCTCTTCTTGCTAAATGGGCTGAAGAAGGCAAATTTGTAGGTAAGTTCGCAGCTCAGCATCACTTCTTCGGTTATGAAGGACGTTGCGCAGCTCCTTCTAACTTCGACGCTGACTATTGCTATGCTCTTGGAACTAGTGCAGCACAACTTGTTGCAGCTGGTAAGACTGGTTACATGGCAATCGTAAAGAACACAACAGCTAATGCCAATGAATGGAAAGCTGGTGGTGTGCCAATCACTATGATGATGAATATGGAGAAGCGTAATGGTGAAATGAAGCCAGTTATCCGTAAGGCTCTTGTAGAACTTGATGGTAAGCCATTCAAGGCTTTTGCTGCAAAGCGTGACGAATGGGCTAAGAATACAGAATACGTTTACCCAGGTCCTATTCAATATTGGGGTCCAGCTGATGTTTGTGATCAAACAACAAAGACTCTGAAACTTGAACAAGATTAATAATACATGATATCAGGGATAGGGTAGTCGTTTTGAAAAGAATGACAACCCTATCCCTTTTTCATAAATAGATATGACAAACAACAAAAAAACTACTAGTGGAAAAAGTCGATCTACGCGTGCAAAAAGCAAGCGTAAAGGAAATTCTACGCATCGTAAATTGTCATATCCATTTCATAAATATCCTAGATGGGTTGTCATGCTCGGCGCAATAGGTATTATATCTTTGTACGTTTGGTGCTTTTACTATTTCTTTGTAAGTCCTACTGGGTTTAGATGGCGTGCTTTATACGGCGATGCAAAATATCCTGAAGGTTACGAAATACACGGCATTGATATTTCTCACTATCAAGATAATATTGACTGGGATGAACTCTCAAATGCTATGATTAAAGGTTGCCCAGTGAGATTCATTATTATGAAAAGTACTGAAGGTGCTAATAATCTAGACGAGACTTTTTATGAGAATTATCAAAGTGCTGGAGATTATGGATTTATAAGAGGTGCTTATCACTTTTGGAGTAATAAGTCTTCGGCTCGCGAACAGGCATATTACTTTCTAGATAAAGTACATCTTAATGAAGGAGATCTTCCTCCAATCCTTGATGTGGAGCATAAACCTAAAGAACAGAGTACTGAAGATTTTCAGCGCAATGTACTAACGTGGTTGCATATTGTTGAAGACAAATATCACGTTAAACCTATTATATATACCTATTATAAGTTTAAGCAGAATTATCTTTCTGCTCCAGTATTTGATGACTATCCATATTGGATAGCTCACTATTATGTAGAAAAGGTTGAGTATAAAGGACCATGGAAGTTCTGGCAACATACAGATGCCGGAAGACTCCCAGGTATAAAAGGATATGTAGACTTTAATATCTACAATGGTAGTTACTATGATTTAAAGAAACTCACTATTGGAAATGATAATTGGTAAAAGTTGCTAAATTATTGATTTAGCAACACTAAACAAGCCCATTCACCATCTTGTTTTCTGCCATATTCTTCAAGGCCTAGTTCTTTAGCTTTATCAAGAAGAACAGGTATGTCTGTCTGATAAAAGCCACTTAATATAAGAAGTGAATTAGAAGTCATCAGACTCTTAAAAGTAGGCATATCGTTAAGAAGTATATTTCTATTGATATTCGCCATTACGATATCAAAAACGCCAGAAATATGGTTGAGTACAGTTGAATCACCTTGATATACACTGATGTTTTCTATTGCATTGATTTCTGCATTATGTCTTGCGTTATTTACGCTCCATTCGTCTATATCATAGGCAACAACATTTATAGCACCAAGTTTAGCAGCAGCAATGCCCAATATACCTGTTCCACATCCACAATCCAACACTGATTTGTTGTGAAGATCTAAATGCAAAAGAGTAGATACAATCATTCTTGTTGTCTGGTGCGTTCCTGTACCAAAAGCTAACTTTGCATCAATAAAAATATGTTCTGTGTTTGCTGGAATATCATCCGGTAAAGGCTTCTTGGCATCACATACAATAATCTTGTTATCTATGTTTATAGGTTCAAACCCTTTCTCTTCCCATTCTTGATTCCAGTCTTTGTCATCAGCATCTTTGACATTATAAGATATTGTAACATTTGGAATAATGAAATTCTCAATAGACTCCTTAATCAAGTCCTCATCCCAATTGTCTACTTGACAGTATGCAATAAGTCCCTCAGATGTTTCTTCAAATGATTCACAACCCGCTTCACCAGCAGTGTCAGCCAGCAAATCTCGAGCTGTTTCAAAAACATCTTCATTACCCTTTATACTAAAACTAATTTCAAAATATTTCATAATGTTGTTAAATTTGAATGCAAATATATAAAAAATAGGGAAAAACCTATCATGGATTAGGGATTTTCCTTACATTTGCACTAAAATAATTAATATTTTTGTAATTGAAATATTGTAAACAAATAAAGAGACAGGAAAATGAAGAAATTTATTCTCATCTCAGTCCTTGCTGGAGTTCTACCATTATCATTAATGGCACAGGACGACGACCTCTACTTCACACCGAAGAAGGATGCCGCAACAAACTCCTATAATAAGTATGACAATTATTCTGGCAGCAACAGAAATGTTGATGAATATAATCGTCATGCAAAGTTTTGGAGCCATTACCAGAAGATTGGAACAGATAATAAAGGAAATGATATCATACAATTCACACAAGGAAATGGCTTATATCCTGATTCAACCTATATTGATACTACATTCGTAGGAAATTACTATTCACAAATGGCAAACAATGACGATGATTATAGATATAGTCAGCGTATGAGTCGTTGGGATGGTTTCTATGATCCTGAGTATTATAGTTGGAGTTATGGATTTGGTCCTTATTGGGGATATGGTCCTCGTTGGCGTTATGGCTTCTATGATCCATTCTACGACCCTTGGTATGATCCATGGTATTCAGGCTATTACGGCTATTACGGCTATCCTTACGGTTATGGTGGTTGGTATAGTCCTTGGTATTCTGGCTATTACGGATATCCATATTACGGTGGAGGATATGTTTCATACAGTGGCCCAACAGGAACAAGAAATCATTCATTTATAAATGGTGGAAATTCAGGCTCTTTTGCACAGGGAACATTTGGTGGTTCACGTGCAATCAACGGAAGTAGATCGTCTGGATTTAACGGTTCTAACAACAGAAGCTTTGGAAATCAAAACAACTCATCTCGTTTTGGTGGCTCTCGTGCAATAGATAATCAGAACAATACACGCACATACGATAATTCACGTTCTTTTGATAGAACTCCATCGCCTTCTTACGGCGGAGGTGGCTTCGGCGGAGGCGGTAGTTTCGGTGGCAGTCGTGGTGGCTTCGGTGGCGGAGGCGGTCACTCTGGTGGTAGTTTTGGCGGACACAGATAAAGTATAAACTGAAAATTACAATAATATGAAAAAGATATATTATTCAATTGCCTTATTGGCATTTGTTGCACTCCCTATAAGTGCTCAGGAAACATACGAGAATACAAAGTTGATTGACAATGATCTTAATGGTACCGCCCGTTATGTAGGTATGGGTGGTGCTATGGAGGCCTTGGGTGCAGATCTCTCTACAATGAGTACAAACCCTGCTGGTCTTGGATTGTTTCGTAAATCTAAAGCCGAAACTTCTTTTGGACTTGTAAGTCAACAAGATGCAAGTAAGTTTAGTTCACTAGGCAAGACTAATGCTAGTTTTGATCAAGCAGGATTTGTTTATAGTCTTCGTAATGGAAGAACTTCATTCCTAAACTTTGGTTTTAACTATCATAAGAGCCGTAACTTTGATCAGATCTTAAATGCATCTGGTGCATTGTCTAATGCATCACAAAACAAACTTACGTATCAGAAGTTTCGTAATAATGTCGTCACTCAAAGCACTGATATGACATATAGCCAGGTGGATCATCTTTATTATACAGATCTAATTTATAACTCTGATAGTAAGACCTATTATAACTATCCTGCAACTGATTATACATTTAATCAGCAGTCTAAAGGATATATCGGTGAATATGATTTTAACGTCAGTGGAAATATTCAGGACCGTATTTATTTAGGTTTGACATTTGGTATTCATGATGTTCATTATAAAGGATACTCTGAATATTCTGAGCGTTTCGCATCAAACGCTGATAATATTGCAGGTTCTTTACTAGCTGATAATCGTGAAATAACAGGTACTGGTTATGACGTCAAAGTTGGTGCTATATTCCGTCCAATAGAGGGTAGTCCATTTAGAATTGGTATGTATATTAACACACCTACTTGGTATGACTTAACAACGTCTAATTCTACAGCTCTGATTGCTGGTAACAAAACTGCAAGTGTAGGCGAGTCTTATGACTTTAAGCTTTACACTCCTTGGAAGTTTGGATTGAGTCTTGGACACACAATTGACAACTTCATAGCATTGGGTGCTACTTATGAGTATGCAGATTATGGATCAATGGATACAAGAGTTAATGATGGTGGTTATTATGATTCTTGGTATGATTCATATTATGAGACAAGCAGTAGCGATAAGGCTATGAACCACAATACAGAGAATACTCTAAAAGGTGTTCACACATTCAAGGTTGGTGCAGAAGTTAAGATGACTCCACAACTTGCTGTTCGTGTAGGTTATAATTACCTTAGTGCAATGTATGATAAGAATGGATATAAGGATGGATCTATTTCTTCTCCTGGAACATACTATGCAAGCCAAACTAGTTATGTAAACTGGAAGGATACTAATAGATTTACTTGTGGTCTTGGTTATACAATTGATAAATTCAACATTGATTTGGCTTATCAGTATTCAGTACAGAATGGTAATTTCTATCCATTCATGAACTATTACGAAAACCAAACAGCTTCTGTAGAAGATAATATAGCTTCAGCTACAAAAGTGAATTATAAGCATAGTCAATTACAGTTGACTCTAGGATACAGATTTTAATAATATGCTATCGATGTTGAAAAAGTATTGAAATAATTAAAAAAACACGGAAGAATTTTGGTGATTTAAAAAATAAGTATTACTTTTGCAGTTACCTAAATACACAAAGTGTTTGGATATAAAAAAATGATTAAAGACAATAACTTTAAATAAGATTAGTTTTTTTAGTGGTTAATTTAGTTTTAGTAAGTATGTGGAAGGAATTTGTCGTGAGACAGATTCCTTTCATTCTTTATGGAAGTTATGCTAACTTATCGTATATATAAGCATGATATCATTTATAGGTATATTTGTAACGTCAATAAGGTTACGAGATATTTATATCTAAACAGTTGTAATAGGATTCTGTTTTACAAAAAAAAAGAGAAGACTATGATTAGCCTTCTCCTAAATAAACTTTTAATAATTAATTTATGCTTTCTGTATTGCTATTTTCTTTACGCGACGCTCATGACGTCCACCTTCAAATGAAGCCTTAAAGAATTCATCTAAAATTGTTTCAGCAGTTTTATTATCTATAAAACGACCTGGAAGTACAATAACATTTGCATTATTGTGCTGACGAATCAATTGCGCAACTTCTTTATTCCAAACAAGTCCAGCACGTACACCTTGATGTTTGTTGAGTGTAATTGCCATACCTTCGCCACTTCCACAAATACCGATACCCGGATAAACCTCTCCACTTTCAATAGCTTCTGCCAAAGGGTGAGCAAAATCAGGATAGTCAACGCTCTCATCACTATATGTTCCAAAATCTTTCACAGCGTATCCCTTTTTATCAAGATACTCTAAAACAAATTGTTTTAATGGGAAACCTGCGTGATCGCAAGCTATTCCGACAGTTTTAACTTTCATAGGCATATAAATTTAAGATGTTAAAGGGGAACGACTGATTTACAGTCACTCCCCAAATATGTTAACTTATTACTTTTCTGCAAGTAGTTCCTTAACCTGATTGTACACATTCTGACCTGTGTAACCAAGTTTTTCATCAAGTACCTTATATGGTGCAGAGAAACCAAAGCTCTCAAGGCCCCATACCTTACCGTTAGCACCAACTAAACCTTCAAGTGTTACAGGTAGTCCAGCTGTCATACCGAAGATCTTAGAGCCCTTTGGAAGGATGCTCTCCTGATACTCTTTAGGTTGACTTCTGAACAAGCCTTCTGAAGGAACGCTTACGATGCGAACTTTGATACCATCATTACGAAGCAATTTTGCACCAGCCTCAAGAGTAGAAACCTCAGAACCTGAAGCAAGTAGTATTACATCAAAGTCTGTATCTGAAGCTGCAACAATGTATGCACCCTTTTCAGCTTGATTATAGTCGTTACCTTCTGGCAACATTTCTATATTCTGTCTAGACAAAATAAGTGCAGTTGGGGTAGAAGTATTTTCCATAGCCATTCTCCAGCATACAGTAGTCTCTTCTGCATCAGCAGGGCGAAGCACTCTTACGCTGTCAGCACCATGATGATTCTTAAGCTTCTCCATAAGTCTGATCTGAGCTTCCTGCTCTACAGGCTCATGAGTAGGTCCATCTTCGCCTACACGGAATGCATCGTGTGTCCAAATGAATTTAACAGGAACTTCCATTAGTGCAGCCATACGCACAGCTGGCTTCATGTAGTCAGAGAATACAAAGAATGTTCCGCATGCAGGGATAACACCACCATGTAGTGACATACCAATACAGCAGCAAGCCATAGTAAGCTCAGAAACACCTGCCTGGAAGAATGCACCGCTGAAATCACCGCGCTCTAAGTTATGTGTCTTCTTAAGGAATCCGTCTGTCTTATCTGAATTAGAAAGGTCAGCAGAAGCACAAATCATGTTAGGAACTTGCTCAGCAAGTACACTAAGAATTGTTGCTGAAGCACCACGTGTAGCAGCACCTGCTTTCTGTTCTACCTTAGACCAGTCTACCTTAGGAGCATTACCGCTGAACCATTCCTTCAACAATGCAGCTTTTTCAGGATTAGCCTTAGCCCAGCTATCTTTAGCAGCATAACGTTCTGCAACGATTTTCTTCAATTCTTCAAGACGATCTGAATAAAGTTTTTCAACGTCAGGGAATACTTTGAATGGATCTGTTGGGTCACCACCTAGATTCTTTACAGTGTTGATATATGCATCACCACCTAAAGGTGCACCGTGAGTCTTGCAGTTATGCTCGTAACTTGAGTTATCTTCTTTGCGTGCGCCCTTGCCCATAACACAATGACCGATAATCAATGTAGGACGTTCAGTTTCGGCTTTAGCTTCATTGATGGCTTTACGAATTTGCTCGCAATCATTACCGTCAATTTTGATGACTTTCCATCCCCAAGCTTCATACTTTTTAGCTGTATCTTCTGCAGTAACAACCTTTGTTTCTGTAGAAAGCTGAATATCGTTAGCATCATAGAACATGATAAGATTGTCAAGTCCTAAAGTACCTGCTATACGACCAGCACCTTGAGAAATTTCTTCCTGAATACCACCGTCAGAGATATAAGCATATATTGTCTGGTTCATAACATCACCAAGACGTGCTTTAAGGAATTTAGCTGCAATAGCAGCACCTACAGCAAATGTATGTCCCTGGCCAAGAGGTCCTGAAGTATTTTCGATTCCACGTGCAATCTCACGCTCAGGATGACCTGGAGTTACAGAACCCCATTGACGAAGTTGTTGTAAATCAGCTAAAGTGAATTTTCCGATCAATGCAAGTTGTGAATATAGCATTGGAGCCATATGACCTGGATCCAAGAAGAAACGGTCACGACCTTCCCATGAAGGATTCTCAGGATCAAATACTAGAAATTCAGAGAAAAGCACATTGATGAAATCTGCACCACCCATAGCACCTCCAGGATGACCAGAATTAGCTTTCTCTACCATTGAAGCAGCAAGAATACGAATGTTGTCTGCTGCGTGGTTCATTACTTTAATATCGTTCATTGTTGTATTATTGATTTTACAAATATACTATTTAATATTTAAAACTACAATTGATTTAGCTGGAATTTTCACTTTCAAAGTGTTTTTCTTAACTTTAACATCCTTAAAAGGAACAGGCTTGACAACATCAGGATTATTAAAATCATTATAGTCGCCAATATTCTTACTTGTAAGAATTTCTCCATTAATATTCTTAATACCAGCATTTTCGATGTCAATATCGATATTCTGTGCTTTGTCAAGACTAACGTTAGCCAGTGATATTACCATATTGCCATCTTTCGTCTTTGCTGCACTTGCTGATACCATAGGAATAGTTCTGTTATCACGAACCTTCATAGAGTCACATTTCACGTCGAGTGGGAGATATGTAGCATCTTGGAATGGCTGATACATTCTGAAAACATGATATGTTGGGGTAAGAACCATGTGGCCTTTACCATTTGTATCAGTCAGAATCATACTTTGCAGAACATTTGCTATTTGAGCTATATTAGCCATACGCACTCTGTCTGAATGACGATGAAAAACGTTGAGTGACAAAGCTGCTACAAATGCATCACGCATCGTATTTTGTTGGAATAGATGACCTTTGATTGTTCCAGGCTCTTCATCCCACCAAGTACCCCATTCGTCAACAAGAAGTCCAATGTGTTGTTTAGGATCTTTTTCATCCATAATAGCACTATGTTTCTTTATGACATCCTCTATTTCGAGACACTTTCCTAAAGTCCAATAATAATCATCGTTAGAGAATTTAGTAGCAGATCCTTTACTTCCGTTCCAACCTGTTACAGTATAATAGTGTAATGACAAACCATTCATACGGTTGCCAACATTATTCATCAATACTTTTGTCCAATCATAATCATAATCGCTTGCACCAGATGCAATCTTATACAATTTATGATTGTCATAATTTCTACAGTAAGTTGAATATCTGCGGAATAAATCGCTATAATATTCAGGTCTCATGTTTCCGCCACAACCCCAGCTTTCGTTTCCTACACCAAGATATTTAACGTTCCATGATTTCTCACGTCCGTTTTTACGACGTAAGTTAGCCATAGGAGTATCGCCATCACTGGTCATATATTCTACCCATTTAGCAAGTTCCTCAACAGAGCCAGATCCAACATTACCACTAATGTATGGTTCTGCACCTATCTTCTCGCAAAGATTCAAGAATTCGTGAGTACCAAAAGAATTATCCTCAATAGTACCACCCCAGTTGTTGTTCTGCATTTTTGGTCGCTTGTCTCTAGGACCAATACCATCCATCCAATGATATTCGTCAGCAAAGCAGCCTCCTGGCCATCTAAGAACAGGAACTTTCAAATCGATCAATGCCTTTAATACGTCATTACGGTATCCATCCGTATTTGGTATGTTAGATTGAGGACCAACCCAAAGACCACCATAAATACATGAGCCAAGATGCTCAGCAAATTGACCGTAAATTTCTTTATTGATAATGTTCTTACCTTGATTGGCATGAATTGTTACTGTTGTATTCTGCGCTGATGCCGTAAATGCACATGCAACAGATAAAACAGTAGAGATAATAAGCTTTTTCATTACTGTTACTTTTGGTGATTAGCAGTTTACTTTTATATATAATACGATTGCGCAGGGAAATCCCCCACGCAATACATATTATAAATAGTTGTTTAGTCCTTATATAGTTCTTCTTCTGTGAATTTACCCAACTTTACGTAAGATTGATAAATTTCACCATAAGCTTCTACATTTTCAGGATTAGGTACGTATGTCTTAGAGAATCCGCTATTCATTGCTACGATAGCATCTTCTACCTTTCCATACACTCCAGCTGCTGTAGCAGCAAACATAGCTGCACCAAGAGCACATGCCTGATCTGTCTTGCAAACCTTGATAGGCTTGTTGATTACATCACACATAGTCTGCATCACGAAAGGTGATTTCAGTGCAATACCACCAATTCCTATAACATCGTCAATGCGTACACCTTCGTTTTCAAAACGGTCTACGATTGCTTTTGTTCCATAAGCTGTTGCTTCAACAAGAGCACGGAATATTTGTGGAGCAGTTGTGCCCAATGTAAAGCCGGCAATAGTTCCCTTCAAAAGTTGGTTAGCATCAGGAGTACGACGACCATTAATCCAGTCTGTTGCAAGAACAGTAGACTCTGATACTGGTATCTTCTCTGCTTCTTTTGTTAGTTCAGGAATTATCTTGTCGCAAGCTGCCTCAATAGCCTCTTGATTATGCTCTCCAGGTATAAGAGTACGCAATGGCCACTCCAATATTCTACGGAACATAGCATATACATCGCCGAATGAAGACTGACCAGCTTCTAGTCCTACCATTCCTGGTATTACGCTGCCGTCAACCTGACCACAGATACCTTTAATACAATTGTCACCAACTTCTTCATAGTTAGCTACCATTACATCACATGTAGATGTACCAATAACTCTAACTAATGTATGAGGTGTAACGCCTGCACCAACAGCACCCATATGGCAGTCATAAGCACCACCAGCAACAACTACATCTTCAGAAAGTCCAAGTCTATCAGCCCATTCTTTACACAAATGACCGATTGGCTTTTCTGCTGTTTCTGCGTTGTTACCTAGATGTTCGCGAATACCCTTGAGCTTTGGTTCAAGACGCTCAATGAAGTCAACAGGTGGTAAACCTCCCCATTCTTCATTCCACATAGCCTTGTGACCTTCTGCGCAACGAGAGCGAACTAGTTTGTCTAGTCCTGTAGTTCCTGTTAGCACAGCTGGCAACCACTCGCAATATTCAACGATAGAGTAAGCTTTCTTTGCAACTTCAGCATCCTGACGGATTACGTGCATTGCTTTAGCCCAGAACCATTCAGCAGAATAGATACCACCTTCATATTTAATATAATTAGTAGGTTCTAGTGCTACCTTTTGGTTCACTTCTTCTGCTTCCTTTACTGCAGTGTGGTCTTTCCACAATACAAACATTGCATTTGGATTTTCCTCAAATTCAGGAAGTAAAGCAAGTGGTGTTCCGTTTTCGTCTGTAAATGCAGGAGTAGAACCTGTTGTGTCGAAGGCGATACCAACAACATTCTTGGCTACTTCTTTATCGCATTTTGACAATGCTTCTTTTACAGAATTCTCTAGGACCTCAAGATAATCTTTTGGATGTTGTCTCCACTGGTTAATCTTAGGATTACAATATAATCCTTCTTTCCAGCGAGGATAATACTTAACACTTGTAGCAAGTATTTCGCCGTTTTCAGCATTAACGATTAACGCGCGTGCTGAATCAGATCCATAATCAAGTCCGATTACGTATTTTGCCATAATTATCTAAGTGCCTTGTTCAACATGTAATATACTTCATTAACTCTAAGATCCTGACGGAAGCGCTCAATATCAGTATCTTTGTTGATGATGCAGCACTCGATATCAGCGATTTCTGCATAATCACGCCAGTACTCATCTGTCAAGCCAAAGCTGAAGCAAGAGTGGTGTGTACCACCTGCGTTCATCCAGCAACCAACACCTACCTCAAATGTAGGCTCTGGTATCCATAATGCAGATGCAACAGGCAACTTTGGAAGTGCCTTACTCTTAATCAAGTTAACATCGTTTGCGATAAGACGGAAACGGTTACCCATATCAACAACAGTTGCTGTAGTACCATGACCCTGCTTTGTTGTGAATACCAAACGAGCTGTCTGTGACTTGCGAATACCTATACCAAGGAAGTGTACCTCAAGACGTGGCTTTTCTTCAGCGATGTCTGGGCAAACCTCAAGCATGTGTGATTCAAGAATAGATGTGTTCTCGCCATCAAAGTTCAATGTGTAATCCTCAAGGAAAGAAGTACCACCTTCAAGACCCTGACTCATGAACCATACTGTACGATATAAAGCTGCGCTCTTCCAGTCACCTTCTGCACCGAATCCAAATCCGTCGTGCATCATGCGCTGTGAAGCCAAACCAGGAATCTGATCGAAGCCTCTGCCTGTCTCTTCAACGTTTACGTCGCCAAGATCATCAAAGTTTGTTGTGAATGCCTTAGCACCCTTAGCCTTCATGACAGCACGAAGCGTAAGTTCTGCCTTTGCTGCATTCCATACTTTCTTGTATGCTTCAGATTTTTCGTCCTTAATAGTTGCATCAACCTGATAATCGTTGAAATATGTATTCTTAACCAATGCTGTTACTTCCTCATCTTTGATAGCGTCAAAGAAAGGCATAACCTCAGAGAATGGCATGTAGTCTACGTGATAGCCAAGAACCTGCTCTGCAGCAACCTTGTCACCATCAGTTACGGCAACATTGTTCATCTGGTCACCGAAGCGAAGGATAAGCATGTCCTGAGAGTCAGCCCAACCTGCACAAACTCTTTCCCAAACAGCGATATGACCCTGAGTCTTCTCGTCTTTCCAGTAACCGATAACGGTCTTACGTGGCTTGCGTAAACGAGAAAGGATGTGAGCATATTCGCGGTCACCATGAGCACTCTGGTTAAGATTCATGAAATCCATATCCATTGTGTCATAAGGAATCTGCTGATTGTATTGTGTGTGAAGGTGGAGTAGAGGCTTTCTTAGAATCTGAAGTCCGTGAATCCACATCTTTGCAGGTGAGAATGTATGCATCCATGTGATAACACCGATACACTTTTTGTCGTTGTTAGCTTTAGCCATAACGTCAGCAACTTCTGCTGAACTGTTAGCTGTGCCCTTATAAACTACTTTTACAGGAAGGTTACCAGAATTATTTAGTCCTTCAACCATTTCCTTTGAGTGTCCGTCTACCTGAACAACTGCATCACCTCCATAAAGAAGTTGTGCACCTGTTACAAACCATACTTCGAAATTTTCAAATGCTTTGATCATAGTTTTATGTTTTTAATTATTATTTAAATATAGTTATTTCTTTTTCTGTCCGTAATAAGCGTTAGGACCGTGTTTACGGTTAAAATGCTTTTCTACGAGCAAAGGATTCATTTTTGTTTGAGGATTCACACTGAATGAAATGAATGCCATTTTGGCAACTTGTTCCATTACCACAGCGTTATAAACAGCATTATCAGCATCCTTACCCCAAGAGAAAGGTCCGTGATTCTTTACGAGTACGCCTGGAGTGTGAACATAGTTGATATGATTCTTTTTGAATTTGTCTACTATCACAACACCAGTGTTTAGCTCATATTCTGCCATTTGTGATTCTACCATGTCGTCTGTACATGGAATAGCATCGTGGAAATAATCAGCATGAGTTGTACCGATATTTGGTACATCGCATCCAGCCTGTGCCCAAGCTGTAGCATAAGTAGAATGAGTATGTACAACTCCACCTATTTCAGGGAAATTGCGATACAGTTCCAAGTGAGTAGGGGTGTCTGATGATGGGTTCAAGTCACCTTCAACAACTTTACCAGTTGCCAAGTCAACTACTACCATATCAGAAGCCTTCATATTGTCATAGCTTACACCTGATGGCTTGATAACAACTAATCCTTTTTCGCGGTCAATACCTGAAACGTTACCCCAAGTAAAGATTACGAGATTATGTTTTACAAGATCAAGATTAGCCTTGAATACTTTTTCCTTTAAATCTTCCAGCATAATTATATTTTATTATTTATAGTTTGAAATTTGGATCATCTTCATAAGCGCGCTTGTTGAATCTGAAAAGAGCTGCTCCACGCTTAGATGTTATTTTATCAACAAGTTCTGTTTTCTCAATAAAATCTATTGTTTTAATGCGTTTTCTAAAGTTTCGCTTGTCAATTTCTTCGCCAAGTATTGCTTCATAAACGTGCTGTAACTGCGTAAGCGTAAATAGGTCTGGCAACAGATTAAAGCTCAATGGCTCTGTGTTAATGCGTCTACGTAACATATTTATGGCTTTGCTGACCATGATGTTATGGTCAGAATATAACTGTGGCATATCTTCCAAGTTAACCCATTCCAAACCATGTTGTAGTCTTATGTTGTCATCGTAATCCTTAACGTTTATCAGTGCGCAGTATGCGATTGATATGACGCGTTCACCTGGGTCACGGTCTATGTTTCCAAATGCACCAACCTGCTTGATATATAATTTATCCAGTCCGGTCAAATCTCTCAGCACTCTGTTTGCTGCATCAGGAAGACTTTCATCTATGCCGACGAATCCACCATATAGTGAGAACTCTCCACGTCCTGGATCCATTTGTCGTTTACCGATAAGTAGTTTTAGCTTATCTTCCTCAAATCCAAATACGATACAGTCCACAGAAACTAACAGTCTTGTGTGTTCGCCATAAAATTGTGTCATAGTTTATATATGTTATATGCTTTCAATAAATAATGTGGAGAGCTTCATCTCATTTGTGAAACTCTCCAACATATTTTACCAGAAGTAGATATAGAATGCTGCGCAGAGTGCTACAACTCCCAGAGTTGCAACAATATCCCATATATTGAAGCTTTCTTTTATTTGCTTCTTATAGTCGCCAGAGAATGTGATTGCTTCAACTTGTTCCTTTGTAGGAGCTGGTGTGAAGATAGAAACAACAATCATCAGTGCGATAATAAATACGAGTAGCCAGCACTCAAATATCAGCCAGTTTGTCTGCCAGAACCAAGCTGTTGAATTCCAGAATGAACCATTCATTACAGCGTTGCCAGAATCTGTTATAACGTTTGTCAATAGTCTGAGCATACCAATGACGAAACCACCGATAAGTCCCCATTCTCCAGCTTTAGGAGTGATCTTCTTAGAGAAGATACCCAATGTGAATACAGCAACCATTGCAGGAGCAAGTAGTGACTGAATTCCCTGAAGATAACTATATAGGTTACCCATGTTCATCATTACAGGAAGCCAAAGTAGACCAAGAAGAACAACAACAACTGTTGCAACACGACCAACAAATACATAATGAGACTCGCTCATACCTTTTTTCATTGGCTTGTAGAAGTCCTCTGTGAATAGGGTAGCGCAACTGTTGAAGAATGCAGCTAGTGATGTAACAAGAGCACAAACGAAACCGATCGTTACAAATCCCTTAACACCTACTGGAAGGATATTCTTTACCATCATGGCAAAAGCTCCGTCTGTATCGTGCTGATTTGTTATATCCATTGTAATACCGCTACCTGTTTTGCTAGAAAGTGCAATGGCGATCATACCTGGGATAAGGAACATGAATACAGGAAGAAGTTTGAAATAACCTGCTGCGATAGTTCCACGACGTGCACGCTTCATTACTGTTACGTTGTCTTCGCCACGAGTCTGACCAAGTACACGTTGAACGATGTGCTGGTCTGTACACCAATACCAGAAACCAATGATAGAAGCACCAAGGAATACTACAAATCCTGGATATTCATGATACATAGGATCACCTACTTCTGTGTGGAACATGTGAGTAGTTCCATATCCGTTATGAAGGTGTCCGCAATATGTCATCATATTAGACCAACCAGCTGTGATGCTTCCATCACCAAGGGCTGAAAGTCCGAGGAACAAAACTAGGAATGAACTGATGATAAGTATAGGAGTCTGGATAGCTGACATTGTCATTACGCCCTTCATACCACCGAATACGGTGAATATAGCTGTAATAGCAATAAGGCCTAGTGCACCATACCAGAAAGGTAGTCCCAACAGATACTCAAAGAAAATACCACCAGTAAATGCAGTTACACTTACTTTGGTTAAGATATAAGCAATCAGAGTAATGATACTCAACCATGAACCTGTCTTTTTTGTATATCTATATTTCAGGAAATCAGGCATAGTGATGATCTTGCCCATCTTGTTATTTAATAACTGATAGAAAGGAACGAAAAGCCAACCTAATAGCAATATCATCCATCCTTGCATCTCCCAGTGAGCCATTCCGACACCGTCTTTGGCACCTGTTCCAGCCAAACCTACAAGATGTTCAGAACCGATATTTGCTGCAAAGATAGCAGCACCGATGATATACCAAGGTTCACCCTTGCCAAACAGATAGTCTTGGCTATCTGCGCCTTTCATTTTCTCTTTATCTTTCTTTAAAGTACGCCAAACGTACCATACGATGAGTACGAAGCCGACTGCTAGGATAGTCCAGTCTTGCCATACGAATTCATGAGCATTCCAATTCATTTTGTTAATAGTTTATATGTTTTGATTAAGTTTAATTACTTTTTCACAGAGAATTTGTAAGCAAGGTGGCTGTAATATTTCTCTCCTGGTTTAAGATATGGGTTAGATATTTCCCATCCCTTTGTCTTTGCAGCAAACTTTGTTGGTGAATCAGGATATTTCTGACTTTCAAAACATACGCTTACATGTTTTGGATATTTAATACCATGTTTGCAGCTGATGCCAGTTCCTTGGAAATTACCTGTATATACCTGAATACCAGGTTCGTTTGTAAATACCTCCAAGAATATACCTGACTTAGGAGAATACAAACTTGCAGCTACTGTCTTGTCGTCACCCTTACCATCCTTGAATGTATTTAGGCACCAGTTATGATCATAACCTGTGGCATTCTTAATCTGATCGTAAGAAGGATCATATTTGTTTGCAATAGCTGTTGCTACGCGGAAATCCATTGGTGTTCCTGCAACGTCCTTGATTTCTCCTGTTGGAATATAGAATCTATCGCTAGGAGTAAACTTGTCTGCATTTACATACATCACCTGATTGTAACCTGGCTTTGAAGGGTCACCGTTCAAATTAAAGTAAGAGTGGTTTGTCATATTGATAACAGTTTCCTTGTCTGTTGTAGCTTGGAAAACGATATCAAGGGTGTTGTTGCTCTTTACTGTATATGTAGCTGTAGCCTTAACTGTTCCAGGGAAACCGTTTTCGCCGTCTTTAGCTGTGATTGCGAAAACTACAGAAGAATCGTTCTTTGATTTCACGTCATATATTTTGTGCAACCAACCTGTATTGCCACCACCGTGAAGGCAGTTCATCATGTCGTTAGCTCTCAATTTATATGTTTTTCCTTCAACAACGATCTGTGCGTTCTTGATTCTGTTGGCATAACGTCCAACAGAAGAACCGTAATCAGACGGAGTTCTTGCAGTATCGGCATATTGCGCGATATTGTCATATCCAAGAACGACATCAGTTGGTTTGCCATTCTTGTCAGGTACTGATAGTGAAACCACGCGACTACCATAGTTGGTCAAGCATACTTCCATACCAGAATGATTCTTGATAGTAATCAACTCTGTCTTTTTTCCACCGATAATTGAATCGAAGTTAGTAGGTTTAAGACCAGATACTGTCATTTGTGCACCTTTGTTTGTGCCACAAGCTGAGAGAAGAATGCTCGCCATTCCTGCTCCCAATAAAAATCCTTTTAGGGTTCTCATAACTGAGTGATTATTAGGTAAATTAATATTATGGGTGTAAATTTACTACTTTTTGTAATAAGTCGTATCGTTTGCCAACTCTTTTTTCTAGCTAAAGTGTAAAATTAACACTTTTAAGCAATTGATTTATGTCAATTGACATATAAACGCTAAATACTTTACAATACTTCATAAATGATGAAGTGTA
>RCMY010001931.1_pt1 | contig 19090 bp, 19 predicted proteins | sample 2041341 | NCBI WGS metagenome assembly RCMY01 (sample SAMN09708234, study PRJNA481090) | Marine sediment metagenome, whole genome shotgun sequencing project. | reverse complement strand
GCTGTGCTGACGAGTTTGATCTTTACATTGGCTGGTTTCGCCATGGTGCATTCCTTAAGGCAGAAGCTGAAATAAAAACAGCGACGCATAGGCGCCGCATCCGTTCCCAGCGCTAATGGTGAAAGCGCTGGCTAATGTCAAGAAAAAGCCTCCGCTACCCGTCGATGTAAAAACCTTGTCCCGTTGACGACTTATTAACCATGTTTTTGCATGGTCGTCTTGAAACAGAGGCATTCGCGATGAACCATGATCAACATCTATTTGTGCAAGCCGAGATGCAGGCTTTGCTCGACGAGTTGCCAGCGGATCTGGTTGTGCGACATCCGGTGCAGTTTCTGATGCATCTGGATCATGTCCGGCAAAGGGCGACCCAACATCATCTGACCGCGCTCCACGATCTCAGCTGTGCTTTGGAAACCGCGCTGCAACCCGCCATCAAGCACGGTGGTGCTACAACCGTAGCACGCTTCTATCTTGAAGCGATGCGCGCTACTCTGGACTGCGAAGAGATCAGCCCGGCAATGACCGAAGCGCTGATGGCCAATGTCGCTCTGCGTCTTGGCGGCCAGCCTTAACCGCACAGAATAGTGGATGCATTTCTAACCTCCCTCTTCGCCATGGCGCTCGCTGAATTCGGCGACCGCCCCCAGATTCTCTGCGCCGCTCTGGCCATCAGATATGGCCGCATTTCGCCGATCATCTGGGGCTTGGGTCTCGCAACTCTGTGCAATTGCGCGATTTCTGCGGCTGCCGGGTCTGCGGTTAACCAGTGGATCAGCGAAGATCCCCTGCAACTTTTTTACGCTCTGTCCCTGATCTTCGCCGGGATCGGCATGGTTGCTTGGCGAAGGCCGACCGATTTGCTGGAAGACTGGAGCATCGGACCGTTCTGGACGTCTTTTCTTGGGCTTTTCATCCTCCAATTTGGCGACAAGGGTCAATTCATTCTGGCTGCTACCGCCGCGCGAACGGACATGGCAATATTCGCGGCAGCGGGTGGATGGGTCGGCGTGATGATCGCCTGTGTGCCTGCGATATTGTTGCGGCGGCGGCTGGCCGAAGTGATTCCGCTCCCTACGGTCCGGTTCGTCGGGGGTGCTGCCTTCCTGTTGGTCGGCGGCATATTGGCGCTCAGCGCGTGGGGAATTGTCTGACTAAGTCAGCTGATTTCTCAATCGGGTACGGTTGATCGATATCCTCAATCTGTGACAACCAGATTTCCCGTTGGGAAACCGTTCTCAGCGCCTGTATTTCTTCTGCCATATTGATATGAACAGGAGAAATATGATGACCACCGGAGACAATGCAAAAAAGGCGGTAGCAGAAGCACTGAACGGGGTTCTGGCTGACAGTTTCGCGCTCTATCTCAAAACCAAAAATTTCCACTGGCATGTTTCGGGACCGCATTTCCGCGATTATCATCTGATGTTTGACGAACATGCGGCGCAGATCCTCGGAACCACCGACCTGATTGCCGAGCGGGTTCGCAAAAACGGGCACCGTACTCTGACCTCCATCGGCGATATAGCCAAGCGGCAGAGCATCTCTGATAATGATGATAGCAAAGTTGCGGCATCGGCCATGCTTGACGAATTGCGTGCGGACAATCTCAAGCTCGTGGCGAAATTGCGCGAGACGAAAGAATTGGCCGGAGAGGCCGGCGACAATGCTACCGACGGGCTGCTCGATGACTGGACCGATCAAGCCGAAGAACGCGCATGGTTCCTGCTTGAGATTTCGCAGAAAGATTGAGCGAAGAATGAGTAATGCTGGTGGAACGAGATAGAATTACACATCCGACTCGAACGATCCCCGCCCGTCTCTAAATGTAACAGGACGGCGGGGATATTTAGCCGGAATTGGCCATCATTTATTGTTCGAGCATCACTATTGTAACGAAGGCCAAACTTTATTCTCGGAGGAAACCGCAGAAATGCCGGTTTCTTCGCCTTATATTAGCATCTTGGACAAGTTTCACTTTGATTCGGACTGAAAAATCAAGCAAGCCAACAACTTAAGTCGGTTCAGACTGAATATTTGGGGGACATTATTACATGATTGGGAACTTTGGCTGCGCCACGCGGTCTGTACTCCAGCGGACTGCAGCAACAGGCGCACTTGCTTCGCTTGCTTTCGCGACACCGGCGCAGGCCATCGTCCCCAACGATAATTTTACTCCAGCTGATATTGTCGACACTGACGGCGGCGTAAACGGCGTCGGTATGTTTGCCCGCGGGGATGGTTTTGTCTGTTCCGGAACTTTGATCAATCCACGAACCGTGCTCTTTGCCGCGCATTGCGTAAATGATCGCGCCGAAAGTGATTATAATGGCGTTGTTAACGCTGCATGGTCATTTGATACCGATGCTATCCAGCTCCGCAATTTCATTCGCGACGAACTGGGGATTACGAACGGCACATTCGAGCAGTCGATCAACACCTTTCTGGTGAACCAGATATTCTGGAACGCCCAGTCCAGCGAGCGTCCGGACAGCTTCGGTTTTCTTGAGGGCGATATCGCTCTTGCCAGCCTGGCGACACCGGCCGGTAATGTTCCGACATGGGCTCTGCTGTTCTCTCCTTTGCCAACGCCTGAATCAATCAGTGATGAAGATGGCACCGGCTACCATGTCAATATAACAGGCTATGGTCGCACAGGCAGCGGCACTACCGGCTCAGACGTCGGCATTGATTTCCGTCGGCGGGCTGCCGAGAATATGCTCGGATCGCTCTCATCTTTTGACGATCGCAACATCTTCTTGTTCGGTGACGCATTTGGGGACCTGCCACAGGTTCTTTATCGTCTCGACTTTGACGATCCTAACATAACCAGTCCTTTTGACTTCAATCTATACAAAGATGAGCCGCGCGTTCGCGAAGGTACGACGGCTGGCGGCGATTCTGGCGGCCCGTTGATTCTGGACGCTGCCAATAACAGCCTGTCTGACGAAGATCTGCAGATTGGTGTACTGTCCGGTGGCTCCCGTTTCTTTGGTCCACAGGTGTTCAGCTCCTATGGAACGGAAAGCTTCTATCAGCCATTATTCCTGTTTGCCGATTATATCGCGGCCAATAATCCTTACCGTTATGTCAGCGCTAAAGCTGGTGATGGCGCCTGGGAAGATGCAACCCATTGGCAGACGGACCTCGATCCTGCTTACCGGATCATCGATGCTGACGGCAATGTTGTAAACGGCTTCCCCGACACCCAGTCGGCTGGTCGTTTCGGGGATAGTCCGGAATTTGGTGAAGTGTGCTTCGATCCGGAAGGAGACAATCCGGGCGATGGTTGCTTTGATTTCGCAACCGGTGACGACACCCCGCCATCGCGACCCGCTCCAGCGCCAGCGCCAGCACCGACTCCAACGCCGATGGCCGCTGGCGGCGGCAACCTGACTTCCGGTATCGGAATCGTGGAATCCGGCAATGTTGCCCCGGTTTCCGATCTTGCAGCGGGCGGAGAGGCTGAATCATCAGCGGTAGTCGCACAGGTTGCTATCAGTTCAGCGGCTGCAGGCGCGCGCGCTGGACTGATCATGGGCGCAGAACATCAGGCGCATGGCAACGGCGTAGAATTCGCAATCCAGGCCCCTCATAATGGTGTCGAGACGGCAGACGAAGAGGCGAAGGCTGATGGACCTGTCGGGTCGGAAGAGGAATCGCAGGCACCCGGCGATCCGCTGGACGCACCACTGCTGTCCAACGGGCTAGCCGGCGCAACCGATTTTGTCCCTGACAATATCGATCCGGTTATCAGCGCCGATCCAGCAGTGCAGGTCAACGCCCGCTATTTCGAGGTTACGCTGAACCAGGCCGGAACCACGATTTTGAGCAGCGAAAAGACAATCGATCGTTTGAACGTAAGTGGATCTGCTGGTTTGAGCATTGCCGCTACCGGTGATTTGACTTCGCTGATCGACGTGAATCAGTCGGGTGGACGGGTTGCCGTTGACGGCATGCTGACCAGCGCTGGTGATTATTCCTTGTTCACCGGCATATTGTCGGGCAGCGGCACAGTGAATGCGCCGTTCGTTACCAATATTGCCGGCGGAATTGCACCGGGAACGATGGGAACGATTGGCACTCTGACAATTGACGGAAATCAGATTTTGACGTCGGGTTCGGCCTTGCTGATCGACGTCGGTGCTGGCGGAAGTTCCGATCTCTTGGTAGTAACTGGAGAGGCGAATGTTGGTGGCGTTGTCGCCTTTGCTGTTGTGTCCCCATTTGCTACCGCCACTCCGACCACCTTTCGTATTCTGACTGCTGACGGAGGAGTGACCAGTCAGTTTAGCGGTGCATCGAACATGTCAGCCATCCTGCTTTCCGAGCTTACTTACAGCGCGAACGCGGTCGATCTGACAGTGACTGCGCAAAGCTATCAGAATGTAGTGGATGGCACTGATCCGGTGCAAGTCAGCTATGCAGCGCTGATGGATAGTAATCGCGGTAACGCGGCCACTGCCGGCCTGTTCACATTTCTGGATTTCGCAAATGCCGGAACAATTCAGTCCACTTTTGACAGCTGGGCACCGACTACGGAATCGACGGTTCAGTCCATGGGTCGCGGGATGTTGGGCAATGTTGCCGGTTTCCATCAGAACAGAATTAGCATGGCCGACCGTTCCTCGAACGGAGGTACGGTGGCTGTCATCGGTCGTCCGATGCAATTGGCTGCAGCGTCTTTGGGTGGCTTTGCCGCAAATGGTACTGCCGTGCTGAGTGATGCAGCCGCGAGTGCTGATGATACCGAAGTGCGCTCCGGTGGCGTCAACGAAAATATGGCGATCTATCTTGCCGGCGGTTACGTGAGCGGCGATGGTGGATCCATGCCACTCAATAATCCGGGTGCGGGTGCAAACGGGGAAGATAAATTTGACGGCTTCTTCATTTCCGGTGGTCTTGAATATTATCTCGACAATTCCTCTTTCATCGGACTTTCGGCTTATTATTCGGACGTCGATGCGACAGTGGCGTTGGGCAATACTGCACAATCAACAGCCATCATGGGCTCGCTTTACGGTCGCAAGGCAATCTCGGACGGCCTGATATTGGATGGTCGGGCGACGATGGGTACCTATAATGTCGAGACATTGCGCAATGTAGCTCTCGGTGCCCAGGCCTTCAGCCTGACCACCGAAGATGACAGTCTGGTGTTCGGAGCTGAGTTGGGATTATCGAAGGAACTCGACCTTCTCGAATCGATCATTGCTCCGGGTATTCGTGTCCGGGCGGCGAAGATCAATTTCAGCAATGTGGATGAACAGGGTGGCGGACCGGCTTTGACGGTCAACCGGCCTGACTATGAAAGTATCCAGGGACTCGCGGGTGTCGAATTCAAATCGAAGCCGGGCAACAAAGTACAATTGCGCGCTTCGATGAACTATGTTCATGAATTCCTGGACAATCCAAACAGCTTCAGCGCGAATTTTGTCGGCGGAAACGGTGCGGTGGTTCCGTTCCAGTTGGTAAACTCTGATAAAGACTGGGGCGAAGTCGGCGTTGGCTTGCGCTATAACGCAGGCAATATGTCCTTCGACCTATCCGCCAATTCAACGGTCGGTCGCTCGGATGTCTCCAGCCAAGTTTATTCCGGCGCGGTTACCTTCCGCTTCTAGATACCGGACGATTTGAAAAGCCCGCCAGACAAGTCCCGGCGGGCTTTTCTGTGTCTATTGACCGGGCGGTGTCACACAGCTCATGCACGCAAAAAAATAGCGGGCCCGAAAGCCCGCCATTCATGATATCCTGGAAAGGGTTGAACGCGCTATTTTGCGGTCAAATTCACCGCTGCGGTTTTGCCACGCTGGTCCACTTCCAGTTCGAATTCCAACTTGTCGCCTTCTTCCAGCCCGCGCATCCCGGCGCGTTCTACGGCTGAAATATGGACAAAAGCGTCCGGCTGGCCGTCATCACGCTGGATGAAGCCGAAGCCCTTGCTGCCATTGAAAAATTTCACCGTTCCGGTGGCTTTTTCGCCGGTAAGTTCTCTACGAGGGGCACCGCCGCCACCGCGATCTTCGCGAGGGGGGGCGCTTTCCGTAACTTCGATAAGATCGCCTTCGATCTGTATGTCGGAAGCCGAAACCTTGCCGCCACGATCAACCAGCGAAAACCGCAATGTCTGACCTTCTGCGAGACCTTTCAGGCCTGCGCGTTCGACTTGGCTGATATGAACAAAAACATCTTCGCCGCCACCGTCTTGCACGATGAAGCCAAAACCCTTTTGAGCGTTGAAAAATTTTACCGTTCCGGTGCTTTCGCCGACAACCTGGTCAGGCATGCCGCCGCCTCGTCTGGCGCCGCCGGAATCGCTATCCGGCCGCGTATATCGCTCTACCGGCGGACCGTTATCACCTTGATATCCATCGAAGTTTTCGTCACCGAAGCCGTCGCGCTTGTCCCGGCCTCTACCTCGCCGGTTTCTATCAAAACCCATTCTTAAATCGTCACTTTCAATTCGCCCTACCCAATAATCCCAATGCTGCAGCGGACGATTTCCAAAGCATTGTTAGCGCGAATCTTATTGTCGCGCGTCTCAACTATATAGAAATATGGAGGAATAAGCGAATAAAATCGGCGTTCGGATGCGAATCTGATCGATTCACAAGTTCACAACGGCTTCGTCACAATAGCCATGTTTTCGGATCGGCAATCGGTTCATGTTTCTGGGCCTTGGACAAGGCCACCACGGAACGAACCAAAATCCACAGAAAAAGCGCCAGCAGTATCGGAATTCCAATCAATATTATCGAGAGAATACTGCCGATCATACCGATCACCAATCCGACGATGAATGTTCGCACATGAAATTGCAGATGGCTTTCTTCCCACGTTCCGGCGACTTCGCCCTTCCAGACCAATGCCAGAATAAAGCCAACTATTCCGGTGATGCCGACAACAAATCCGCTGATATAGAGGAGCGAGACGATTGTCGCTTTGTTGAAGTCGAAGCCGGTCGCAACCGCTTTGGGTGTTTCGTCGGTCATATCGTCAATCCCTCCTCCGTTGGTCGCGGCCCTGATCCGTATTCATCGCCAAACTAAACTTGCTGTTTGAACCGGCCTGCGGCACATAGCATATCCAATGATGCGGAGCTGTCAATTTTTGCAGCCGGAGATCTGGCCAAGACCCGATTTAGAATGAAAAGGGTATTGTGTCGCGGTCACGGTCGAGAAAATGAAGCTGCGCCAGCGATTAAATGGACAGGCAATTTATAATGGCAGTTTTTTTTCATGAAGAAGACCTTCCCGCGGGCGTTTTAGGCGAGGGCGCCGTCGCTGTAGATACCGAAACCATGGGGCTCCAAACGCCGCGTGACCGTCTGTGTCTTCTTCAGATATCCGATGGTCAAGGCGATGAACATCTGGTGCGCTTCGGTCCTGATAGCGACTATGCCGCCCCCAATCTTCGCGCCATTTTGTCCGATCCGGATCGCGTAAAGCTTTATCATTTCGCTCGTTTCGACCTTGCCGCTATCGAACATTATATGGGTGTGATGGCAGCGCCGGTATTCTGCACTAAAATCGCTTCGCGCTTGATCCGGACTTACACCGATCGTCACGGACTGAAGGAACTGGTCCGCGAACTGCTCGGCCAGGATATTTCGAAGCAGCAGCAATCCAGCGATTGGGGCAACCCCGAACTGAGCGAAGCCCAGCGGGAATATGCCGCATCGGACGTTCGCTTTCTACACCGGTTGAAGGATGAACTCGAAGTCCGGCTCGCGCGCGAGGACAGGACTGCTCTTGCGCAGGCTTGCTTCGACTTTTTGCCTGATCGTGCCCGACTGGATCTGGCAGGTTGGCCGGAAACGGATATTTTTGCTCATGCTTAAACGGTTGGACCTCCTGCCCAGTCGTTGTAAGTTCCGGTTTTTGGGATTGTAGTGCAACCATGTCGACCGCCGCCAACCTAGTCCGGACCAAGCGCCAGCTATTTGCTGCTCCAAACGGCAAGCATGACCGCAATGTGAAATGGTTGCGTTTCATCTTGCCAGTGGGCGTTGGCGCATTGGGTTCGATGCTGGCACTGGCTCCATTCACTATGACCGGCGAGCTCAGCTTCGTTCTCGACAAGAATAGTGTCGACGTCGCGAAAGAACGGATGCGGGTTACCGAGGCGCTCTACCGGGGTGAGGACAGCGAAGGCCGACCGTTCTCGCTCAAGGCAGGTTCTGCGGTACAGAAAAGCTCCCGCGAAGCGGTAGTGGATCTGAAAGACCTTTCCGCTAGAATATTGCTGGAAGACGGCCCGGCACAAATTCGCGCGAACCAGGGCCGCTATGACATGGATCAGGAAAATGTCCGGGTGCCGGGGCCTGTGCAGGTGGAGTCCGCCAGCGGCTACCGTCTTTCGACCAGCAATGTCACGGTTGATCTCAAGAAACGTACGTTGAAAAGCGGAGGCACCGTGGAAGGCCGCACCAATATTGGCACATTTGGAGCAGATCGGCTCGAAGCAGACCTAGCGGAGCGGACTGTCAGCCTCGATGGCAATGCGACTTTGCGGATCGAACAAAATGGATTAAGAAGACCTTAGATGAAATTGAACCTATTTCTTTCGCTTTCCGCTGGCACGGCTATCCTTGCTTCAGGACTTTTGCTGTTGGCAGCTCCAGCTCCCGCACAGGTTTTTGGTAGTCACAACAGCAACGCACCAGTGAACTTCAACGCTGGCCGGATAGAAGTGCAGGATCGCGCCGACCGGGTCGTGCTTTCCGGCGCTGTTCGGGTCGAGCAGGCCGGATTGGTGCTCAACGCAGCGCGTATGACCGTTGCCTATCGCAATTCCGGCGGGATCGAAATTGACCGGATCGATGCATCGGGCGGCGTAACGGTTAAGAAAGCGGGTGACACAGCTTCGGGCAATGTCGCCATATATGACCTCAATCGGCGACTGATCACCTTATTGGGCAATGTTACGCTTACTCAAGGTACCAATCGGCTCTCTGGTGGCCGTGTCATTATCGACCTCGCATCGGGCAGATCGACGATAGACGGTCGCTCGACGGGAGGCTCCTCGGTCGGTTCCCAAGATTCCGGCGGACGCGTAACCGGAACCTTCACTGTGCCGCAACGCAAGGACTGAAGTCCTGAAACGGCAGCAGATTAAACTTGCCGGTTTCCGGTTACATCGACGCTTGATTATCTCCGCGAAAAAGCCATTTTCAATATAGCATGCACAAAGCTTGCCAATTCGGACCGGATTGGGGCATGCTCTTAACCAACGAACAAGACAGCCCATGCAAATGAGGACGAATGATGAACGACTCAGCGGTCACTGACATTCCGGCGATGGCCGATCCGGGAGCGGCCATGGCCAGTGATGCCATGGAACATGGCTTGGCTGTGGTCTCCATTGCCAAGAGCTATGACAAGCGCTCGGTCCTGTCCGATGTGTCGCTGTCGGTCGGGCGCGGTGAAGTTGTAGGCCTATTGGGCCCCAATGGCGCGGGGAAAACGACCTGCTTCTATTCTGTCATGGGACTGGTGCGGCCGGATGCCGGACGGATCATGCTCGATGGTGAGGATATTACCTCCTTGCCGATGTATCGCCGGGCGATCCTGGGCATCGGCTACCTTCCTCAGGAAACGTCGATTTTCCGCGGGATGACGGTCGAACAGAATATCCTGGCGGTCCTAGAGATGGTCGAACCCGATGCCCATGTCAGGCAGGAAACTCTTGACCGGCTGCTCGATGAATTCGGTCTGACCAAGCTAAGGAGTTCGCCGGCGATGGCCCTGTCCGGCGGCGAACGGCGGCGGTGCGAGATTGCCCGTGCGCTGGCTGCGAGCCCGTCGATCGTGCTGCTCGATGAGCCATTTGCCGGTATCGATCCGCTGTCGATCTCGGATATTCGCGATCTGGTTTGCCAGTTACGCGATCGCGGCATCGGTGTGCTGATCACGGACCATAATGTTCGCGAAACGCTCGATATCGTTGACCGGGCCTGCATCATTTATGACGGCCAGGTATTGTTCGCCGGCAGCCCGGAAGATCTGGTTGCCGATGCCAATGTCCGCCGGCTCTATCTGGGCGAAGGTTTCGCTCTGTAGACATGGCACTCGCGCCCCGTCTGGATTTGCGGCAGAGTCAGTCGCTAGTGATGACGCCGCAATTACAGCAGGCGATCAAACTGTTGACCTTGTCCAATCTCGAGCTGGAAACATTCATTTCCGACGAGATCGAAAAGAACCCGCTGCTCGATACCGGAGAGATTTCAACCGAGAGCGGCGAAGCCAGCGAAGGCGAGAACGGACCGACCGAAGCCGCGGCGCAGGGAAGCGACGAAATATTGTCCTCCGGGCCGGCAGAATCCGAATCCACTCTCGATATGCAGGGCGATACCGACAGTTTCTCCAATAACAGCCTGTCGGACAGCGATGGCGCGCTCGACGGCCAGCTCGGGCTCAATGGCTCCAGTTCCGGCTCTGGTTCGGCCGCCAGCGGTGATTCCCCGGATTTCGAGAATATGCTGGTCGCCGAAATAACCCTGACCGACCATCTGATGGATCAGGCCGGCGCCGTTCTTTCGGGCATGGATCTGTTCGTTGCCCAGCATATCATCGACCAGATCGACGAGTGCGGCTACCTCCAATCTGATCTGTTGGAACTGGCTCAGCGGCTGAACGTCGGACTCGTCGACATCGAGCGGATATTGGGCGTCGTCCAGACCCTCGATCCAGTGGGCGTGGGCGCGAGAGATCTGTCAGAATGCCTGGCTCTGCAGGCCAAGGACGCGGACCGCTATGATCCGGCGATGGAGCGTCTGATAGACAATCTCGATCTGCTGGCAAAAGGCGCGCTGCCCCAGCTCAAGCGGATTTGCGGCGTCGACAATGAAGACCTGATGGATATGATCAGCGAGCTGCGCAATTATGATCCCAAGCCAGGCTGCAAGATTGGCGGCGGTGCGGTGCAGGCGGTTGTGCCCGATGTGTTTATCGCAGAACGGGCGGGCCGATGGATCATTGAAGTAAACAGCGCGACCTTGCCCAAGGTACTGGTAAACCGCACGTATTATTCCGAGTTGAAGGATGGCGCACAGGATAAAGAGTCGAAGGACTGGCTGAACGAATGCCTTGCCGACGCCAATTGGCTGGTCAAGGCGCTCGACCAGCGGCAGCGGACGATTGTCAAAGTCGCTACCGAGATCGTAAAGCAGCAGGAAGAGTTTTTCCGCAAAGGGGTAGAGCATCTCCGTCCGCTGACGCTGAAGCATATCGCCGAAAAAATCGAGATGCATGAGTCGACGGTCAGCCGGGTGACGTCGAACAAATATCTCTCCTGTTCGCGCGGGACGTTCGAGCTCAAATATTTCTTCACCAGCGGAATCCAGTCCTCGACCGGTGGCGAAGCAGCATCGGCGGAGGCGGTCAAAAGTCATATCAAGTCCCTTATCGACAACGAGGACCCCAAGAAAATCCTGTCGGATGACAAGCTGGTTACGCTGTTGAAAGCCAAGGGCTTCGATATCGCCCGCCGGACGGTGGCCAAATATCGCGAAGCGTTGGGCATGGGCAGCTCGGTCCAGCGCCGCCGGCAAAAGGCGCTCGAAGGCAAGGCCGCCTAGATCGGCTTGCGAAGCACCGCGAATTCCAGCTCCGGAGATTTCGGCCGACCAAAGCGCGGGTCACCGTGGGGAAACGGCCGGAGTTCGCCGGTCCGCACATAGTTGCGACGCTCGTAATAAGCGATCAAGTCGGTGCGCTGGCGGATGACGGTCATCTCGATTGCCTTTGATTGCCAGTGGTCGCGGACAAAACGCTCTGACTCCGCAAGCAATAGCTTGCCCAGGCCACCAGCCTGTAAAGCCGGATCGACGGTAAGCAGCCCGAGATAGGCGAGCCCCTCCGAGATATTGGAGAGCTGAACGCATCCCGCTATGTTCTTGCCATCTTTGGCGAGCAGGATGACCTGCCTGTCAGCCTTGATGATTTCGGCCAACGCTTTGACATCGGTCCGCTGCCCGCCGAGCAGGTCGGCTTCATGGGTCCAGCCACGCTTGGCGCTTTCCCCGCGATAGGCGCTTTCGATCAGCGCATGGAGCGCCGCAATATCGCCGGTCCCGGCACGGTCGAAATTCATGCCAGCCGGACCCCATCTGCTTCTATCAGGCCATTGTCGGCGACCTGCCCAGTCACCACCACCCGCTTTTCGACCTCGTCGATCGGTGTACGCAACAGTTCGAGTCGATAGTGCTCACCATCGTCGCATTCCAAAAAAAAGCCGGTCGCATCGCGCTGGAGCAGTCCTGCATATTCCTTGGCCTCTTGGTCGTCCTTCTCCATCAGGCTGTCGCGATCAAATTTTCGCTGAGTTCCCAGAGCCGCTCGGCATCCTCGTCTACGGTAATATGCGGCGCGCAATGCATGAAGGATGGTGAGTCTTTACCAACCAGCTGCGCGACGTCGCAGTCTTCGCAATAGACGCCCGGCATGTTATCGAGCAGCGGCGAAGTTGCGGCCCAGAGGCTCGTGGTGCAGCCCTGCGTCGTGGTCTTGAAAATTTCGGCAATCATCGGTGGAACCGTGCCATCCTTGTTCAGCCATCCCAATTCTATCTGCTCTTCCTGCGGCAGGTGGCGCTGCAGCGGGGTGAAAATCCCGCCCGGATGAACCGAGAAAGCGCGACCGCCAAAGGCTTGCATACGGCGGCTTAATGCATTGGCAAACAAAGCATTGGCACTCTTGGCCTGAGCATAAGCGACCCATTTATTATAGTCGCTTTTTTCGAACTGGATATCATCCCACAATATGCCGTTGCGCTTGTGAGCAATCGACGACAGCGCGACGACGCGGGGAGCGGCGGCTTTCTCGAGCAAGGGCATCAGCGCCTTGGTCAGCGCGAAATGGCCCATATGATTGACACCGAACTGGCTTTCCCAACCGGGCCCGACCCGTTCGAGCGGACAGGCCATGATGCCGGCATTGTTGATCAACAGGTCCAGCGCATCGATATCGCCAGCAACCGAGGCCGTAAAGTCACGCACCGAAGCGAGATCGGCGAGATCCATTCTTGCCGAAGAGACATTGCCGTCGACGGTCGCCAGATTCTCGTTCGCCTTGGCCGGATCGCGAACCGGCACGATCACCGTTGCGCTCGCACCAGCCAATGCCCGGGTGGTTTCCAGACCGATGCCGGAATAGCCCCCAGTGACGATGACGGTCTTGCCGGACAGATCAATGCCGGCAAGTATTTCGTGCGGTTCGCTCTTTGCGTGAAATCCGGAGCCTAGAGGTTTCTGGTCTGCTGCTGCCATGTTGGTCAGTCCTTTTAATTTTTCCGTTCGGCCTGAGCTTGTCTAAGGACATCTTTCCTCCGACAGGTGTGGTTCGACAAGCTCACCGCTAACGGATCAACCAACTTACCAGTCACCATCAAACCTTCAAACCGACAATCTCCGATACCGGCATATATTCATAGCCCAAATCTTCGGCGACCGCCTTGTAGGTGACCTGACCATTCCAGACATTCAGCCCTTGGGCAAGATGCGCGTCGTCTCGCAGCGCCGCTTCCCAACCCTTGTCGGCAATCGCGAGGGTGTGGGGCAGGGTCACGTTGTTCAGCGCATAGGTCGAGGTGCGCGATACCGCTCCCGGCATATTGGCGACGCAATAATGGACGATATCGTCGACAACATAAGTCGGATTCTCATGGGTTGTCGCCTTGGAGGTTTCAAAGCATCCCCCTTGGTCGATCGCAACATCGCACAAAACCGAGCCGGGCCGCATGGTTTTAAGCATTTCGCGGGTCACCAGCTTGGGTGCTTCGGCGCCCGGGATCAGCACGGCGCCGATCACCAGATCCGCGTCGGCAACGCATTCGGCCAGATTGGCCTTGTTCGAGAAGCGGGTCTTGGCGCGGGATTCAAAATGGGTCCCGACCGATTCCAGCACGTCGGGATCACGATCCAGGATCGTCACATCCGCGCCGAGACCGGCGGCCATTTGTGCAGCGTTGAAACCGACGACACCGCCGCCGATGATCGTCACCTTGCCGGGCGCAACGCCCGGGACGCCACCGAGCAAAATGCCGCGGCCGCCATGGGCTTTTTCCAGCGCCGTCGCACCAGCCTGGATCGACATCCGTCCGGCGACCTGGCTCATCGGTTTGAGCAACGGTAATCCGCCAGTGCCGGTGACGGTTTCATAGGCAATGCAAATCGCCTTGGATTTGACCAGATCGATGGTTTGTTCGCGATCGGGGGCGAGGTGGAGATAGGTGAACAATATCTGGCCTTCGCGCAGCATTGCCCGTTCGACAGCTTGCGGTTCCTTGACCTTGACCACCATGTCGCATTTTTCAAAGATTTCGGCTGCGGTGGCTGCAATCGTCGCTCCGGCATCGATATATTCTGCGTCTTCGGCGCCAATGCCTAGTCCCGCACCGGTTTCCACCAGCACATCATGGCCGTGGGCGGTCAATTCCCGGACCGACTCAGGGGTCAGGCCGACCCGATATTCATGATTTTTGATTTCTCTAGGGGTACCGACGCGCATAACTAAAATCTCCCGATGATATTAGGCTGATTATATCTCAGATCTATAGCAATTAAATTCGATAATCTTGTTCCAAACTGGATGAAGATGAAATACTAATCACTAATTCTGCCAAAACACGAGAAATTTTCCGATGGATAGAATTGATATCGCGCTGCTCGATCAAATGCAGCAGGACAGCCAAATATCGTTGACTCTGCTGTCTGACAAAGTCGGCCTGTCGCCATCGGCCTGTCATCGGCGGATCAAATTGCTGGAAAAAGCGGGGGCGATTGAACGCTATGTTGCGCGGCTCGACAACCGCAAAATCGGCATGCAGCTGGATGTCTTTGTCGAAATCCGCCTGACTGCGCAAACCGAGCAGTCGTTCACGGCATTCGAAAGCGCGGTCCATCAGATCGGCGAGATATTGGAATGTCATTTGATGTCCGGAGAAGCTGATTATCGCCTGCGGGTCGCGGCCCGGGACGTCGCCGACTATGACGATATCCATCGCAATTGTCTGGCGCGTCTGCCCGGCGTGGCGGCGATGCACAGTGCCTTTGCAATCCGCGCGATCAAAAAATGGTCCGGCTATCCGGTCAAACGCCTCCTGGACTAAGAGCTTTTTCATTAATCCTGTTGGTTTAGGCTGGGCGCGGCCTTCCTGATCGGCACTGGCACGGTGCAAATATTGCCATAACCGCCATGGGCTTCGATATATTGCAGCAATGCCGGGCTGTAACTGGCGAGATATTGATAGGCCGGTTGCTCGGCGAGCGGCAATTCGCTGGCCAACCGGATCGATTTGATCACGGTATATTGCGATTTGTCGGCATAGAAACCGCCCGAATCCTTGCCCAGCGGCAGATTCTGCAAATGCTCAAGCCCGTCGATCACTCTTCCGACCATGCCGAAGGTGGTGTCGAGACTGCGCGCCGCTTCGCCCGTAATCACCGACATTTCCGCGCCGGTTCCGGCATCCGGCGGATCATAATGAGCAGGGGATAAGGAACCGCGACAGGTCAGCGGGAAAAATTTCGTCTCGCCGTCGACACTCTTGCTGCCGATCGGCCAGCCACCGCCGAAACCGACTTTTTGTGCGCCGCCATTTTCATAGATCATCTTCATCAGTGGCCGGATTTCGGCGCCCTGATATTGATTGCTGTAATCGACCGCTGCCTGCAGTGCCGCCATATCGGCATCGCGCTTCACCCCGAGTGCCGCGTTATAATATTCACTCTCCGGAACCGTCTCGATGCCTTTCGGGAGTTTCTTGGCATCGGGGTTGCCGCCGAACTGGGTGACGAAATCCTTGGCAACCCGATAGATTTTGGTCCCGTCCCACCAGCGGGTTTTTGCGAAGGTCCGGACGTTTCGCACATGGCCGCCGGACAGGTTCGCCGGGAGCAGCTGGATCACCGCCTGCCGTTTGGTGCCTTCGGGTGCATCGGGGAGGGTGAATATCAGGAGATCATTGAGCGGGATGGGCAGCCAATGCTCGGCTGGTGCAGAAGCGAGTATTTCAGCTGGTGTGAGTTTGGGTGTGTCTTCCGCTCCCTCTTGTGCCAGCACCGGAGAAGCCAGTGAGAAAGAGGCCGCGGCCAGCGCCCAAAGAATAAAGGGTCGCGCGTTCCAAAGATATTTTTTCATCAGGCTGTTCCCGTTGCGAACTTTACAAACTTTACAGTGCTAAAGAAAAATAAGTCGTTTCCCCAAGATAAGCCAGAAAGCTGCTGAAAATCGAGCATAAAGTAGATGCTGGTGGGCCTGTCATCATGGCTTCGGTTTACGCAATTTGGCCGGTGTAGGAAAGGTGACTCTCACTCCCCGCTCACTCGGCGCACCGGCACCGGAATATTGCAGATATCTGCTCCGCCAGCTGGTTTGATGAAAAACGGATCACGGCGATTGGCGCGGGCATCGGCATATTTGGCGAAGGTTGCGCCTTCGGTGGAGAGATATTCGAAAGCGGGAGCCGAGACTTCCGGCAGCGTATCACCCATGCGAAGAGATGTGATCGGCACACGCTTGCTCGCATCCTCGTAAAATCCCAACTGTCCCTTGCCGCGCGGCAGGCTCGAGAGATGCTCCATCCCCTCGATGATCCGCCCGACCACCGCAATATTGCGATCGAGATGGCGCGGCGCATGGCCGATGACGGTGTAGAGTTCGGCGCCGCTGCCGGTGTCGGGGGAATAGTTGCGGCCAACGCCGACCGCGCCGTAGCAGTGGATCGGCCATTTGCCCTGACCGTAGGCAATCTGCCAGCCGCCTTCGAAGGTGGTGATAGTATTGTAGGCATCCTGTTCGTTCGCGGCGCTATCCAGGACGACCGCCCTTTTGCCATTATCCTCAACGATGTACTCACTCTCCGGCACCGTCTCCAATCCCTCCGGCAAAGCCTTCTGCTCGGTCTCGCCCGATTCCGGATTGTCGTAACCGGCATCTCCCCATTGCACGACATAATTGTCCTGCACGCGATTTATAGACGTACCATCCCACCAGTGCGCCGCGGCAAGCTTGCGGATATTGCGGATCCAGCCTTGCGAGAAGGGTTCCGGCATCAGCTGGATGACCACCCGGCGGGAATTGCCTTCCGTATCGGGCGCGAGGTCCATGACCAGCAAGTCGCTCGGCGCAATTTTCACCCAGTCGCTGGCCGGGGCGGCATCGACTATTGCATTGGGGCTGGGATATTCGGGCTTTTCTGTCTCCTGAGCGAGGGTGGGTGTCGCGCTCAACAGAGCGAATAGTGAAACAACGGCGCTGATTTTTCTCATAGACACATCCCCAAAATTCCCGACATCCTGTTCCTTACCACCCTAACCCGACACTATCGCTTGCGAAAGCCTGTTTCCCGCATTAGGGAAGCCTCGCTGTCTGATATTCGACCAGATTCACGGGTCAGACGGTATTTGCGGAGACGTGGCAGAGTGGTCGATCGCGCACGCTTGGAAAGCGTGTATAGGGCAACCTATCGAGGGTTCGAATCCCTCCGTCTCCGCCATTTATTTACCGTCTAAATTTTGAAAGTTAGATGGATGGCGCCTCTGGTGGCACGACGTTTTTCCTGGGTTGGCCAAATATACCACGGTGCACGTCTGCAAGGCTATATGTGAGGATATTGCGCGGCCGTACTAGTTCAGTGTCCGAGCGGTAACGCCGTCTTGTAGATGATAGGTCGCAAGGCAAAGCTGGTGGTGACTTGGGCTACACCGCCGATCATTGTCAGCTTGTTGCGCAGAAAGTCTTCGAAGGCATTCAGCGATTCCACCATTACCCGCAATTGATAATCAGAATCTCCGCTCATCAGATAGCATTCCATTACTTCCGGAAAATCGGCAATTGCCGTTTCGAAGGCTCGCAGGTGCCGGTCATCTTGCTGGTCGAGGCGAACGCGCACAAAGGCAGAAACAGAAAGGCCGATCGCTTGGGGGTCAACCAGTGCCACATAGCCGGAGATCATGCCCCTTGATTCAAGCTGGCGAACCCGGCGAAGGCACGGACTAGGCGATAGTCCGATTTTTTCCGCCAGATCGCTGTTTGTCATACGGCCATCGCTCTGCAGGGCGTCCAATATCCGTCTGTCATATGCATCTATTCTGTTATTTGACATAATCTGCCTTAATATATGGTCATATAGTAAATTTATGCCAAATTATTAAGATATGGCGCAACCAATAGCAAGGACATGTTGGCCGGAAAAGTCTATAAGCGACAGCCCAGATCCGGAGATTCAAAAATGGTGAAAACGGCCCAGCGTTCTAACGCGGAGACCATAAATGTGCTGGAAACGCTTGAGGCGCGCTTGCGCTGGCTTTCGTCCTGGACGGTGCATAACGCCAATCACATCCGGCCCAAACGCGATGGGTTGAAGGTTGGCGGGCATCAGGCGAGCTGCTCTTCGATGACCGCGATCATGGCGGCGCTCTATTTCCATGCGTTGCGGCCCCAAGACAAGGTGGCGGTCAAACCACATGCCGGGCCCGTGCTCCATGCGATTCACTATATGCTCGGCAATCAGTCGCGAGACAATCTGGTCAATTTTCGCGGCCTTGGCGGTGTGCAGAGCTACCCCTCGCGCACCAAGGATAGCATACCCGTTGATTTTTCAACCGGCTCTGTCGGTCTAGGCGTTGCCGTCACGGCTTTCTCAAGTCTGGTGCAGGACTATCTCATCGCGCACGGGCAGGTGAAAAACGAAGAAGCGGGTAGAATGATCGCGCTGATGGGCGACGCGGAGCTGGATGAAGGCAATATCTATGAATGTCTGATCGAAGGCTATAAACATAATATCCGCAATTGCTGGTGGATCGTGGACTATACGCGATTTGCGATTCCCGATGGCGATGAACTCTCGACGCAAGCGGCCTTTGGCCGGGTGTTGTTTGACCTCGCCAAATCCGACGAGGAAATCGGTAACCGGATTGTGACCACTGCTCCCGATGTGACGCAGACCACGAATCTTGGCGCCTTTGTAAACCAGCGCGGCCTGTTCCGCCGTCAGGAAGTGGCCGATGTGTTCCGGCAGGCAAAAATTCCCTCGGCACAAAAATGGGCCGCCGCCAAATACACGTCGTCGAAAGTGGCCTCGAACCGATCGA
>RCMY010001930.1_pt1 | contig 19109 bp, 10 predicted proteins | sample 2041341 | NCBI WGS metagenome assembly RCMY01 (sample SAMN09708234, study PRJNA481090) | Marine sediment metagenome, whole genome shotgun sequencing project. | reverse complement strand
ACCTTTTTTTTGGCATAAAAAAAGCGGTCATATAGACCGCTGAAATACACTTTTCTGTTAAATTACTCCAAAATAATAAATTCCGACCTGCGATTCAGTTCATGTTGGGCTGACGTGCATTTCACCCCATTGGCGCATTGATTGATCAATTTGGTCTCCCCAAAGCCCTCACTGCTCAGGCGGTCTTTGGCGATACCTTTTTTCATCATGTAGGCGACCGTGGCCTCGGCTCTTTTTTGGGACAGCCAAAGGTTGTACGAGTCCTTGCCCCTACTATCGGTGTGGGCGTTGACCTTTATCGTAAGGCTGGGATATTTTTCCATGGCCGCAATGACCTTTTCGACCTCGATCTCCGAATCTTTACGGATGTTGTATTTGTTATAATCAAAGTAAATTATACTCAATTGAAGGAGTTTGGACAAATCATCGCCGAACCCGGCGGAAATCGTATTGCGTTCTAAAGAAAAATCGATGGTCTTCGGCTCGCCTTTCGATTTTGCCAAATACTCTTCAGAGGGTATATAGCCTTCCATCGTGGCCCTAACAAAATTCCCTTGGTTGCAGTTCAACGACACGGTATACTCGCCATCGGTATCGGTAACGACCGATGAGATTTCTTCATTGCTCTCGTCGATGACCTTGACCCTAGCCCCTACCAAGATTTCTTTGGAAATTTCATCCCTAACGATACCGCTGACCGCTTGCTTGCAGCCCAGCAACAAAGGTTTGACCTCTAAAAACTCATAGATGTCATCGCCACCAAGACCTTCGGAGCGGTTTGAGGCAAAATAGCCACGTTTGGTATCTTCATTGATAATAAACGTAAAATCGTCGTATCTGCTATTAATGGGCTCCCCTACGTTCGTAATCGCATCATCGGAATTGCCATTTTCAAGTTGAACGGCGAATACGTCCAACCCCCCAAGCCCGGGATGACCGTCGGAAGAGAAATATAAAACTTCGGAACTACTTACAAAGGGGAAGGTCTCCCTGGCCTCCGTATTGATAGGCCTACCTAAATTTTCAGGGGTGCCGAAACTGCCATCCTCTTTGATGGCAACTTTAAAAATATCGGATTCCCCAAGGGAACCGGGCATATCGGAGACAAAGTACATGGTTTTTTCATCGGGGCTCAATGCCGGATGTGCGACGGAAAAGGCATCACTGTTGAACGGAAGTTCTTCAACATTTGTCCATACCCCATCTACCAAAGAAGCCTTAAAAATCTTGAGGCGTATAACCCCATTTTCATCCTTTATGTATTTTTTGTTTTTGAAATTGTTTCTTGTAAAATATAATGTGCTACCGTCTCCAGTGGTAATGGAAGTAGATTCGTGCAAACGCGTATTCACGCCTTTACCAAATTTGATGACCATATCCGCAGATGCACTATCTGCATTTACCTTGTACAGATCCAAGAAATCTGTGCCGGTCCATGTATGTCGGTTACGAGCAAAATTACCGGTATCACGATCTGATGAAAATATAAGTCCCTCTTTATAAAAGGAAGGGGCAAATTCGGAATAGGGAGAATTGTATTGAAAGGGAGCGACATTGAACCGACCCGAATTTTTTTTGATTTCCTTCAGATAATCCCTTTCACTCTTGTACGCCGATCCCCTTTCATCATCTTTGGTAGCCTCTAGAAATTTCGCCATTACGGTATTCGAAGTTTCATAATCTTCAAGAGTCTTCAAAGTTTGGGCGTATCTAAAATAATACTCGGGAGGTATATCGTCGGGATAGTCGTCGACCAACCGCTTATAGGTGTTGGCGGCTTCTTCGTAATCGGCGTTGTAGTAATAGGAATTGCCCAACTTCTTCAGTAGATCCGCAGAGGCATATCCCCTATCCAAAACTTTTTTATAGATATCGATAGCGGGGCTGAAGGAGTAGGCCTCGTATTTCTCGTTCGCCTTGTTAATGAGCTTCTCTTGGGCGAAGCCCTTTGTTCCCATTAAAAAACCTAAAATTATAAGTATGTATACTCTTTTTTTCATTTGCCCAAAATTATTTTAAAAGAAACGTGGTGAAACCAGTTTTTCAATAGACCTCAGCAGTTCCCATCTCAGATAAATCTCGAACGACCCTCCACTGAACTGGGTGGCACCAAAAGCTGTAGTTTCCTTGTCATAGGCCAGTCCCAACATAATCTGATCGTTAATCTGAAAACCCGCGAGGGCGCTTACTGCGGCATCCCATCGATAGGCCGCCCCGAAAGAGAACTTTTCGGCCAGAAGAAAGTTGGCCGAAACGTCTACCTGTAGCGGCGCCCCCCCGACCACTTTGGTCAGTAGTGCAGGCTTAAATTTTAGGTTGTCGCTCACATCAAAGACATACCCTGTTATCATGTAAAAATTGATCCGATCTTTGGCCAGAAAATCGATGTTGTTCGCATCGGAGTTCGAATTATCAAAATGCTCGGTCTCCAACAGATTGGGTGCCGAAAGACCAACATAAAATTTATTCGTATGATAATAAACCCCCAAACCTACGTTCGGCGAAAATCGGTTTTCAATATTATCGGTAACGACTGCCTCTTCAAAACCTTCGCGTTGCCGTAACTGTTCAAAATCAAGGTTTAAGAGGTTACCCCCCAATTTTAATCCAAACGACAACTTGCCCTGAAGAGAAACATCTACAGTATACGAAATCAGGCCATCGATGTAGGTTTCCTGAACCGTACCTTCTCCGATTTTATCGTTGACGACCGAAAGGCCATAGCCTATGTTACTGTTTCTAATGGGTGAGTGCAGGTTAAAGGTAAAGGTCTGCGGGGCACCGTCAAGGCCCACCCATTGCGACCTGTATAACCCTGCAATACTCAATTGCCCCCTAGATCCTGCATAGGCAGGGTTCACACTCATTGTATTGAACATATATTGGGTGTACTGCGCATCTTGTTGGGCATTGGCCGTTTCCCAAAAAACTACGAGAAGGAACAAGGATGCTAAAAGGCTCTTTTTAAGAATCATAAATAGCTTTATTGGTATTGTTCAATTGAGGTCTAAATAAACGGTTACTTGCTGATATAGATGTAGCCGCTGTCGGTTTTACTTCCATCATTTACTGTATTGTACTCAAATATATAAAAATATACTCCTGCAGGTAAATACTCTTGGGCGTTTACCGTGGTTCTTCCTTTAGACCTTCCATCAAAGACGTTGTTTTGGTTGTTGTAACCTTCTCCTTCGTATACGGCAATACCCCATCGGTTGTATATCTTAAGGCTGTTGTTCAGGGCCAGATCAACATTATCGATCCACAAAAATTCATTCTTACCGTCACCGTTGGGGGTTACCATTTGCATCACTATGATATCGGTGCTTTTTAATTCGTCAGGATCGAGATAGCTGGGTATTCCATCACCGTCGGCATCGTCATCGGTCGGATCTCCGTTGCCATTGGTGTCTTCATCGGGCGTGTCGATGCCGTCGCCATCATCGTCGATATCGCGGTAGTTCACATCATCTTCACCATCGGTATCGGGCAGGTCGTTCGCGGGGTCGTCGATCTCGTCGTTGACGTCAAAGCCGTCGTTGACATCGCTGCCCTCATAGCCATCGTCCAAACCATCACCGTCAGTATCGGTACCGGTAAAAGTCTGATCGGGAATACCGTCGAAATTGAAATCGTTGCCCTCGTTGTTATCGGGTACGAGATCGTTGTCACTATCCATATCGATATAATCCGGACCATCGGTACCATCGGTATTTACTGGCTCTAAACCGTCAGGGTATGCGGAGTTCAGCCCGTTGTTTTCTTCATACGTTCCCTCACTATCTTCGCTCGGCGGAATATAACCGTCGGTGGTCTGCGCCTCAACGTTATCGGGAATACCGTCATTGTCCGCATCGATATCCAAGTGATTGGGCATGCCGTCGTTATCGCTATCCAACGGATCGGTCATGGGATTATCGTCGCCATCAAGGTTCGGATCTTCCGTGGTATCCAGAATACCGTCATTATCATCGTCGAGGTCGGCGGAATCAGGTACACCGTCACCGTCGGTATCGATATTCGAATCCGTATCATTATCCAGATAATCGGGCGTACCATCATTATCGGTATCGTCGTTGGTCGGGTCACCATCTCCGTCAGCATCTTCATCGACGGTGTTGATACCGTCACCATCGTCATCGATGTCGCGGTAGTTCACGTCATCTTCACCATCGGTATTGGGCAGGTCGTTCGCAGGGTCATCGATGCCGTCGTTGAAGTTAAAGCCATCATCGACACTACCGTGTTCGTAGCCGTCATCAAGTCCGTCGGTGTCGGTATCGACGCCTGTAAAGGTCTGATCGGGCACCCCATCGAAGTTGAAATCGTTGCCCTCGTTGTTATCAGGCACCGTATCGTTATCACTATCCAGATCAATGTAGTCGGGCGTATCTTCCCCATCGGTATTTACCGGTGTAATACCATCGGGATATGCGGAGTTCATACCGTTGTTCGATATGTAAGTGTCTTCATCATCATCGTTCGGGGGTATGTAACCTTCGGTGGTCTGCGCCTCTACGTTATCGGGAAGCCCATCGTTGTCGGCATCGATATCCAAATGATCCGGATAACCATCGCCATCGGTATCGGTAGGATCCGTAAGCGGATTGTCATCGCCATCAAGATTCTCATCCTCCGTGCTATCCAAGAGTCCATCGTTATCGTCATCGAGGTCTACGGAATCGATAACGCCATCTTCGTCCGTATCTAAGATCTGGTTATTGGGGTCAAGGTAATCTGGAATACCATTACCGTCGGTATCGTCATTGGTTGGGTCACCATCGCCATCGACATCTTCGTCGAAGGTGTTGATACGGTCGCCGTCATCATCGATATCGCGATAGTTCACATCTTCAGTGCCATCGGTATCGGGCAGGTTGTTTGCGGGATCGTCGATCTCGTCGTTGACATCGTAGCCGTCATTGGCATTGTTACCTTCATAGCCATCATCGAGCCCGTCCCTATCGACATCGGAGCCGGTAAAGATCTGGTCGGGTACGCCGTCAAAATCAAAATCGTTGCCTTCGTTATTATCGGGTACCGTATCGTTGTCGCTATCCTCATCGAGATAATCTTCAACATCTTTGCCATCGGTATTGACAGGAGTCAGTCCTTCAGGATAGGCGGAGTTCACACCTTTGTTGGCCTCATAGGTATCGAAATCGTCTTCCTTGGGCGCAATATATCCGTTAGTCGTCTGAGCCTCAACGTTATCGGGAATACCATCGTTGTCGGAATCGATATCCAAATGGTTCGGGATACCGTCCTCGTCCAAATCATACGGATCGGTCAATGGATCGTTATCCTGATCGATGTTCGGGTCTTCAACGCTGTCCAAAATACCGTCGTTATCATCGTCAAGGTCAGCGGAATCAGGTACGCCATCGCCATCGGTATCGGGACCGCCATCGGTCGGGTCCAAATAATCGGGAGTGCCGTCGCCGTCGGTATCATCATTGGTGGGGTCACCGTCTCCATCTGCATCTTCATCTGGCGTGTCGATACCGTCGCCGTCGTCGTCGATATCGCGGTAGTTCACGTCGTCAATATTGTCGGTATTAGGCAAGTTGTTGGCAGGGTCGTTAATCTCGTCGTTTACGTCGAAGCCGTCGTTGATATCGCTGCCCTCGTAGCCATCATCAAGACCATCGCCGTCGGTATCTGTTCCGGTAGCAGTGTAATCGGGTATTCCGTCAAAATTGAAATCGTTGCCCTCGTTATTGTCCGGGACCAGATCGTTATCGCTGTCTCCGTCTAAATAATCGGGAGTAGTAGCATTATCAGTATTTACGGGGACAAGACCGTTAGGATAGGCCGAATTTACTCCGTTGTTTTCTAGTAAGGTGGCGGCGTCGTCATCGTTCGGGGCGATATACCCTTCTGTGGTCTGCGCCTCTACATTATCGGGAATGCCATCGTTATCGGCATCGATATCCAAATGGTTCGGGTATCCGTCGGCATCCCTATCGGTGGGGTCGGTCAAAGGATCATTATCGGCATCGATATTTGCATCTTCCACCGAATCGAGAATACCATCGTTATCGTCGTCAAGGTCGGTCGCATCGGGTACGCCGTCACCATCGGTATCCAAACAGATTACCGGGATCAACCGAATGCGGATACCATTAATGGGAAAACTAGAAGTTGTATAAAATTGGATCTGGGTCACTAAGGCCTGCGACTCCCATACGAACCTATCGGGACCGTGTATAGCCCTGTTCGTTGTGTTTTCAACAAAGTAGTCATTGTCTTCATTGCCCGAAATGATTCCCAAGGGCAGTGCTGTGGTCTGCCTGTATTCGCCCCCGTCAAGCGCAACGATGCCATCCCTATGATCGGCATCGACCCTAGGGGAGTGTTCCGCAACGACCATAACCGGTACGCTTCCAGAAAACGTAAAGGTCGCCGGTAAGTCTTTGTTCACTTCGAACAACTGAAGAGAACTTTTACTGCTCGCCCCGCTAACACTGACAATAATGCTTCCCGCAGGCAGGTCCCATTTCGAGCTCAAATCGACATTCTCGGCAGATAGGCTTCCGTCTTGCACGCCATCCGGAAAACCGAAATCGGAGGTCCTGAGTTCCTCTTGCTTCAATGATTCGCATCCCTCTATATCAATTATAACCATATTCTCACGAATAGGGTTTTCACTTTCATTGACAGTGTCGACAACATCATCGCTTATCGAATTCGATCCAGTAGTACGTTCATTACGGTCAAAAGAAGTGGTAAGGCCAAAAAGCGCAACGGCCATTATGTAAGAGAGGCCGTAAAACATTTTTTTCTTAAATTCTGACAAAGTAATTTTCTCCATATATGTTTAGTTTTAACAAACTAATCACCATGGCAAGTAGGAGTATTTGTAAGGTGTAAGATTTGGGAACAACCTATAACAGAGATGCAATATAGATTTAAAATTGCGATCGCCAAATTGTTTTAAAACTATAAATTATGAAAATTCTTTTAAAAACAGATTTTTTCGATAAAGTGTATACTTTCAATAATTTCCGTTTTGATAATATACGTAATTAAAGGTATATTAGGATGGATGATATTTATGAAAGGCAAAAATAGATGGCTCGAAATGCCATTTTAGGCCGTAGCTAATTAGATGGATGGCTACTAGATTTGTAGGAATTTTGTTCACAAGGATCTGAGACCATCGCTTCCGAACAAAAACTCAAGACGAGTTCAATATTTAATCTATTTTTGCACAAAATTTTTTAATGAAATCATTTGAGGAGCAGATTCTAAAACGCCGTACTTTCGGTATTATATCGCATCCCGATGCCGGAAAAACGACCTTGACCGAAAAGCTACTTTTGTTCGGGGGCGCCATTCAGGAAGCCGGTGCCGTAAAGAGTAACAAAATCAAGAAATCGGCCACGAGCGATTTTATGGAAATCGAGCGGCAGCGCGGAATATCGGTCGCCACTTCGGTCTTGGCCTTTCTATATAAGGATAAAAAAATCAATATTCTCGACACACCCGGACACAAAGATTTTGCCGAGGATACCTTTCGCACCCTTACCGCCGTTGACAGCGTTATCGTTGTAATCGATGTAGCCAAAGGGGTCGAGGCCCAGACTGAAAAACTGGTCGAAGTCTGCCGGATGCGCAATATTCCCATAATCGTATTCATTAATAAGTTGGATCGCGAAGGAAAGGATGCCTTCGACCTGTTAGACGAACTGGAACAGAAATTGGGACTTTCGGTTACTCCCCTGAGTTTTCCTATCGGGATGGGTTATGATTTTAAGGGGATTTACAATATCTACGAAAAGAACATCAACTTGTTTAGCGGCAACAGCAAGAAAAATATCGAGGAAACCATCGCTTTTGATGATATCAACAATCCCGAACTTGATAGTATTATTGGAAGCAAAGCGGCTCAAAATCTTCGGGGAGATCTAGAACTTGCCATGGGAGTCTATCCCGACTTTGACAAAAAACTTTATTTAGAGGGCAAGCAACAGCCTGTATTTTTCGGTTCTGCGCTGAATAATTTCGGTGTGCGTGAACTGTTGGACTGTTTTATTGAAATCGCCCCATCGCCGCGTGCTAAAAAGGCGGAGGAACGATTGGTAGAGGCCAATGAAAAGGATATGACCGGATTCGTCTTTAAGATCCATGCCAATATGGATCCCAAACACCGCGACAGATTGGCCTTCGTAAAGGTAGTCTCCGGCACCTTTGAAAGAAACAAACCTTATCTGCACGTTCGGCAGGACAAAAAATTGAAATTCTCGAGTCCAAATGCTTTTTTTGCCGAGAAAAAGGAAATTGTCGATATTTCCTATCCTGGGGATATCGTCGGCTTGCATGATACAGGCAACTTTAAGATCGGCGACACGCTGACCGAGGGCGAGGAACTCCATTATAAAGGAATACCCAGTTTCTCTCCCGAGCATTTTCGGTATATTAACAATGCCGACCCCATGAAGTCGAAACAGCTTTATAAAGGTATCGACCAATTGATGGATGAGGGCGTGGCGCAATTGTTTACCCTAGAAATGAACGGCAGAAAAGTTATCGGCACCGTGGGCGCCCTACAGTTCGAAGTTATTCAATATCGATTGGAACATGAGTACGGGGCCAAATGCACCTATGACAACTTCCCGGTCTATAAGGCCTGCTGGGTAGACCCTAAAGATTCCAAAAATGAGGAATTCGCAGAATTCAAAAGAGTAAAGCAGAAATTTCTGGCTAAGGACAAGCGGGGGCAATTAGTATTTTTGGCCGATTCGCAGTTTTCATTGCAGATGACACAGCAGAAATATCCTAGTGTTACGTTGCATTTTGTTTCGGAATTTGAATGATGAAAAGAGTTTATGGGTTTAGCAGCTTATACTTCGACCAGGCTCAGTAAGCTTTTGGCAGTATCTTCAAAAATACAACCTATTAAACATCCTGCAGACAATTTCGCTAATTCAACTTAGACGATATCCTAAGAGATCTTCTCCAACTCGTCATTGATAAAATCGATTTCTTCAGAGCTCAATTTCAGATCCGCGGCCGCTGCATTCTGAACGGACTGCTCCGAGTTTCGTGCCCCTGCCAAGGCGATTGTGATACCCGGCCGTTCCAACGTCCATTTTAACACCAATTGTGCCAGCGTCGCATTTTTTTCCTTGGCCAAGGGTTTGATTTTATCAAGAAACACATTGGTCTTGGAGATGCTTTCATCGGTGAATTTAGGATTATCCGTCCTATGGTCGCCTTTCTCAAACTCTTGACCGGGTTTCATTTTTCCGGTGAGTAACCCTCTTTCCATGGGACTGTAGGCCAAAATAGATTTTCCGTTTTCTCGGCAGAAGGGCACTAGTTCTTTTTCAATTTCGCGATTGACCATACTGAAGGGTACTTGGTTCGAAACTAGGTTAACATATTTTTCCGCTTCCTTCATTTGGTCGACACTATAATTACTTACGCCTGCATACCGAACTTTTCCTTCCTGTATAAGTTCCGCCACAGCTTCGAAGGTCTCCTGAATGGGCGTCGTAATGTCTGGCCAATGTATCTGGTAGAGGTCGATGTAATCTGTTCCCAAGCGTTTTAGGCTGTCCTCGACCTCCTTTTTAACGCTTTCTTTGCCCGCGTAGGTGTAGATATCAATTTCTTTACCATCATTATCCTTACTAGGGATGTAAAATGTACCTTTTTTCAAATCCCATCGCATTCCGAATTTGGTCAGGATCTGCACCCTTTCCCTCGATATATCCCTAATGGCTTTCCCTACAATTTCTTCACTGGCGCCCTGACCGTAAATGGGCGCAGTATCAATCGAGGTAACGCCTTTGTCGTAAGCATCTTGGATGGCCTTAATAGCTTGATTGCTATCGCTACCGCCCCACATCCATCCGCCGGCGGCCCAAGCGCCAAAAGTAATCGCAGAGATTTTTAGATCTGTATTTCCTAGTTTTCTGTATTCCATTGCTTTCTTTTTTTTGAGGTATCTTTTTATACTTCTATTTTAAATTTAAAAAAATGATTCGATAGCTAAACATGTAATCGCTGGAATCTTTGATCGTTTTCATAAAATTCGAAATCGTTTAAACAGTCGATGTTTCCCTTACTTTATCCGATCTAATAATTTTATCATTTGCGGATTTTTCAATAATCCGCCATAGGCAACATCTGAAGAGAAAAGACCGGCATCTTCATTGCCTTCGATGATTGTGGGCCCTGTTGGCGTTATGGCCACATCCCAACCGATAAAACCATTGGGTATGTATTTTGTGGCATTTTCGACCATCTCACAGGCTTCCTCAAAATAGGGTATCAGAAAATTTTCAAATTTAAAACTGGTATCGGGATGTTCTTTAAGCTCTTTGCCACCAAATTTCATATCACGATAGCCTTTTTGTTTTAAGGTACCACGTTCTTGATCGATTCCTACGAAAAAACCACCGGAAGACACGTTGTCGATAAAGCTACCCCCTGCGCCTAAACGTAAATAGGATGAAATAATATTGACCTCGCCATTTTCCATGGTCGTTACTATTCTAAGGGTATTTATTGATTTCGCATAAATGGTATTGATTTGCGGATGTTGCTTTATTACCTCGGTATGGATATAATCTCCGCTCACCAAATTTTGGTATTGAACTTTCAATTGTTGTGAAAATTTTTCGCGTTCCAGCTTAAAGCAACCTTGTCCTTGATTGAGGGTCAAAGGCCTGAAGAAAATAGCTTGTGAATCGATGTTGTAGAAAACTTTAGTGAAGAAATTTACCAGTTCTTCGAAATTCGAAATTTCTAGAATACTGTTCTCAAAAAAGAAACTACGACCAAAATTATGTGCGATGAGTTTGGGAGTGCTTATGGAGTTCTTTTCACAGTAAAGAGCAAAATTAATTTTATTGCGCAAAATGGAGGTGAACTCTTGTTTATGCAAGTTTTTACTGGCATGAATCCTTGCGGCTTCCTTAGTGCCAAGGTAATCCTTGTAATTTTTAATATCCTTTTTATAGAGATGTTTGAAATAGTACATCGGCACCTCCTTTTTCGTTATCCAAAGTACTACTACCTCTCTGGCTATTTTTAAATAGCTTTTTTTATTCGGGTTATTAAGGAAGACCATAATTCTGCCAGGATCTCTTATTTGCATAGCATGTTGGCATTAGGGACATTATTACCACCACTTAAAACTTCAATTATTTCTAAGTGATGGATCTATAAATATACGGATTTGGTACCAACAGCTCGATAAATAGTGGGTTAACTATCTTTCTAGGAAGGGTCAAAGATCAAGAAAGTCCGCTATCTTTGACTTGCCTCAAAATAGTACAAGATATGTTTCCTACGTTTCGCAATTCCCTTTTCTGGGTATCGGATTGGCTTAAAGGTGCCAAAATCAGAAAACATCACAATGCAGTAACCAAGATCAATGAAGATCACGGTTCCGATTATGCTATCAGGAAAAGAAAACAATACCTGAACGACCTACTTCGGCATTGTCTACAAACTGTGCCCTACTACAGAAACCTGGAGATTTCGGATATCCAACTGGAAAACTACCCGGTTACAAATAAAAGTATAATCAAGTTGTCTTCTGTCTCTTTTCAATCGGATGAGTATACACACAAAAAAACCTTTAAGGCAAGTACCAGCGGATCTACGGGTACGCCGTTTACAGTGTTACACGACCTTGATAAAAAGAAAAGACATACCGCGGACGTACGCTTTTTTTGGGAATCGGCCGGACATGCCTTTGGTACTCGATTTTTCTATCTAAGAATATGGACCGATCAGAACAAAAAAAGTAAACTGCTTCAAAAAAGACAGAATATCGTGCCGGTAGATGTATTTAAAATGGATGATATGCGTATTCAGGCTTTTCTCGAGGAAGTTGCGTCGACCGACTCCCCAAAGAGCATTTTGGGTTATGCCTCCGCCTTAGACCGAATCGTTAAATACATGCAGCAAAACCCATCGGATATGTCACATGCGAACGTGGTCTCCATCATTGCCATGTCTGAATCCCTTGACCTTCCAACGAAGAAAGTCCTAAGTGATTTATTTAATTGTCCAGTTGTATCACGGTTTGCCAATACCGAATGTGGTATGCTAGCGCAGCAGACCGCTGACTTGGAAAATGATTTTTTGCTCAATTTGGCCAGTTACCATATCGAAGTTCTGCATTTAGAAAAAGATGTTCCCGCTGAGGAAGGCGAACCAGGCAGGATCGTTGTCACGGATCTGTTCAACAAGGCCATGCCTATGATTCGCTACGATACCGGGGATATAGGTATGCTGGGGAAAATCGAAAAACATGGACGGACCCAATATGTCTTCAAAAAAGTCGAAGGCAGAAAAATGGATACCATATATGATACGCAGGGCGAACCTATCTCTTCGTTCACCATTACTAACAACATGTGGAAGTATATCGAACTGACGCAGTATCAATTTATACAGCTTTCAGAAAAGACATACAAGTTCAAATTGAATACTCCTGAAAAGTTTTTAAGGGAAGATGAATTGTTGAATGAATTCAAAGACTATCTCGGGGAGAATGCTAAAATAACAGTGGAATACGTAGATGAAATCCCGTTATTGTCTTCTGGAAAGCGTAAAAAGGTTCTGAACCGATGCGAATGATGCACTTTCAGTCATTACTTATGATTATGATGGATTTGCTCGCCACTTTAGTGTCAATTCATACTCGACTTGACACTCTAGTTAAATAGCAAGAAGATTTTGCTCGACCATAACCTTATCACCTCTCAAATAGGGATCTCCGATGCTTCTTCTTCGTACGAAACGGGCTGGAGATCCGTAGACTACCGAATGGCTGCCGACATCTCTGACCACCAATGAACCGGCACCAATGATACTGTGCTCTCCAATCGTTATTTTTTCTATGATGTTCGCTCCAAGTGAAATCGCCGAAAAACGGCCCAAGACCAAGTTGCCGCCTGTACAAACTCCCGATGCTATGCTTGAAAAATCTTCCATTCTTCCATCATGACCTAAGGATGAATTGGTGTTCAGAATACAGAAATCACCGATGGTTGAATTGGCGTTCACAATGGCACCGGGCAAAACGACACTACCTTTCCCGATTTTCACTCCCTTGCCCACTATGGCACTGGGATGGATAGTACTTACAAAATCAAGATCCGGTACATTATTTTTGATTTTCTTAGCCACGTTTTTCCGGGTCCAATTATTACCTATAGCCAGAATGGCGCCACGAATGCGGAACTTGTCTATGAGTTGAGGGAGAGCTAACTCGTTGCCTAAAACTTCGTATCCGTAAATTTTGGTCCCCTTCTCCTTAAAGGAGTCCACGAAGCCCAATACATTATAACGGCGTTCCTTCTCAATACAGTCCAGTAACATTCCCCCATGTCCCGAAGCCCCAATGATTACAATATTTTTCATTTCAAATCATGTATTTATGATTCCCTTAAACAATGAAAATCATACAATTAATAGTTCTCTCGTTTGGTTTGATCCGAAATATGTCCCTAGGTAATGGTCCAACTCAAAATACTTTTTAGTTGGCCCTATAAATATATACGCAAATATTACGTATTTCAGATGTTAGTATTGGCCTTTTAACACATAAGACTTTGTTAAAACCTAAGAGCCCCTTGCGAAATCGCAAGGGGCTCTTAGGTTTTTCAGCAGGCTTTAAGCCTCTCCCGCAGGACCGAAATTGATCGGAATCGGGGGCTGCTCATAATCCTTTATGGTACCATGTGCCTTTTCGAAGCGATGTACATTGTCGCTCAAAGCTTTTAGGAACTTCTTGGCATGTTGCGGAGTCAGAACTATCCGACTCTTTACCTTTGCCTTTGGCGCCCCGGGCATCATACTAATAAAATCGACCACAAACTCGGATACGGAATGGTTAATAATCGCCAGATTGGAATAGATTCCCTCTGCCGTTTTTTCATCCAGCTCTATGTTGATCTGTTTTTGCTTGTCTTCTTTTTTGGCCATGGCTCGTTAAAATAGAACCAAGAGATTAGAATCAAGACGTTAGACGAAATAACATCTACACCAGGTCTAGTTTCTTGGCTCTTGGTTCTTGTTTCTACATTTAGAATTTCATCGCCTCCTTACGGGCCATGATTTCATCGTACTCCTGTTTAGAGCCTACGATGATGTTCTCATAGTCACGCATACCGGTACCGGCGGGAATCTTGTGTCCGACGATAACGTTTTCCTTCAGACCCTCCAAGGTATCTACCTTACCGCTTACCGCAGCTTCGTTCAATACTTTGGTCGTCTCTTGGAACGATGCAGCAGAAATAAACGATTTCGTCTGCAACGAAGCTCGGGTAATACCCTGTAATATGGGTGTCGCCGTAGCAGCAATCGCATCCTTGGCTTCCACTGCGTTTTTATCGGAACGCTTTAAAATGGAATTCTCGTCCCGAAGCTCTCTGGCCGTAATGATCTGACCTTCTTTCAGGGTATCGGATTCGCCTTTGTCCACAACCACTTTCTTGCCGTAGATTTCGTCATTTTCCGTAATGAAATCATCTTTATGCACCAACTGGTTCTCCAAGAAAATGGTATCTCCCGGATCCTGAATACGTACTTTACGCATCATTTGTCGTACGACCACCTCAAAGTGCTTATCGTTAATTTTCACGCCTTGCAAACGGTATACTTCCTGTACCTCGTTCACCAAGTACTGCTGGACAGCAGACGGGCCTTTGATGGCCAAAATATCCTCTGGGGTAATAGAGCCATCTGACAAGGGCATACCTGCACGAACGTAATCGTTCTCCTGCACCAAGATCTGGTTCGACAATTTGACCAAGTATTTTTTGACCTCGCCCAATTTCGATTCGATAATGATCTCGCGATTACCCCTTTTAATTTTTCCAAAGGATACCACCCCGTCAATTTCAGAAACAACGGCAGGATTCGATGGATTACGTGCCTCGAACAACTCGGTAACCCTAGGCAGACCACCCGTAATATCACCGGCCTTGGCCGATTTACGAGGTATCTTGACCAAAATCTTACCTTCCTTGATCTTATCACCGTCATCGACCATGATGTGCGATCCTACGGGTAGGTTGTACGACCGCAACACTTCGTCTTTGCTATTTTTGATCAATAGCGTAGGAATCAGTTTTTTATTACGTGTTTCAGAGATTACTTTCTCTTGGAAACCAGTCTGCTCATCGATTTCCACTTGATACGTGATACCTTGCTCGATATTCTCGTAAGCAATGGTTCCTGGAAACTCGGAGACAATGACCCCATTATAGGGATCCCACTGACAGATGATGTCACCATCTTTAAGTTTAGCACCGTTCTTTACAAAAAGCTGTGATCCGTAAGGAATGTTGTTAGTACTTAAGGTAATACCCGTTTTCTTATCTACAACTTTTATTTCGGATGTCCTTGAAATAACAATTTCAGCTGCATTTCCGTCAGTATCCTCACCATGTACCGTTCTTAAATCCTCAATTTCGGCGACACCGTCGAATTTAGCGGCCAATTTATTATCCTCGGAAATGTTACCGGCGATACCCCCCACGTGGAAGGTACGCAAGGTCAACTGAGTACCGGGCTCACCAATTGATTGTGCGGCAACAACACCAACGGCTTCACCACGCTGCACCATTTTGTTGGTGGAAAGGTTTCTACCGTAACACATGGCACAGATACCTTTGGGCGCCTCACAGGTCAATGCTGAACGCACTTCGACCCTTTCGACAGGGGAATTCTCGATTTTTTTCATATCGGATTCCATAATCTCCTGACCGGCACTTAAAAGCAGTTCTTGAGTCAACGGGTTGTACACATCGTGTAACGACACCCTACCAAGAATTCGTTCGCCCAAAGATTCAACGACTTCTTCGTTCTTCTTCAAAGCGGATACTTCGACACCCCGCAAGGTTTCGCAATCTTCGATATTGACGATTACATCTTGCGAAACGTCGACCAAACGACGGGTCAAATAACCGGCATCGGCCGTTTTCAAAGCGGTATCTGCAAGTCCCTTACGGGCACCGTGCGTAGAGATAAAGTATTCCAAAATCGATAGTCCCTCCTTAAAATTGGATAGGATAGGGTTCTCGATAATCTCACCACCACCGGCAGTAGATTTCTTAGGCTTGGCCATCAGACCCCGCATCCCGGTCAACTGACGAATCTGCTCTTTCGAGCCCCTCGCACCGGAATCCAACATCATATATACGGAGTTGAACCCTTGTTGATCTTCACGGATACGCTTCATGGCCAATTCGGTCAATTGCGCATTGGTAGAGGTCCACACATCGATAACCTGATTGTAACGCTCATTGTTCGTTATCAGACCCATGTTATAGTTGGCCATAATACCATCGACCTGCCCATTGGCCTCGTCGATCATTTCTTGTTTTTCTTTAGGGATGATAATATCACCCAAGCTGAACGACAAGCCGCCCTTAAAGGCAAAATCATAACCCATGGTCTTGATCTTGTCCAAGAAATCGGCTGTGGTCGGTACATCGGTTACGCTTAAAATTCTACCGATAATATCACGCAACGATTTTTTGTTCAAAACATCGTTGATATAACCGGCCTGTTCGGGTACTTCCATATTAAAAAGTACACGCCCTACGGTGGTCGGAATAATCTGGTTGACCAATTCGCCCTCCTCATTAAAATCCGGGGCCCGTACCTTGATACCGGCGTTCAGGTTGACCATGCCCTCATTGAAAGCAATTTCAACTTCCTCATAGGAATAAAAAGTACCCCCTTCACCTTTAATAGGCACTTCAGGCGTTGATTTTCGTTCTTTGGTCATATAATATAGACCCAAGACCATATCCTGTGAAGGCACTGTAATTGGCGAACCGTTCGCGGGGTTCAATATGTTATGCGAAGCAAGCATTAACAGCTGAGACTCCAAAATAGCTTCTGGTCCTAAAGGCAAATGCACGGCCATCTGGTCACCATCGAAATCCGCGTTAAACGCCGTACACACCAAGGGGTGCAGACGAATCGCCTTACCTTCGATCAGTTTTGGCTGGAAGGCCTGAATACCCAATCGGTGCAAGGTGGGAGCTCGGTTCAGCAGAACCGGATGCCCTTTCAAAACGTTTTCAAGAATGTCCCAAACTACGGGCTCCTTTTTATCTATAATTTTCTTTGCGGATTTCACCGTCTTCACGATTCCGCGTTCAATCAGCTTACGAATGATGAAAGGCTTGTACAACTCTGCCGCCATGTCTTTTGGTAGTCCACATTCGAACAACTTCATTTCTGGACCTACGACGATTACCGAACGAGCGGAATAATCGACACGTTTACCCAAAAGGTTCTGACGGAAACGCCCTTGTTTCCCTTTCAAGGAATCGGAAAGGGATTTCAAAGGTCTGTTGGATTCCGTTTTTACTGCGGATGCCTTCCTCGTATTATCGAAAAGGGAATCAACGGATTCCTGAAGCATCCTTTTTTCGTTTCTTAGGATGACTTCTGGTGCCTTAATTTCCACCAATCTTTTCAGACGGTTGTTTCGGATGATTACCCTACGGTACAAATCGTTAAGGTCGGAAGTCGCAAAACGACCCCCATCCAAAGGCACCAAAGGACGAAGTTCCGGTGGAATGACCGGAATTACCTTCATGATCATCCACTCAGGTTTGTTCTCCCGATTATCTTGGGATTCCCGCAAAGCTTCAACGACCTGCAGCCTTTTCAATGCCTCGGTCTTACGCTGTTTTGAAGTCTCGGTATTGGCCTTGTGCCGCAATTCATAAGACAGCTCTTTCAAATCGATACGGCCCAAAAGATCGATAAGGCATTCCGCACCCATCTTTGCGATGAACTTATTGGGATCGGATTCCTCCAAATATTGGTTTTCGGGCGGAATAGATTCCATAATGGTTAGGTACTCCTCTTCCGTTAAGAAATCCAATTTCTTGAGTTCCTCACCTTCTGGACCTTTGGCGATACCGGCCTGAATCACTACGTAACGTTCGTAGTAGATAATCATATCCAATTTCTTGGAAGGTAGGCCCAAAAGATATCCAATTTTATTCGGCAAAGATCGGAAGTACCAGATATGGGCTACCGGCACCACCAAATTGATGTGTCCTACCCTATCACGACGTACTTTTTTCTCCGTAACCTCCACCCCACAACGGTCACAAACGATACCGCGATATCGGATACGCTTGTATTTTCCACAGGCGCATTCGTAATCTTTCACAGGACCGAAGATACGCTCACAGAACAAGCCATCACGCTCCGGTTTGTGCGTACGATAGTTTATAGTTTCAGGTTTAAGTACTTCCCCTCTTGACTCCGCCAAAATAGCTTCCGGCGATGCCAACCCGATGGAAATCTTGTTAAACCTTTTTATTGGATTATGATCTTTTATTCTAGCCATAGTTGTAATGTGCTACTTATTAATGTGTTGTATTCTTAACCTACTAGGTCTCGACTTTAGTTTACCTTGAGCGTAGTCTAAAGGCTCGACCTGACGTAGTTAACTACTCCTCCAAACGGATATCGAGACCCAAACCTTTGAGTTCGTGCATCAATACGTTGAAAGATTCCGGTAGGCCGGGCTCTGGCATGGTCTCGCCTTTTACGATGGACTCATAGGTCTTCGCCCTTCCGATGACATCATCCGATTTCACAGTCAATATCTCGCGTAGGGTTGCCGATGCGCCGTAAGCTTCCAAGGCCCAAACTTCCATTTCTCCGAAACGCTGACCCCCGAATTGAGCTTTACCACCCAAAGGTTGCTGCGTAATCAAGGAGTATGGTCCAATAGAACGTGCGTGCATCTTATCGTCGACCATATGGCCCAGTTTCAGCATATATATCACTCCCACTGTTGCAGGTTGATCAAAACGCTGACCGGTACCCCCATCATATAGATAGGTATGTCCGAATCTTGGAATACCCGCTTCATCGGTGTATTCATTGATCTGATCTAAAGTGGCACCGTCAAAAATCGGAGTCGCAAATTTTTTGCCCAATTTAAAACCTGCCCAACCCAGAACGGTTTCGTAAATCTGCCCAATGTTCATACGCGATGGTACGCCCAATGGGTTCAATACGATATCGACCGGAGTACCATCTTCTAAGAACGGCATATCTTCTTGACGAACGATACGGGAAACAATACCCTTGTTACC
>RCMY010001929.1_pt1 | contig 19111 bp, 16 predicted proteins | sample 2041341 | NCBI WGS metagenome assembly RCMY01 (sample SAMN09708234, study PRJNA481090) | Marine sediment metagenome, whole genome shotgun sequencing project. | reverse complement strand
CGCTCGCATCGTCATAATCTATGCGCGTCGACAAAACGCGCGGGCTATCGGGTGCTGGCCTTGGATCAGCGGGGATTCGGCGAGTCCGGCATCCCAGAGAAAGTGGCAGATTCTCATCTCTTCAAGGCAATGGGGGATCTGGAACGCGTCCTCGATGCGTTTGAGGTGCCATCAGCCCATCTGGTCGGACACGATTGGGGGGCGGCGGTCAGCTGGCTGCTCGCTACGTTCAGGCCGGAGCGGGTAGAAACTCTCACTGCGCTCTCGGTCGGGCATCCCAGTGCGTTCCGGCGGGCTGGCATCGATCAGGTTCGGAGGAGTTTCTACATGTTGCTCTTCCAATTTGAGGGCGTCGCCGAATCATGGCTCTCGTCCAACGAGTACGCCAACTTCCGGGCCATGGCGGGAAACAGCCCCGAGCACTCCCGCCACATCGCCAACCTGGAGCGGCCCGGCCGCTTGACCGCATCGCTGAACTGGTATCGGGCGAACATGGCACCGGACTCGCTGATTCGTTCCGAGAGGGATCTGGGACTGGTCACCGTGCCGACCCTGGGAGTTATCGGCAGCGACGATCCGATCCTTGGTCTGGCCCAGATGGAGGGCTCCGCCGAGTTCGTGTCTGCGCCCTTTGAATATGTGGTGTTGAACGATCGTGGTCATTGGCTCCCCTGTGATGCGGCCGATCAGTTGAATCCTCTGCTACTTGGCTGGCTGGCCACCCGACGCTGACCGAATTTGGGCTGCCCCAACGCCGCTGCCAGTCTGCCTGCTGGCCGCCTACTCCAAAATCGGAGAAGGGACGCCTGGGGCGTCCCTTCCACTCGAGTTTGCGTCAGGGTCGGGATCCTCAGCGGGACCCGGCATGACGCATTTCTGCTGCCGTTCGCTAGGCGAAATCCAAATCAGCAGCAACACTGCCGTCGCGTATTCGTTCGCGCTCGGCGTTGCGTTCTCGGCGTTCAGCCGTTCGACGTTTCCACGCTTTCACCTTCCAGTGCCGCTTTTTCTTCGTCTTCGGCGCTGATCGGGGCGGATGATCGAACTTGGGGACGCTGAACACAGCCCCTTCGGGATCATCCACATCGTGGAGCTCCTGATGGAGCTGGTGACGTACCTTCCGGTGTTCCTTTGACCGGATCGTTTTATCCGGCCGGAGAAGAACCTCGTCGGTCTTATCCGGGGTCAAGGTGATTCCGTCCTTACGGTGACGTGCACTCACGTTTGCTGGTTCCTTCCTGTCCGGACAGCGCCGGACCACTAGGTCCCGACGCTGGCATCAGCGCCAGGATTAACCACGAACCAGCTATCACTGGTCCGTGGTCCACCTTTGCACATTTGGGGCCAAATGTCCATGAGGCCAATGGACCTATTCGCTCGCTGCAACCACCCTCTGGCCATGCTGGTTTAACCATCCATACAGTGCGTGAGCCATGGTGGACGATCGTGCAAAAGGACTTGTTTGTAGGACCAAGCTCACCGCAGCAGGAGGGCTCGACAGCCGCCTACCTACCACGGGTCAACGGGATGGCGTAGGTATCGATCGCCTTCCCACTGCCCCAGTCAGAGCTGAACAACACCAGAGTTGCGTCGGGACTGATTGCCACGCTTGCGGAGCCCCAGCCTCCCACCGCTTCGGCAATGCTCATTCGGTGGTGGCCCAACCGATAGGTGATTCCACTGGTCGGGTCGATCAGTACGACCTCCCCGAACCAGGCACCGGTGTTGTTTGGATCCGGTGTACGACTGATCGCCGCAACGAGGCCGGCTTCTGCGGAGGACGCCAGCCCTATCTCGCTCGGTGGGAAACCATCCCCTTCATCCTCGCTGAGGATGTCGGTGCGCGTGCCCGTGATGAGATTGAAGACGATCGCCAAGCCGGGGCCCTGATCGGTGTCGTAGGAGCTGAATACCAGGACCGGTTCTCCGGTTTCAGAATTCACGGAGAGCGCATAGCGGTTCACGTCCTCGGGGATTGGGCTAATCGAGGCAGGAGAGAGATCGCCATTCAGTACCGCGACCCGATCCTCCTCGACCACCACGAAGATCGATCCATCGGGGCTGGCAGAAACAGGGGCTACTCTCGCAGCTGTCGGTACGTTGGCCAGAACCGTCGTGCCGGTTGCAAGGTCATGCACCATGTGGAAGTTCTGGTCCTCGACACGGCAGAGCAGTCCCAAGTAGCCGGTGGCGCCGCCGGTCGAACCCGACGTGAGGCCCTGATCCACTTGATCGCACTGGTCGAACGTGACAGCGGAACGAGAGATATTGGAACGGACGTTGGTTTCGATGAGTTCGTTCTTTAGCGGGTCGGGGAAATAGAGAAGATCTGGGTCGGACGGGTGCCAGGTGAAGTCGCCAATGTCGCGGGCACCAACCGCCACGGGACCGATCTCCTGCAACGTCCGGCCATCGAACAGGACGTGACTGCCGCCTTCGGCATTCTCTCGATAGAGGAGGAAGGCTGACCCGTCGGCGTTGAAGGCCTGGGTTGATGAGCGCATTGGTGCGGTGACTTCACCATCGCCCATCTCGGTGAGTCGCAAAATCTTGGTTCTGAAGTCCGGCTCCAACCATGCAACGTCGCCGAGAAGGTTGGGGGCGACGATGTCGGTGGAGGGAACGGGGTCGCCGTTGGTAAGGAGTGAGTCAAGTGCAACAGGATGCACGCCGAGGAGAGGCCCGCGATCCGGTTGCTCAGTGCCGTCAGGGCTTGGCGCGGGAGCCGGCGATTCGCCGTCGCTGGCCTGATCGATATTGATGCCGTCCACATCGGTGAGGGACTCCAGCCCGGCAAATGCGGCGAGGGCGAGGATGACGATGGCAACGGCGGCCAGAACGCCGCCACCGGATCGGCGGGGCGCGAAATTCGGTGCGGCAACGTCGGACGTGCCGCTGCGTAGATCATCGGCTGCGGAACGGAGGCGGTCGTCCAAATCATCCATTGTCGGGCTCCCGTATCGAATCCTCAAGAAGCTCGGCCAGCTTGGCCCGGCCACGTTTCAAGTGGGTCTTAACCGACTCCTCACCGACCTCAAGAGTGTCGGCAATCTGGGCCACGGTGAGATCCTCCCAGTAGTGCAGAGTGATCGCCTCGGCCTGACGCCGAGGGAGTCGCCGGACCGCATGCCAGGCGTCGCTTGAGCGACCCGGTAGTTCGATGTCCATGATCGGCTCGATTCGCCGGGTTCGGACCTTGGCGATCATCCGGGCTTCGCTAAGCATTCGGCGGCCGCGGCTGTGGGATTTATTGATGAACACCCGGCGCAGCCATGCCTCGGGGTAGTCGTACTCGGCAACGGATTCCCAACGACGGTGGGCCTCTGTGAAGGCGTCGTGGACTAGGTCCTCTGCCACCATCCGGTTGCCGGTGAGGGCAATGCCGAGGCCCAGGAGTCTGGCGTAGTGGGCCTGATAGAACGCCTCGAAGGAGATGACGGGCCGCACCCGCAGCGCTGACTCGTGGGGGGACGGCGCGCTGAGTGGGGAGGGGCGAGCATTCATACTGGACCTAGGAGGGTAGGTGACGATCATTCTTGGACCCACCACGAGCGCATGCCTGCAACAACGCCCGACGGGCCGCTGCCGGGGGACAGGAGCCCGCAAACTTCTGTTGGAATCTATTCAGGTACGACCGCGTCGGAGGATTCCCGCCACCTCGACCGGCGTGTCCGTCGGTTGGGTGAGCCTCCCACTGTCCAGGTCTAGAAGTGCCTTGGCAGGGTGTGTGCGGATGAGGTGACGAACCCGGTCAAGGTCCACTGCGGTTCCCTTTTGACAGTTTGGACAGAAGGCGGTGCGGCGCTGCCAGGGGCACTGTTCACCGCGGAGTCGGGTGATGGCGCTGCCGCACACGAGGCACCGTCGGCGGTTCCCTGACAGCACCCAGTGCTCCCCGTTGCCCATATTGCGGCCGGTGGTGTTCTGGGGTCCGCGGCGGGCGTTTGTCCGGATCAGGGCGGCACCAACCGCTACGACGCGGCCTATATCGGCGATCGAGTCGACCGTCTGGAAGGGGGAGATCCCACAGATAAACGGCGTCTCGACAGCGTAAATGTTGCCGAAGCCAGCGATGATCTGCTGATTCAGCATCGCTCCTCCGAGAGGCTCCGCTTTGGCCGAAGCGATTCGTTTGACGGCAAGTTCGTGATCATAAACGCCGCAGAGATCGGGACCCAGGTGGCCGATTGTCTGGTCCTCATTGGCGGTCCGTATCAGGTGTACCTGGGGTACGTCGATGCCAGTTATGTAGCCTTCTTCCAATTCGAACTCGAATCGTCGTCGCCATTCAGGAACGTCATAGGCCCGACCGTATTTGACGCGTCCCTGCATCAGCATGTGAGCGTGCAGCGTGAGCCCGCCTCCGCTGTCAGGGCTGTCGAGGCGGACGAGTAAGTGCTTGCCCCGGGCATCGGCGCTGAGGATCCGACGCCCGTCCAGCGATGCGGTGGCCAGCCGCGGGTGGCGGAATGTGCTGGAGGTGATTTCCTGGCCGGCAAATCGCTCTTGGATGTTTGCGGCCATGCGACGGATCGTGTCGCCCTCGGGCATTAGGGTCCGCCAGCGATCTGGAGGGCGCCGGTGATGACCTCAACTGACACCGGGCCGGTGACTGCCAGTTCCTCGCCGTCTGCCCACCACGAGGGCTTGATTTCAAGATCCATCCTCCTGGCGGTCGTGGTGTGAACCTTCTGGCTGTGGAGGTGTTGTCCGGCAAAGGCGAGCGGCAGTACAGCGGCAAGATGCACCGCATGGACTGGCTCGACGGTGACGACCTGCATGATCCCGTCGGCCGGATCCGCAGTCGGGCAGATCGCCATGCCGCCACCGAAGTACCTGGTGTTGCCGAAGGCGATCAGGCAAGCGCGTTCAGGAACAGAGCCCATCACGAGGTCACCGCTGCCCGGGATGAGCTCAACCTCGAACGACTTGAGGTTCGGTAGGCAACCGATGGTGGCCGCGGTGTACTTTGCCTGTCCACCGAGCCAACGTATGCGGTTTGCACGCGCCGTGACCAGTCCAGAGAAGCCGGCGGTTAGGACGCTGACGGCGTAGGCAGTCGAGCTTTGGTTGCTGATACGAATGAGGTCCAACGGGGTAGCTGGTTCAACTGCTCGGTTCGCGGCGGGAAGCGGGCGACGGGGAATACCCAGCGCCCGGGCAATGTCGTTACCGGTTCCGCCTCGGAGGATGCCCAGCACCACCGGCGAGCCAGCAATGGCCTGGACCGCGTGATGAATCATCCCGTCGCCGCCGAGGACCACCAGTCGCTCGGGGTCGTGCTGGCGAAGTAGATGCGGTATCTCTGCCGCGGATCTGCTGGCCACAGCGGTCACAGTGGCGCCCGTGTCGGCAAGCGCAGCGCAAGCCTTGGCCATCCCCGGCGACCCGGATTTGTGCAGGAGGTGAATTCTCAATGGCCGTCGTCCCGGACATTGCGACTTGCCTTACGTTCAGATCGTTGCCGCTTGGCTTTTAGGCGGCGCTCCTTGGAGCCCCGGCTGGGCTTGGTCGGCCGTCGTTTACGGCGGGGCTTCAACGCCTCACGGATTCGTTCCTCCATGCGGGCCGAGGCGATATCCCGATTGCGATGTTGCGACCGGGTGTCATCAGCGGCAACTCGAATGCGGGGTCCGAACACTTCGATCAGGCGCTCGCGTTGGATCGTGCTGAGCGAGCGACTCGTTGCCAGCTCGAAAACCAGTTCGGCCCGCGTGTTGGCCGTATTGGCATGTTGGCCGCCGGGACCCCCAGAGGGGCCGAAACTCCAAGCCAGCTCCTCGTCTGGAACTGTGAGATTGTCGCTTACTTCTAGAGGCATGGGTATTCAGGGAGCGGGGTGGAGGGGCGGAGCAGTGGGAGCAGAGCAGAGCGCAGGGATCGTTGGGCCAGTATGCCTCCCGATACCTGCGGCTGCGGGTTACCGGGGGGCTTCTATGCTGGACCCCATGGAGGGCGTCGGCGGGTCGAACGAAAAGGGACCGTCGCGTTGGTCGGGCCCACTCGGGGTTGGGACGATTATTCTCGGATCGGTCGTGGCGCTCTGGTGGAGCATCGAAATACTCGACACTTTCCTGCTCGGGGACCGGTTGCAGCGCAATGGGATCGTTCCCCGCCAGCGCGAGGGAGTGGACGGAATACTGTGGGCGCCGTTCCTCCACAGCGACTTCGGGCACCTGATCTCCAACACGATCCCCTTCCTGGTGCTGTCCAGCCTCATCATGATCCGGGGGCTCCGCCGATGGGTTCGGATCACGGTGATCGGGATGGTCGGCGGGGGAGCGCTGACATGGATCTTTGGCGGGACGGGGAACCACATCGGCGCGAGCGGCGTGATTTTCGCGTACTTTGGGGCTCTTCTGGGAGCGGTCTTCTTTGAGCGCCGACCCATCGCCATCGCCCCGGCGCTGGTGGCGATGCTCCTCTACACCCAGTTGCTCGTAGGACTGGTTCCCCAGGATCGCATTTCATGGGAAGGGCATTTGGCCGGGTTCGTTTGCGGGATAGCTGCTTCGAAGCTGTTGGCGGTCCCGCGGGTGCGGCGGGATCCAGATGCGGATGTTGACCTCATCTTTGGTGGTGAACAACCCTGGCTTGAATGAATGCGCTGGCGTTGGTTAGCCGGGCGAGATACACCAATGGTGCGGGTGCGGTCCTTAAACGCCGTCCGCTACCACCCTACGTAGTGGGCGATCGACGATTATGGTGCGATCAGAACGGTTCGACGTTTCCCGTCCGATTGTGAAGAGAGGAGCACCCCGGTGAGCGACTTCAGGAGATCCGAACTCGGCTTTGTCGTCCTCATCGCACTTCTGGCGGGAAGCCTGATCTTTCTGGGCGTCTCCCGTGATCGGACGGAGGGCCCGAGGGACGAGACCGTGGTCGTTGACGCTGGTCCGAACAGTGCCTCCACAAGTAGCAGCGCAGTGACCGCTGTGGACTCATCGCCAGACACCACCGCAACCCTTGTTCCTGTGACCGCAGCCCCGACGGCGAGACCAGCAGCGACGGCGGTTGCGCAAGCGACAACCGCGGGGCCAACCACTGTCCTGCCCACAACTGCGCCACCAACACTCGCTCCCACTACGAAGGCTCCGATCAGTCGGGCACCAGCCACGAGGGCGCCAACTACGAGGCGACCTACCACCCGTCCACCCTCAACCCGCCCTCCGACCACTGTCGCGCCGATCACCCAGCCGATTCGAACCTTCGCTCCCCCTACCTGGACCGCGCCGCCCTAGGCCGATTTGTCAGCCTGGTGGAGGCAACCCTGACCGGCGTTAGAGGCCGTCAGCTACGCAGGTGACGGAACCGTCACCAACGGTCATTTCAACGCCGTCGCCCATGTAAATGGGCTCTGGGTCCGTGAACTTCGGTTCCCCGTCAATTCGCACCGACAGTTTGGAGGCGTCGGCACCCTGTTCGATGAACTGATCTCGGTAGGCAGAGGTGATGAGGCCGCGGGTCACGGTGTAGGCGGTCCGCATGCAACTGCTCGAGCCGATCACGTTCTGCGAGTAGGCATAGGCGGTTGGGGTGAGGCCCAGGTCGTCGCTGACCCAGGGGAAGACATCGGTCGCCTTCCCGACGAGTCCCTTGGAAACCGACACCGAATTGGCGGTGAGGACGGCGTTGACCCGAGGCCGAACAAAGGTTATCGATTCAGCGGGTATAACGATTTCGGTAGAGCCGTCGGACCGACGCAGCACCTTGGCCGCCCCGCCGTCGACACAGGTGTCGACGTCGCCGATGGCCACCATTTCGATCGTGTCGGTCCGGTAGACCTGTCCCAGCGCACTGTGTTCGCGCGTCCCGGCGACGGGAACCTCGGCATGGACCCGAGCCCTGCAATCGAGCATGATCGGCTCAACTTCCACAATGCGGGCCTCGGTGGGGAGTTTGAGCTCCACCTCAACGGCGGTGAACTCGGGAAGTACATCCCACGGCCAGGTGAAGGACAGTGATCCGGTGGTGGCCACAAATGCGACCACCGCCGTGATGCCTAGCGCTATGCCACCTAGTACTTTCTTCACTCTGTATTCACCTATTCCTGCTCCTGGACCGACCCGTTGAGGGCAGTGAAGCTCATCGCACGCACCGGACAACCTCGCAATGTACGACGTTCCGGCGTGCCGTTGGTCGCGCCCTGCTGGCCCCGCTAGCCGTTTGTAACGCCCCCGACGGGAAAACTGTTCCAGTAGGCACCTCACTTGCCCCTATCCTTGGCCCTCTTCTATGGCCACCGCTGACGTTTCCTCCTCCTCAAATGCCGCGACCCCGGCCGAGGACACTCCCGACCAGCTGGATATGGAGGAACTCCGTGCTGCGCTGATCGATGCCGTGCTGCAGGATGACTGCACCAACAGCCTCTGGAAGTTCTACGATTCCGGCACCGCTGCGCTCGCGGTCCCCGAGTTGGCTGCCCTGGTCCTCGAACAGGATCCCATCCACAAACATAAAGACGTTCTGGCTCACACGATTGCGGTCACGTCGAAGACGCAGCCCGAGTTGGTGATACGCCTGGCAGCGCTGTTCCACGATATTGGCAAGCCGGCGACTCGGTCGTTCGAACACGGCGGCGTCACGTTCCGCCACCACGAAGCGGTGGGCGCCAAGATTACGAAGAAGCGGATGCGGGCCCTCGGGTTTGAACCAGCGATCGTTCGTGATGTGGCCGAATTGGTCCGGCTCTCGGGGCGCTTCAAGGGCTATGCGGATGGCTGGAGCGACTCTGCAGTCCGGCGCTACGCCCGCGATGCCGGGCACTTGTTGGGGCATCTGAATGAGCTGGTTCGTTGTGATTGCACCACCCGCAATTTGGCCAAGGAGGCGCGCCTCATGGCCCATATCGATGATCTCGAGGAGCGGATCATCCTTTTAGCTCAAGAAGACGCCCGTGCCCGTGAACGGCCGCAAATGGACGGCAACGACGTGATGGAGTACCTCGGTATTTCCGGCGGGCCGATGCTGGGGAAGGCGCTCAAGCATCTCCTCGAGGTCAAGCGAATCGAGGGCGACCTGCCCCAGAGGGAATTGGAGCATCGCCTAGATGCATGGTGGGCTAAAAACAACACCGACCGTCCACGCGGCGGATAGCAACAGCGATCGACTGCGTCCGTGATCCAGTACCTACAAGAGTGCTCCGTCGACAGTGTTGGTGGCCGTGACCTTTGAGGATGAGGTTCGGCGTGTGCTGGGCGCCACCGAGCCGGGTGACGTTATGACCTACGGCGAGGTGGCGGCCGAAGCCGGGTTTCCCGGTGCGGCCCGGGCGGTCGGCAACCTGCTGCGGAGCTCCGATGACCTGGAGTGGTGGCGGGTGGTGTCAGCGGCCGGCCGTTTGTGTCCCGGGCTCGAAGCTGATCACGCCCAGCGGTTGCGAGCGGAGGGCCACCGGGTCGAACCGAACAGCACGGGAGAACCACGCCTGCGGCCCAGCGCGCCCCCGGAAATCTCGCGCTAGTAGCCGAAGTGGCGACGGGCGGGGGCGGTGATGCCAGCTACCACCCGGCGTTGCCTAGCCGAGAGCTTCGTACGCCATGCATCGTCGACCCGGAGGGTGATGCTGGTGGCCCCGAACCGAATCGGGTTGCCTGCGGCGGAGTGCATTGCTGCCTCCACATTGATCGTCATGCCGTCAAAAATATCCGCAGGCAGGACGGTGTCCGCGATACCGGCGAATGAAGCGATCTCGGCCAGGCGCTCAATTGGTGAGGAGAGGAAGTCCTCATAGCGCAGGGTTAGCACCGGAATCCCGAGCGCTTCGAGGCGATCGAAACCGAGATTGTCCGTGACCCATCGCGCCGCTGTTCGCGCCGGGTTGTACGTGGGCATATCGGCCATATCGGCTTCGTTCCCCGCCTCGGGACGGGTGACCGCCTTGGTCCACGAATACGCCACCCCTCGGGGATCCCGGAGCAAGTGGAGGACTCGAACGTCCAGGCGAGGATCCAGTGCGTAGAGGGCGGCCGCACTCAGGTGCTTAGACGAATCGACCAGCACGGTGGCGCCGGTGCGGTCATAGGCCACTCGCCCTGCGGCTCGGAGCACAGCGCCGATGAGTTCGAGATAGTCGGACTGGGTCGAGGACGGGAAACCTCGCCGGTGCGACTTCACTATCTGGGGTAGTTGACGGGAACGGTCTACGCTCCAACGCATCTTGATCGCCGCTTCGAGGTCGATCTCGGACCATCGTCCGAAGGCCTGCGTGCCGACAGCGGTCCAGAACGGGCAGTCCTGGAATGCCTCACCGCATCCGCAGAGCTCGTTATCCCGAACACCTCGCTCCCACAGGTGAACGCTTTCCCCAATAGCGAAGGCATCCTGCATCTCGTTGAGGAGCTTCTCGATGAGGGTGCTACCCGATCTCCCGAGGCCGCCGATGAAGAGGATTTTCTGGGGATCATCACGGCTCGGTGACGCCGCGCTGCTCACGAGGGCCACTGCATGGATCGGCCCAGCAATTCTTCGACGGCCGCAACGCTGGGAACCAATTGACTCCGCAGGTGACTTTCAATTCCGGGGTCAAGGCTGGTGGTTGCTTTCATATTCCAGGCGGCAAACGCCTCTGGTTCGAAGGCAGGAAGTTCGAGGAAGTCCGTGACTTGTCGGTAAATGGTCGCCGGGTTTGCGTACATGTCCTCGGATCGGATGACTAGGAGCTGCGCAGCCGGCCAATGCGCCATCCACCGGCGAAGCCCCCGCTCGTAGCGGCTCTGATCGACGTAGGAATAGTGCTGGTGGGCGAAGCTGACGTATGACGGATCGTCCAGCATGCGCTGTTCCTCACCGCTAAGGCGATCTTCCTCGGCGGCCAAGGCGTCGGGAAAGCTCAGCCATTCGACCCCGTTGCGAGTGCGTTCTCCCCAGTGCCCGAATGCGCGATGGGCGGGGTCCCGTAGGAGGGCGATGATTTTCGCCCTGGGAGCGAAGGCTCTGGCCCGGACGGGCGCGTGGGGATGGTGTAGGTAGTAGGGCACGGCCTCGCCGACCAACACCCCACCGTTGGCCCTTCTCGCCCGCAACGCCAGCTCGGCGCGAGTCGGAAAGTGGGATCGGTACCAGTCTTCACCACGCTCGAAGTTGACGTCGAAGTAGTACGTCCCCTTGCGTGTCTCGCGCGCTGGATAGAGCGGAGCGATGTTGGGATGCTCCAGCAGCCAACGGGCCATCGACGTGCTTCCGCCGCGCTTGGTGCCGATGATGAAGTAGTCCGGTTTTGCCCGCAGGCTGGCCGTCTTCTCACCCAGTGAGCGGAGGCCAGCGAGGGCGAACCCACGAGCCTTCCCCAGTGTGGAGTCGCGCGGGGGCAGTGCGCCGCCGCCATAGGGACTCAGCGGCGGGAGGGGTGCGGGCGGTTGGGGCCCCGCGAACGTCGGTGTGGTCATCTGCTCTCTTCCGTGCTTCTCGCTGAGTTACTCACGTCGGCTTCTCATCCTCGATATCCAGCCGGACTGCTAGCTGTGGATCGGGCCGGCATGGCCCGACAATGGGACCGGCGGTGCCCCCCGACGGACCGACAGGAACTCTGCGGCCATTGCTACAGCCGTTTCAGCCGGCGAGCGAGACCCGAGGTCCAAGCCAATCGGTCCGCAGATTCGGTCACGATCGGTGAAACCCTGCGCCTCTAGCATGTCTGCGCGGGCCGTCTGCGTGCTCCGTGATCCCATCGCCCCGATGTAGCCAATCGGCGATCCGAGGGCGGCCGCTAGAGCGGGCACATCCAGGTCCCGGTCATGGCTGATCACAATAAGGGCGTCCGCCGCGCTTGCCTCAGCGCAAAAGCTCTCGGCCTCAGCAGCGGAATCGGTCAAAGAAACCGTCCAGCCCAAGAGTTCGCCCTGGGCTTGGAACGCGGCCGCCATCGGACCGCTGCCGACGATCAGCGTCCGGGTGTGAGGCACCGCTGTAGTGAAGGACAATTCGACCCCGTCAATGACGTGGAGTTGCGTTCCCGAGGTCCCCTGCCGTAGGAGCTGCCGGGCGATGAAGATCGCCTCGTCATCGGAGCCGACTGAGCCAGCAACGCCCGCCGGGCTGAGAGCCATATCCAATCCTGAACCATCCGCGGCTGCGACCAGCACCACGGGTTCGGTGGCGCCGAGCCAGTCCAATGCCTCCCCAGGCAGGTCGGCGACGGGTGTGATGAGGATGCGGGCGCTACCACCGCAGAGCAATCCGGCGTCCTCAGCGACGGGCCGGGAAATTGAAACGGTACGAACGGTTCGTTCCCCTTGCGGGGAGCACCTGAGCTCATCATCGACCGTGCCCCGTAGCACGGATCCGGCAATGGTCGGTCTGCTTCCCGGATCGGAACTGAACGTGAGAACGGCCCCGTCTGTTGCCTCGCGAAGTCCAACACCATGGATTTCGATCACCCGAACCAGCATCGAATCAGAAATTCTTGCATTTCGGAGGGGATCTCGAGCCGCTTCCATCACCACAGGATGCCTGTAGGCGATACTCTTTGCGCCGTGGGTTTGATTTGTAGTCGTATAGGTTGTCGCGAGAAGGCTGCCGCCAGCCTCCAGTTCGATGCCGATCGTTCCAGCGCGATCCTGATTGACCTCACCCACCCCCGTAACGGCATGCCACTTTGTGAACGCCACGCCTCGTCTCGGACTGCTCCGGTGGGGTGGCAAATGGTCGATCGTCGAACCGGCGCCAAGAAGATGGAAATGTGGTCGGCCGATGATGAAGGCCGACCCGCCCCGGCATTCGCCGCCCCGACGGACCGACCCGCGGCGCGGCGTCCGGCCGAAACCCAGCGGCGCCGAGCCGATGATGCCGCAGGAGCAGCGGTCCGCTCACCCGTCCAAACGGAACCGCCGGCCACAGTGTCGACGGTGAGCCCTGGCACGCCGTCGAAGCGGTCGGCGGAGGCAACGCCAGCCCCGGTGTCCGAATCGCGACCCATGCGGCCTGCGACTCGTCGCCCCGCTGATCCGGAACGCTCCGAGGCCAGCCCCCCTGATACTGGCCGAGGCGATCCCCGGGATCCCGATGGGGTGGACGCTGCCGAGGTAGAACCTTCCACGGAGTTCCGCTGGCCCAAGCAAAGCGACGAACCCGAGAATGATAAAGAGGATCTAAGCGCCGACAGCCCCCTGCTGTCCCGTGCATTTCGCGCCGCAAAGTAGTCCGGCTGGGGCTCGCATACCGCCGAAATCGCCGTTTCCGGGTAAATTGCCCAAAAGCAACAGCCCATGGGTGTTTCTGCCGATAGCCAGAGGGTGAATGCTGCGGAGATCGCCAAATGGCGCGGGAACAACCCCGTGCCAGAACTGGAACCCTGGCTAACAGGAAAGGGCATGCAGGTTGCCCCAATTGCTAGCGTCGCCACGCTCGCAGTTGGTGTGCTGTTGGCCCGCCCCCGGCTGCCCGCAGTGGTCGTTTTGGTCGTCATCATTGTCGGCGTGCCAATCATGCTCGGTCTCGCAGACCGCGTTGAAAGTGGTCCCATAACGCCAACGCTCTCCGTCTTGCGTCTCCTCAGCCCGGTAGCCGGGATCTTTGCGCTCTTCTCGATGATGGCCGGGTCCGGATTCTTCTCGGGGATTCTCTCACTGATCTGGCTCAGCTTCGCCGCCGGTGTCGCTGGCTTCGGAGCGCTGCGGCTGCTTTCTCGTCCCGTCGGTCAACGGCATGCTGTGGGGGTCGATTTCTCGCTGATGCTTATAGGCGTTGGTGCGCTGATGTTCACCCTCGCCCAGTTCACGGGCAGCGCGACACTTCTTCATTCGACAGCAATCGTCTACGTTGCGGGAGCGGTGGGATCGCTGCTCATCGCTCTGGCGCCGCCAATGCTCCCGGAAAATTGTCGACTTGCGGATCTGGTTGCCTCCGGCACGCTCGTGGCCGCCGGGCTGGCGTTACTCCATCCCCGGCTCGGCGCTATTGGATCTGCCCTGCTAATCGGCGTGGCGGTCAGCATCAGTCGCCGGCTGCTTACGGGGGCGGACACCGTTGGGGGTTCGGCGGGTTTCCTGCTGCGAGTCGGGTCGTGGTCCTTGATCCTTGCGTTCGTCATCGCTCCCTTCAGCGAGATTGTAAGGGCGGTGGATTTCCTCCGATTCGATCTCTCGTTCCTGACGGCCGATGCGTTAACCGTCGGCTCGTGGTCGATTGGGTATCAGCGCCTGGACAGCGCAGTTGCGCTGATCATTGCGACGTTGAGCGGCGCATCCGTTGTTGCATCCCTCGTCGGTCTCGCCCGCACCACTCCATCCGTCTACGCGCAAGCCAGCGCGTTCACTTTTCACGCCGGACCCCGGACCGACGCTGAGATGGCTCAGCTTCTCAATCACTGTGCGTCCCAGCCGGACTCGGAACCCATGAGCCTTGCGTCCGAGGATCTTCCAACGGGCTATCAGCGCTCGACATGGTCACTGCCCGTCGCCGACTTCGACAACTCCTGTGATTCGGTACTCGGCTGGGCGGGCCATGAGGCGGCCGGGGTCACCCTCTACCCGCCGCGACCCCAGATTAGCTCGGGCGAAACGTTCACTCTGGCAGTGCCCCTTGGGCCGGTCACCGTGACCGCAGCAAGCCGCATAACTGACATCGTTGACGAGGAAGACAGCTATGGGTTCGCCTCCACGACCCTTGGGCACCATCTGTGGGAGGGCGGCGAGTCGATTATCGTCACGCGCGCTGCTGACGGAACAAGCCGGGTGACGGGAACCGTGGTTTGGAGACCAACCAGGCTAGGTGTTGCTCTCTCACGACGCCTTACAGAGCGCCTCATGGGCCGCGTGGTCACCGCCTGCGCCGAGGGCATAGCCGCCGCCGAGACGGCATTGGTGGGGGACTACCTCTCAACGATTGTGGAGGACGTTTCCTCCCGCAAGATGGAAGTTTCCCGCGACGCCCTTGTGCAAAGGACTGTCACGCCACTCATTGCTGCTCCTTCAGAGCTGCCCCAGGAGGAATCGCCCAGATGGGACTCCGGCTGGGAACCCGTGGGAGTCCAAGCAGAGACTTTCGAGGTGGAAACTCCCGGTCCTGGCGATGACCTTGCACCTCCGTCTGCGACGGCATCGGCCCCGGCGACTCCGAGTGATCAGAACGGTGAACGAGAACCGTTCGCCGCGTCGGCGATTCAATTCGACGCCGCCGAACTAGTTACGGATCGCGCTCCAGATGAGGCGGCCCCGGCCACCGGTGCTCCCAGCGACCAGAACGGTGAGCCAGAAGCGTCGGTTTCGTCGCCCGTTCTATTTAACCCCGCCGACCTTTTCGCTGATCTTGTCCCAGATGAGGTCGCACCGGCGGAGACAGCACCAGCCGAATCAGACCGGTTGAGCTTCGACGATGTCTTTTCCCAACCGTTCGAAGCCCCCGACCTCGAACGCAAATAGGTAGCTATTTAGGGGCGCTTGTCAGCGTCAGAAACTACTCGGCGAATGCCTCCAGTGGGGGGCACGAGCATTGCAGGTTGCGATCTCCGTGAGCGTTGTCCACCCGACCAACCGGCGGGAAGTATTTGTCCCGATCCATCCCGGGCAGTGGGAATGCTGCCGTGCGGCGACTGTAGGGGTGCGGCCATTCCTCCGCTGTGACGTCAGCGGCGGTGTGAGGGGCGTTCCGCAGCACGCTGTCGGCAGCGCTGACCGCCCCTGAGGCCACCTGTCCGATCTCGTTCGCGATGCCGATCATGGCGTCGCAGAAGCGATCCAATTCGGCCAGACTCTCGCTCTCGGTTGGCTCGATCATCAGCGTGCCAGCGACGGGGAAACTCATGGTTGGGGCATGGAAGCCGTAGTCGGCCAGGCGCTTTGCAATGTCGTCAACATCGATCCCCGTCGCCTCGTCAAGCGGACGGATATCGATGATGCATTCGTGGGCGATCAGGCCACCCGGGCCTGTATAGAGAATCGGGAAATGCTCGCGGAGGCGGGCTGCGACGTAATTGGCAGCCAGAACGGCGGCCTCGGTGGCCCGGCGCAGACCATCGGGGCCCATCAGGCGCACGTACATCCAGGAGATAGGAAGGATCCCAGCCGATCCGAACGGTGCGCCGGAGATCCTCCGGTTTACCGCACCTTCCGCCGCCAGTTCGATTTGAGGTAGGAACGGAATTAGGTGCTCGCCGACACCTATCGGTCCCACCCCGGGGCCACCGCCGCCGTGGGGAATGCAGAAGGTTTTATGGAGATTTAAGTGGCTGACGTCGGAGCCGAACTTTCCCGGTTGAGCCACTCCGACGAGGGCATTCAGGTTCGCCCCGTCGGTGTAAACCTGGCCGCCGGCCTCATGAACCAACGTGCAGACTTCCTTCACCGTGTGCTCGTAGACGCCGTGGGTTGATGGGTACGTCATCATCAGTGCAGCGAGGTTCTCGCTGTGTGCTTCGATCTTTGCCCTCAAATCCGGTAGGTCGATGTCGCCGCGATCGTTGCATTTGACGACTACCACCCGCATGCCAGCCATAACCGCAGATGCGGCGTTGGTGCCGTGCGCCGACGACGGGATCAAGCAGACGTTTCGATGGCCCTCGCCATGGCTGCTATGCCAACCATGGATGGCCAGCAGGCCGGCGTACTCGCCCTGGGATCCGGCGTTCGGTTGCAGGCTGATGGCGTCGTAGCCGGTAATGGCCGAGAGATCGTCCTCAAGATCGGCGATCAGTTGTGCGTAGCCACGGGTCTGGCTGGCGGGTGCAAACGGATGAATGCTTCCGAACTCCGGCCAGGTCATGGGCTCCATCTCCGCGGCAGCGTTGAGCTTCATGGTGCAGGAGCCCAGCGGAATCATGGTCCTATCCAACGCCAGATCCCGGTCAGCCAGTCTGCGCAACCAGCGCAGCATCTCGTGTTCAGACTGGAATCGATGGAATCGGTCATCGGTCATGAATGAGGTTGTCCGCCGCTGGCCCTGTGGGATTCCCGGTTTCGGTTCGCGTCCCTCTGGCGCCGGCGACCAGATGATGCCGAAGCTTTCGACCACAGCTTGCACGGTGGCGAGGGTTGTGGTCTCGTCGAAAGTGATTCCGACGCGCGCGTTGTCCACGCGGCGAAGGTTGATACGGCGTTCAGAAGCAGCGGCAAGGATCGCGTCAGCATCCTCCACTTCCACGGTGATGGTGTCAAAGAAGGCCGTCGGAACATCGATTCCGCCCTCGCCGAGAACCTGGGCGCAGGCAGCGGTGTGGAAGTTGATTCGATTGGCGATGGCCGAGAGGCCCTTTGGCCCGTGCCAACACGCGTAGGATGCGGCGACATTGGCCAACAGCGCCTGGGCCGTGCAAATATTGGACGTGGCTTTGTCGCGGCGGATGTGCTGCTCGCGGGTTTGGAGGGCAAGGCGGTAGGCGGGCAGTCCGTGACGGTCGATGCTGACTCCGACCAATCGGCCCGGTAGGGAACGGGCAAACTTTTCGCGCGTGGCCATGAAGCCGGCGTGGGGTCCACCAAAGCCCATGGGGACCCCGAAACGCTGGGCGCTGCCAACCACTACATCTGCGCCGAGTTCACCCGGGGGAGTGGCCAGGGCACAAAACAGCAGGTCCGTCGTGACCGCCGCTGTCGCGCCGGCTTCGTGCAGCTGCTCGATGATGGGGGCGATGTCGGTCACGACACCAGTTGATCCTGGTTGCGCCAGGAGGGCACCGTAGACATCGCCGGCTGTCAGATCTTGCGACGGGTCACCGACAATGATGTCGATCCCCAGCGGCGCGGCGCGTGTGAGGCAGACGGCGATGGTCTGCGGATGGCACTCCTGGTCGACGAAGAACAAGGTGCGTTTGGTTCGGTCGATCCGCCGCAGCATGGTCATGGCTTCAGCGGCAGCGGTAGATTCGTCCAGCAAGGACGCGTTTGCGAGTTCGCACCCGGTGAGATCGGCGATCATGGTTTGGAATACCGCCAGCATTTCCAGACGGCCCTGGCTGATCTCGGGCTGGTAGGGCGTATAGGCCGTGTACCAGGCGGGGTTCTCGATCATGTTTCGGCGAATCACGGCCGGCGTGATGGTTGCGTTCCAGCCCTGGCCGATAAGGCTGGTAAACACCTTGTTCTGGTCGGCGTACGAGCGGAGCAATGCCAAAGCATCTGTTTCGCTCAGGGCATCCGGCACGTTGAGGCGTCCGGACAGATGGATGTCGTTCGGCACCGCCGCCTCCACAAGATCACTGGCGGTGGCGTAGCCGAGGCCGGCCAGCATCTTCTGCTGGTCATCGTCGGTGAGCGATACGTGGCGATCCGCGAAGGTGTGGGCCGGACTTATATCGGGGTTGGTATTGGGGCGCGGTGCGCTGGGCGTTGTCATGTCAGTTACCTCGGTGGAAGCGGTGGGGAGCGAAAGGAAGGGGAGCGACGTGGCAGACGACGTCGTTGCCCCGCACGTCAGCGACTAGTTCGGTTCCGATGGCGCTGTGTTCGGGCGGGACGTAGCCCATGGCGATCGGCTTCTCGACGGTGGGGCCGAAGCCTCCGCTGCTCACCACGCCGCACGCCGCGTTGGTGCCGGTGCCACCCGGCAACCGCAGCTCAGCATGGTCTCGGACAGGTCGCCGCCCCTCGGGCTGGAGACCCACACGGATCCGGGTGGGACCGTTCGTCCATTCGTTGAGGATCCGCACGGCGCCGGGGAAATCTCCGGCCTCTCGCCGGCGACTGGGGATCGTCCAGCGCAGGTCAGCCTCGACGGGTGAGGTCGTATCATCCAGATCGTTGCCATAGAGGCAGAGGCCGGCTTCGAGGCGAAGCGTGTCCCGGGCGCCGAGGCCCGCCGGTTTGACACGGGGATCTGCCAGCAGGATCCGGGCCAAGTCTGCCGCGTTCTCCGAGCCGACGGCGAGTTCGAAGCCATCCTCACCGGTATATCCCGCCCGGAACACCGCTGCTGGGATGCCCTTCAACCGGGACATTCGTGCGTCCAAGAAGATCGTGTCTGCCAGTGACGGGTCCAATTCGCTGATGACGGCGGCCGCTTCCGGACCTTGGAGCGCAAGGAGTGAGATGTCGGTCTTGGGTCGGATCTCGATTCCGAGTGGGGCGAGTCGCTCGGTCAGGTGCGCGATGTCGACTGCCGCCCGGGAGGCGTTTACCACGAGCGTGAAGTGCTCGCCCCAATTGATCCCCATGAAGTCATCAATGATCCCCCCGGCATC
>RCMY010001927.1_pt1 | contig 19121 bp, 16 predicted proteins | sample 2041341 | NCBI WGS metagenome assembly RCMY01 (sample SAMN09708234, study PRJNA481090) | Marine sediment metagenome, whole genome shotgun sequencing project. | reverse complement strand
CCTGCCATTGCCCGGAAGTAGTTCAAGCGATCGACGACCGCGCTGCGGTAGGCCTGCGAGGTCGTTCCCGCTGTGCAACTCCCTCGGTCACCAGTCCACCCGATCGCCGGCACCGCTTTGGAGAATTCGGTCTGATACGCCGACACCACGGCATTGCGATCGTTGGTGTCGATCCACGAACTCGTGGCCGCCGAGGCGGCGTCGATCGGTGCCAGCCCAAACAGGGTGGAGACGGCCAGGGTGGCGAGGGCGATCTTTCGGAAGAGATTGGGGCGAATCACCCATACGTTGTCGTCGGCGAATGCCGGTGACTTGAATGACCGTTACGTGTTTCTCGTCAGAAGGCGTTCTTCAGCCGTTGTTCGCCGGCCGTACCTCGCTGGCGATTGCCGACAACACGCCGTTGACGAAGCGGGTCGATTCTTCGGTCGAGTACCGGCCAACGAGGTCGACCGCTTCGGCGAGAACGACACCCGTTGGCGTGTCGGTCGTGATCATCTCGGCGACGGCCATTCTCATGACGAGGCGGTCGATCAGCGGCATTCGCTCGAGCGTCCAGCCCCGCGAGCGCTCGGCGATCATGGATTCCGCCCGCTCACGCTGCAACTCCGATGCCTTCAGCAACAGCGCAGCAAACGGATCGGGCTCGATCACCAAACTGGCCAGCAGGGCATCGGCGCTCATGCCGCGTTGTTCGCATTCGTAGGCCAGTTCGATCGCCCGCTCTCGGGCATCTCGACGGGTCTGAGCCAGTGGGTTGCTCACGCTCTGGTCATGTATTCGCCGCTGCGGGTGTCGACCTTGATCCGCTCGCCGGGACCGACGAAGAGCGGTACCTGTACCACGAGCCCGGTTTCGAGCGTTGCCGGCTTCCTGGCGCCCGAGACACGATCACCTTGCACCCCTGGTTCGGTGTCGGTGATGGCAAGCTCGACCGATGCCGGCATGTCGACACCGACGATCTCGTCGCCGTAGGTCAACAGCGTCACGTTGGAGTTCTCGACCAGGTAATTGACGGCATCGCCGAGCGCTTCGCCCGAAACATTGCGCTGGTCGTAGGTTTCGGCATCCATCACGACGTAATCGTTGCCGTCTCGGTAGAGGAATTGCTGCGTGCGCTTGTCGATATAGGCCCGCTCGACCCGCTCGCCCGCCCGGAAGGTGCGGTCGACCACCGTGCCGTTTCGTACGTTGCGCAGCGTCGTTCGCACGAACGCGCCGCCCTTGCCTGGCTTGACGTGCTGGAATTCGACGACGCTCATGAGATCGCCATCGAGTTCGAGCGTCATGCCGTTCTTGAGGTCGTTCGTGGTCATGTTGGCCATGGGGGGTCCTAGCTTGGAAATTCTCGAGCGACTGCTCCGGGATCGAGACCCTTCGGGCAGTGGGTGATGGGGACACACCCGGTGTCGGTGACCACCACGGTGTCTTCGACTCGCACCCCGCCGAAACCCGGAAGGTACGCGCCTGGTTCGACCGTGACGATCAGACCGGCTCGGAGGATACCCACCGAGCGGGCCGACATGATGGGTTCTTCGTGTATCTCGAGTCCAAGGCCGTGCCCGGTTCCGTGGATGAACGCCTCGGAGAGGTCATGTTCGGCCAGGACATTCCAGCATGTCGTGTGGATCTTGCGCTGCTTGACACCCGCTCGAACCGCAGCGACTCCGGCGGCTTGCGCCGCAGCGACGGCGTCGTACAACCGTTGCTGCTCGTCCGTGGGTCGACCGCCGGCGACAAAGGTTCGGGTCATGTCACTGCCGTAGCCGTCGACCTTCGCTCCGAAGTCGATCACGACGAGGTCTTCGGACTCGACAAATCGGGACCCGGGCCGATGATGGGGCAACGCCGCGTTCGGCCCTGAGGCAACGATGGTGTCGAAGCTGACGTCGTCGGCGCCATTGATTCGCATCCGGTGGTCGAGCGCATTGGCAAACTCTCGCTCGGTTGGCCGCTCACCCAGCAGCGGAAGGGTCTGGATCAGGGAACGATCGGCGATACCCGACGCCCGCTCGAGCCGAGAGCGCTCACCCCGATCCTTGATCTGTCGCAGCGTTTCGATCAGTCCACTGGTCGGAACGAGTTCAGTCGATTCGATGGTGGTCTGATATCGCTGCACCTCACTCCACACGAGATGATCGGACTCGAGTCCAAGCGATGCGGCGCCCGCCACTCGGTCGGCAACGAACTCGACCAGCCCGGTTGGGGTGATGACGATCTCGGCATCAACGCCCGCTGCTGCCAGTTGCTGGTGTGCCTGTTCCTCATAGCGCCCATCGGTGACAAGGTGGAGTTCGCCCGGACGGACGAGGAGGGCTCCGTTCGAACCGGTGAAACCGGTGAGCCAGCGAACGTTGACCGGCTTGGTGACGAGGAGAACCTCGAGCTGGTCGCGGGCCATGACGGCCTTCAGGGCCTCGACCCGGGCCGCGACGTCAGAATCGATGAGCTCCGGCAGCGGGTCGACGTCGGGCCGTGTCACTCGGTCACCCGATCCATTGCCGCCAACAGGACGTCGGGATCGTCGATGATCACCGGTTCGACACCGTTGGGTCCGTCGAGCACGAAGGTGATGCCGCTGAGCGCCTTCTTGTCAGCGGCGAAGAGCGACACCAGGAGGTTGTGGTCGGCGCCTGCCGGAATCGTGGTTGCGAGGTCGTAGCCACTCACGACGGTGCGGTGTTGCGCCACCCGCTCACGATCGATCCGGCCGAGCATGTTGGCCAGTTCGGCGGCGTACACCAGTCCGATCGCAACCGCCTCGCCGTGGCGAAGCTCATACCCGGCCGCCGCTTCGAGTGCATGAGCCAGCGTGTGGCCGTAGTTCAGAATCGCCCGCAAACCGCCCTCGCGTTCATCGACAGCAACCACATCGGCCTTGATTCGTACCGATGCGGCGACTCGCTCGACCAGGGACATCGACTCGAAGCTTCGACCGCCCAGGCACCGCTCGGCAATGGTGACCTGACCGTTCTGACCCAGCCCTTTCTGAACCAGTGGCGTTCCGCCGAGGAAGTGGTATTTGGCCATCTCTCCGAGCCCCGCCCGGTAGTCACGTGGCGGGAGGGTCGCAAGCAGATCGGTGTCACACAACACCGCCGACGGCTGCCAAAACGCTCCAACGAGATTCTTGCCCTCGGGCAGATTCACTCCGCACTTGCCACCGATCGCCGCATCGATCTGGCCAAGCAACGTGGTGCTCACGTGAACCACGGGAATACCGCGGTGATACGACGCGGCGGCGAAGCCGCCCAAATCGGTGACGACACCCCCACCAACAGCAACGACGACGTCATTGCGATTCATCCCCCACCGGGCGAAATCTCGCAGCAATGATTCGAACACCGTGAGCGTCTTGGCCTGTTCGCCGTCGGGAACGATGAACACTCGGTGTTCGATACCCGGGTCGACGACGACCTTGATGTTGGCCTGAGTGACGATCGCCGCCTTGCGGGCACCCGCCGGGATGACGCTCGCCAACTCCCGAGCTGCTCCGGGACCGATCAGGACCTGGTACGTGCGACCCTCACTGATGTGCACGGTTTCGCAAATGAGGTTGGGGTCAGTCATTGGAGGCAGGCTACGCCTGACGCCGTCTCACGGCACGAGGACAGCGGCACCGATCTCTGACAGGCTCGGATCGGAGTAGACGATCAGCACGATGGCGCCGAGCACGAGGAACGGTCCAGCCGGTAGTTCGACCTTCAGACCTTTACCCGTTACGAGGCCATAGATGGCCCCGATGACGGCCAGGGCCACGAAGCCGATGATGAGGGCATAGAGCACCATCATCACGGCGGCCAACGAATCGGCGGCAACCCAGCCCATGGCGAGGCCGAGGGTCGGTGCCAGCTTCACATCACCAAATCCGAGGCCCGGAGGATAGGCAGCGAAGGCCAAGCCGAGGATCGCGAAGTAGGTGATTGCCCCGATCAGGGCAGGCCAGATTCCGTCGGCGTAACCGTTTGGTCCCGAGAGTACGAGAACGCCGAAGAGGCCGAGTCCGAGCGTCGGGTAGGTCAAGATGTTGAGAAGGAGCTTCTCTTCCAAATCGATGACCGACATGGCGACGAACGAAACGAACAGCACCAGGTATGGCAGCAGCATCCAGGAAGGGCCAAAGCGCGCTCCGGCAACGGCGAAGACAGCGGCGAGTGTGATGTCGGTGACGGGATAACGCCAGCGAACGTGCCCGGGATCGACCGGACAACGCTGGAACCACGACACCACCGGGAGGAGCGAATTGCGGCCGAGGGTTGCGCCACATTGCTGGCAGCGGTGTTCGAGCTCAGGTTTCTCTCGCTCGACGGCGCGGTCGACGACAATCCCCAGCAGGGGGCCGAGGATCAATCCGACGGCGCCAAGCAGGAGAGCCAGCACCAGGTGCGACACGATGGTCAGCTCTCGTCTCGCAGGAACTGCATCAGGAGGCTGCCGTCGTCGTCTTCGTCAGTGGCGTCGGTTTCGCCGCCTGGGACTGTTTCGAACGCGGGCGCCTCGAAGGCCGCCGAGTCAGTGGCGGCCGACTCGGGGTAGCGATCGGTTGTACGCCCGGTCAAGAGGCGACGCGCTTCGGCGCCATCGACCCGTTCGGATCCGACAAGGTCGGCGGGTGCCGGCGGTGCCGGCGGCGGCGGCGTTGGCGCATCGTAGAGATCGAAGGCGGTCGGGGGCGCAGGCGGAGGGGGCGGCGGCAGAGCGTCGGAAGAGCGGCGCAACGGCATGGCCGGTGATGGCGGCCCAGATCGGAAGGAGAACTCGCTGGCGTCGGGCATCGGCGGCTCGAAAGCGGCAGGCTCGAAGCCGGCAGCCTCGGCGACAGCCGGCTCAACGCCAGATGGCTCGGCCGAGGGCGCCGGAGGTGCCTCGAATGCGGTGGCTTCGAACATCGCCTCGAAGGCGGGAGCCTCATAAGTCGTCGGAGCATCAGGGTGTGCCTCGGCCGCAGCATCGGCCGAAACCGCATCGCTCAGAGGGTTCCACGCCCGATCGAGCTCTCGTTCACCGGGGTCGAGAAAGCCCGACTCGGTCGGCAAGGCAGCTGGGGCTTCGCCCAGGACATCCGCTCCGAATCGCTCAGCGGACTCGACTGGAGTTGCAGTCTCGTCTGCGATGAATGCAGTGGCTCCCACGGGTTCGGGCGTTGCCTGCTCGCTCGTCACTGGAGCGTCGAACGCTCCGATGGTGGCGGGCGTCGGGGCCTCCATGCTGTCGTCGGTGGTGAGCCCGGCGGGCGCGAGCCCGAAATCGTCGGAGTCGGTGGCGTCGACAGACTCGGCATCGACGGCTGACTCGGCATTGGCAGCAGATGACGGAGCAAAGGTCGGGGTGATCAGCGGCGGGGCGATGGTGATCAGGGACCGCTCGACCAGCAGCTTGATTCTGCGGCTGCCTTCGACCTCTCCGAGTCCGAAATGTTCACAGACGGCGCCAACCTCACTGCCGGCACCGATGGCCATCAGGAGATCCCATTCGGCCGACGTGATCGTCATCTCGGGTGCTGGGAGCGTCGAGACCGGAGCGATGACGTGCGCCAATGAGGGCACGACTGCCTCGATGGCACGCCACTGGGTCAGCCGCTCGAACGCGGCCTCGAGCACGGCCGCAACGGGCTGCTCGGCGCCAGCCTCGGCCGGGGCTTCGTCCATGTTGAACGAGAAGTTGCCCGTATTGAAGCGGAGCAGCTCGAACATGGTCTCCTCGATCGGACCCTGCGTATCGGACCGAGAAGCCTCGGACCCGATGAGCTGGCCAGACGCCAACCACAGCGACCCAGAACCGCGGTCGCCGGTGATACGCATACGACCGGTCTTGGCAGTGTCGGCGAGGAGGCCGAGCACTTCGTCGAGACCAAAATTGTCGAGTGAACCTTGGAGCATGAGATGCCGAGCCCTTCATTGAAAATCATGCGGCCTTCCGACCGGACGAGGACCAACGAACTGTAGGTGAATTCGTCACCACGTTCGTGTGATACCTCCTCAGTCGGTCCGCTGCCAGCGAGATTTAGGTTTCTGGTCACAAATTTGACACGACTGTCGAACTGATTGCTGACGACGGGACGACACGTTCGTGCCCAGACCGATTCGATACAGGGTCAGTGGTCATAGCTTCGAAGTTCGATCGTGTTGCCGTCTGGGTCGTGCACGTAGAGACTCGAAGCATGACCCTGTGCGCCGAAGAGGTGGACACCACGGCGTGATTCGGGGAACGCCCGCTCCGGCCGCTCGGGCCTGTCAACCCGCTCCGGCCGCTCGGGCCATGGCCTCGAGGGGTGCCGGCACCCCGGTCCAGTGTTCGAACTGGGCGACCGCCTGATGAACCAACATGGGCACACCGCCCATCACCGCCGCACCCGCGGCCATAGCGGCGGCGATCAGCGGGGTGACCAGTGGCGAGTACACGATGTCGGCGATGAGCTGATGCTCACCAATCAGCTCGCTCGGAATCGGACTCTCATCGGGAGCAGGCCCGCCGAGCATGCCGACCGAGGTGGTGTTGATGACAATGTCGGCGCCAGACAGATCGACGACACGTGCGACCCTCGCAACCGATGCCAGGGCGGCTACCGACCGAGCGCTCGACTCGGTCCGGTTGACAACACCAATCGAGGCGGCGCCGGCACGGCCGAGCGCTTCGACGATCGAGCGGGCCGCTCCCCCGGCGCCGACAACGACAACGGTCGATCCGGCAACGCGAAACGAGGTCTCGGCGTGCAAGGCGGCAACGAAGCCGTCGCCATCGGTGTTGTCACCAACGAGTCGCCCATCGGCGCGGAACACACAGTTGCAAACACCAAGCGCCTCAGCAGCCGGTGTTCGATGCTCCAGAGCGGCGAAGACATCGGCCTTGTGGGGCATCGTCACCGACAGCCCCTCGATGCCGAGCACGTCCATCGCCCGCACCGCATCGCCACCCTGCCCGGCAGCGACGGGGAAAGCGAGATAGCGCCAGTCGAGCCCGGCAGCGGCGAACGCCGCATTGTGGATGGCGGGCGAACGAGAGTGACGGACCGGATCGCCGATCACACCAGCCAACCGAGTGTTGCCGGTGACCGGTGTGGCGAATGAAGGGTGCAGCGCCGACGCGTCGTTCAGCACAGCCCCTTCTCTTGGCAGATCTCCTTGGCCGCCTGAAACTCTTCTTCGGTGGTGGCGAAGGTCTGGGTGCCGTCTTCACCGGTGAGGACGTAGTACATGAACTCGGTTTCCGCCGGGTTGAGGGCGGCTTTGAGTGATGCGGCCCCCGGAGAATTGATTGGTGTTGGCGGCAAGCCGACGTTGTTGCGGCAGTTGTATGGCCCTTCGGCATCGAGGATGTCCCGAGTGAGCTCCACGCCCCGTTGACCGGTGCCATACACACAGGTGGCGTCGATACCAAGGATCCAGCCCTCGCGAAGTCGGTTGTAGATCACCGATGCGACCATGGGTCGCTCCTCGGGGATGAGGGCCTCGGCTTCGATGAGCGAGGCAACGATCAGCACGTCATAGGCCGAGTACCCAAGGATCGAGTCGGCCGCCCCGTAGCCGAGCTCGCCGGTGACTTTGGAAAACTCGTCGGTCATCCGGAGCAACACTTGTTCGGCGGTGTCGTCGGTGTTGACCTCGTAGGTCTCGGGATACAGCAGCCCCTCCCACGACGTGTTGCCCTCGGGTCGATAGCGAGCGGGAATCCGTCCGCTATCGAGCACGGCCCGGAGGTCGGATTCGGTGACGCTGTCGAGTTGGCTGGCGATCGAGGCAATGATCTCGGATTCCCAGAGCCCTTCTCGGACGGTGAATCTTGTCGTCTCGAGCGGCTTCGGTCCGCCGTTGAGTACGGCAATGGCCGCTTCGACCGATGTGTTGGTTGGCATCGTGTATTCACCGGCCTGGAAGTTGCCCTCGTCTTTGGCGCGGGCGTAATAACGGAAGAAGGTGCTGTTGGGAATGACATCGAGATCTTCGAGCTGGCGAGCGATATCGCCCGTGGTCGCTCCGGCCGGCACGACGAGTTCGATCGCCTCACCCGGTTCACCGGGCGGGTCGAGTTGTTCATCGAACCAGGTGCGGGCCCGGCTATAAGCGGTCCACAGCAGAACAGCGATGAGCGCAAAGACGATAAAGCCGCGGGCGAGCCGGAACCAGGTGCCGTGTACTCGAAGCGTGGCTTCGTCTTCCCAGCCAAGCTGTTCGCGGCGCTGTTCCTCCTCGACGGGATCGACGGCCTTGGGGCTTTCCGGATCGTGGACCTTCACAGCGACATCGTATGGGGATGATCGGTCATCGTGGCGTCATGCTCGGCGACTATCGGGCGTCGCGTCGATCAAGCCATGACTGCAACAGCACCGACGCCGCAACCGAATCGACGAGGTTCTTGCGTTTGTGGCTCGCGATACCAGCATTGGCCAACTGCTGGTGGGCGGTCACCGTGGTGAATCGTTCATCGATTTCGTCGACGGGAACGCCCAGCCGCTTTCGTAGCCCACGGATCTCGGAGCGAACGATCGCGACGGCGTGCCCCTCATCGCCATCGAGCTGGAGGGGCAGGCCAACCACCACGATCTCGGCACCGGTCTCGGCCACCAGTTCAGCGATCCGTCCGTGTTCGACATTGCGGTCACCGACTCGTTTGATCAGCTCGTATGGGGTCGCGAGCAGGCCGTCGGAATCGCTCAGGGCGATGCCGATTCGTTTGGACCCGAAATCGATACCCAGCGCTCTCAAGCGATGCCCGCAGCGGCGCGTGCCAAGTCGAGAGCGGCGTCGATTCCGCTCGGGTCCTTGCCTCCTGCCATGGCGAGGTCGGCCCCTCGGCCTCCGCCGCCCTTGATTTGTTTGGCACCATCGGCGATCAACGCACCCGCATCGAAACCCGAACCGGGGGCGACCGCGGCGAGGAGGGCGGCGCCGCCTCCGGGTGGTGCGGTTGCGAGCACGACGGCTCGGATGCCCTCGTGCTCGCGGATGGCGAGCGCGAGGTCTCGCAGGTCATCTCGCTCGAGCCCCGGAACCGAGGCAACGACGACGCCGTCGACCGCTTTGTCGACGAGTTCGCTCGACTGCCCGACAGCGAGTTGTTGTTTGAGGGCGGCGACCTCGGCGTGGAGCGACTTGTTTTCCAGCAGCCGCTTCTGGACGCCGTCGAGGAGATCGCCTCGGGGCACGCCGATCAACTCGGCCGCAGCGTCGACGGTCCGCTGCTCGTTGCGCAACAGGTCGACCGCACCGGCACCGGCGACCGCTTCGATCCGCCGCAGGTTCGAACCGATCGAACCCTCGCTGACGATCTTGACCAGACCGATGTCGCCGAGGGCCTTCACGTGGGTTCCGCCGCAGAACTCGAGCGACGGCCCAGCCTGCAGCACCCGAACGCGGTCACCGTACTTGTCGCCGAAGAACGCGATCGCGCCCATCGACTCCGCTTCGGCTTTCGAGACTTCAGGATGATTGACCGTTGGGTTGGCCAGCAGCTGGGCGTTGACCAGATCTTCCACTCGGCCGATCTCGTCGACGCTGAGAGGTTCGTGGTGAGCGAAGTCGAAACGCAGACGGTCGGGCCCAACCATCGAACCCTGTTGCTTGACGCGATCGCCCAAGACTTCACGCAGTGCCCAATGGAGGATGTGGGTGGCGGTGTGATGGCGCCGGATGGCGTCACGACGCTCCACGTCGATCGAGGCCGTTGCCTGCTGCCCGGCAAGGATCTCACCCTCGGCGATCTTGACCACATGACGGTGCACGCCGGGAACGGCGTAGACGGTGTCGAGCACCGTGGCCGATCCGGTTGGCGTTGTGATCACACCGGTGTCGCCGATCTGTCCGCCGGACTCGGCGTAGAACGGTGAGCGGTCGAGGTAGATCGACACCAGATCGGTGCCCAGCCCGGTGATGGCGAGTACGTTCGCGGCGACATCGACCAGTTGGTCACGACCGACGAACTCGGTGACGCCCGCCGTCTCGAGCACCGCTTGTACCTGCTCGAAATCAGCGGCCTGGACAACACCCTTGCGCGAGGCTTTGGCTCGTTCGCGCTGCTCGGCCATGTCGATGTCGAAACCGGCACGATCGACGGTGAGACCCCGTTCGGCCACCACTTCTTCGGTGACTTCATAGGGAAAGCCGTAGGTGTCGTGGAGCAGGAACGCCACCGAACCGGGCACCTGAGCGCCATCTTCGAGCGTGGCGAGTTGCTCGTCGAGGATTCGAAGTCCGTTGGCCAGCGTGCGGCGGAACTGGGTTTCCTCTCGCTCGACGACGTCTCGGACCAGACCGTGTGTTGTCACCAGCTGTGGGTAGTCCTCACCCATGATGTCGACGACGGCATCGACCAGTTGGGGGGTGACGAGCGTCTCGACACCGAGCAGGTAGGCGAAGCGCACGGCTCTCCGCATGATGCGACGAAGGACATAGCCCCGGTCTTCGTTGCTCGGGAACACGCCGTCGGACACCAGGAACGTCATGGTGCGGGCATGCTCGGCGAGCACTCGCAGCGCGAGATCGGCGTTGGAATCCGAACCGAGTTGGTAGCCGGTGACGTCGGAGGCGACCGCGATCAGCGCGGCCATTTCGTCGATATCGAAGACCGAGTCTTTGCCCTGCAGGACCGACAGGATGCGCTCGAGGCCGGCGCCGGTGTCGATCGACGGGCGAGGCAACGGCTTGCTCTCACCGGACTCGTCGGTCTCGAACTGCATGAACACGAGGTTCCAGATCTCGACGTAGCGTTCGTCGGCCTCGGGATTGGCCGGGCCGCCTTCGGGACCATAGGCCGGTCCCTTGTCCCAGAAGATTTCCGAGCTCGGCCCGTTCGGTCCGGTGTCGGCCATGCGCCACCAGTTGTCGTCGCCGAGTCGCTGGATGCGATCTCGGGGAACTCCGACGGTGTCGGCCCAGATGGCCTCGGCCTCGTCGTCTGAGTGGTGGACGGTCACCCAGAGTCGTTCGGGGTCGAGCTCGAGAACACGGGTGAAGAAGTCCCAGGCGTCGGGGATGGCCCGCTCTTTGAAGTAGTCGCCAAAGCTGAAGTTACCCAGCATCTCGAAGAAGGTGAGGTGGCGTGTCGTGCGACCGACCTCGTCGAGGTCGTTGTGCTTCCCACCGGCGCGCACGCACTTCTGTACCGACACTGCTCGGGGGTGCGGCGGCACTTCTTCACCAACGAAGTACGGCTTGAAGGGAACCATCCCCGAGTTGACGAAGAGCAAGGTCTTGTCGTGAGGAATGAGGCTCGCCGATGGGATCAGAAGATGATCGCGCTCGATGAAGTAGTCGGTGAATACACGGCGGAGTTCTCGGGCCTTCATAAGGCTCCGAGTGTAGGCGCAGGACCTATCGGTCAGCGGAGGGGTTTCCGCGACGGTCGATCCCACGCGTTTGCTGGTGGGAGGTAGGTCCGCTGACGACGGGCAACCGGCGGCGCGGGGAGCGCCGGAACATGGCGTCGACGGCCCCGAGCAACCGGTGCCGTCACCTCGGGAAGCGGATCCCGGTTGGGGATCCGAAGGTCGAGGAGCACATCGAGAGCAGCGGCCTCGCCTTCGCTTTCGCGTACGGCGTCGGACTTGAGGCGGCGCCGCTCGTGCTCGATCTCGTTGCCGAGTTCGGCTCGCGCTGCGTGCAACCGCTCGACCATGCTTCGGCGTGCCCCGATCACCTGATTGGTGGCAGAGCCAGCGGCGCGACCAGCAGAGCCAGCGGCACGGGTGATGGCGACGGTGGCCTTGGCGGTCGTTGTTGCGTTGTTCTTGGCAACAACGACAGCACCACCGAACCGGGACAGGTCGCCGGGCAGGGCGGTGACGGCACGTTGGACGGGATCGGGGAGCCGATCGTGGAAGGCGTCGGTCGCCCGGTCGATGTCTCGTTTGGTCTTGGCTTTCGATGCGTAGCTGACGACGGCGCCAACCGCCATCCAGCGCAGCCGCTTGGCGATCATCAGGTCTTCTTCTTTCGCCGAAGCCAGCCTTTCGCAACCTTCGAGGTACCCGATGCAACAGCCAGGGTCTTGATGACGGGATCTTGGACTGCTTCGTGCGTGCGGCGCGAGGTTTCGGCCATCACGCTGGTGGCATGGTCGGCCCGATCGAGCACGAGATCGACCTTGTCGAGCTCGGCGTCGGCATCGGCGATGAGTTTGCGAAGATCCTGGAAGGCGCCCATGCCCTCGTCTCGGAGTTGGTGAGCGGTGTCTTCGAGCTTTGCGAGCGTGTTGTTCAGATTGTTGACCGCGGTCACGAGGAAGACGGCGGCAACAACGACCGCGATGGCGACAACGAGGGCCGCGAAGTCGGCGATGCTCATTGTTTCCTGGCCTTCGATTCGTTCCAATGCTGCATGCGTTCGCTGACCTCTACTTCATAACCTCGCCCCGTTGGCCGGTAGTAGCGCTGGTCGGCGACACCGGCGGGCAGGTAGACCTGATCGACCCAGCCTTCGGGATGCGCATGAGGATACTCGTAGCCTTGTCCGTGTCCGAGCGATGCTGAGCTCCGGTTGTGGCCATCGCGCAGATGGATCGGCACCTCCCCTGCTGGAAGCTCTTGCACATCATGCATGGCTTCGTTGAGGGCTTGGTAAGAAGCGGCCGACTTCGGCGCCGTTGCGAGATGGACCGTTGCCTGGGCGAGCGCGATTCGGGCTTCTGGGAGTCCAACGAACTCGACCGCTTGGGCGGCTCCGGTGGCGACGATCAGACTCATCGGGTCGGCCATGCCGATGTCTTCTGATGCCGAGATGACCAGACGGCGGGCGATGAACCGAGCGTCTTCGCCTGCTGCCAACATTCGAGCCAACCAATACACCGCGGCGTCGGGGTCGGATCCTCGAATGCTCTTGATGAAGGCACTGATGACGTCGTAGTGCTCGTCTCGTCCGTAGCGAAGCGATTTGAGGTCGGTCGCCGATTCGGCGTGTCGCAATTCAACATGGCCGATTGGCCCATCAATACCGTCGGCGGTGTCTTCGCCGGCCTCTTGGCGCTCCGCTGCTGCCAGCGCGATCGCCACCTCCAACGTCGTGAGGGCCTGTCGCCCATCACCCGCGGCGCGTCCCGCCAGGTAGCCAATCGCTTCGTCGGTGGCGGTGGCCCGCTCGGCCGCGACCCCGCGACGCAGCAGGATGGCAAGGTCGTCTTCGGTCAGCGCCTCCAACCGGAACAACGTCGATCGGCTGCGAAGCGGTGCGTTGACTTCGAAGAACGGATTCTCGGTGGTGGCGCCGATGAGTATCAATACACCGGATTCGACCGCGGGGAGCAGCGCATCTTGTTGCGCCTTGTTGAACCGGTGCACTTCGTCGAGGAACAGGATCGTACTTTGACCGTGGGCACCGAGCCGTTCCTCGGCATCGGCAATGACCTGGCGAACGTCTTTCACCGTTGCCGTGACGGCGGAGAGTTGGATGAACGACTTGACCGTTCGGGCAGCAAGTAGCCGGGCGAGCGTGGTCTTGCCCGTTCCCGGCGGACCCCACAGAATGGCCGACGACAGGCGATCGGCCTCGATGAGTCGGCGTAACGAGCCTGTTGGACCAAGAAGGTGCTGCTGTCCGACGATGTCGTCGAGGGTCGACGGACGCAGTCTTGCCGCCAGAGGCGCTCGGGCCTCGAGGCGTGATTGTGCTGCTGCGGCAAAGAGATCATCGGGCACGAATCTTTGAGCGTAGTCTGGACAGATGAAAGCCGTCGTCGTCATCGCCTTCTACGTCTGGCTGGCCCTCACGGTTGCGATCGTGTTGGGCCGCCTTGCCCGTTGGACCGCTGGTCAGCAGGCAGCCAGGCGCCGCCGCAAGGCTCGACAACCGATCGTTTCGACCGAGTCTCCAATCACGAGTTTGGGTTCGGTCGGCCATAACCGGAGCGACAGCGACCTGATCGATCTCGATGCCGCGACCCGCCCGCCCGTTGCGACGCCGGCGGAACGCTCCGTTGTCACCGGAACCGGGCTGAAGATCACCGGTTCGACCCACTCAGGACCGACGAATGTGCCGGTCGGTTCTCGCCCGCTCGACGGTGCTTCGATGTCCGCGTCAGACACTCCTCCACCGGCAGAAGCAGAGACACCGGCCGAAGCAGAGGAACGCCGGGCGCAGGAACGCCGAAACCGTGAGCGTAGGGCCGGCGAGCGGCGGGGCGGCGATCGCCGATCCATCGAAGCCAACGGAAGTGATCAGCCGCTCGTCGACCTGCCGTCGCCGGTGCCGCCGACGTCTGAGCCGACCGATCCGCAACCGGCGCTTGGCGTGCCAAGTCCTGTTCCGGCAGAAGTCCCGGCCGCCACTTCGCCCGCGCCCGCTCCTCCAGCATCCGGTCCGACGCTGGCCCACTTGCTCGCAGGGTTCGCGTTTCCGGTCGATCTCCTTCCCATCGTCGCCGATGGCTCGACTCCCAACGACCAATCCGTCAGTCTCATTTGCGGCGAGCGAGAGGCCGGTGATGTCGGCTCCGGCCTGGCCGACGAGTTGGAACGGCTGGGGTACGGTCTCGCGCCGATCAACGAGACCACGCTGCGCGCCACTCGCGGCGACGATGTTCTCACCGTCCAGATCGACCCGACGCCCGATCGAGCCGACGCCAGCGGGCACCGTCGCTTCCCAGCCGCCTCAGCTGGCGACGTGGTCGTCGACTTCTGGGTCGGATCAGGCGAGCGACCTTCGTAGCAGGCCCGCGAAGAAGAAGCTCCGCTTCCCAGAGATCGACGAGGGAGGGCGGGAGAGCGAAGGAGAGCGCGTTCAGGTTGCCGGCGGGAGGAGGCGCAAGCCCAGTTCGCTGAGTTGAGCGTCGTCGATCGCTGTTGGTGCGTTCGTGAGTGGATCAGCGCCCGACTGAGGTTTCGGGAACGCGATCACCTCACGAATGTTCTCCTCCCCGGCGAGGATTGCTGCCAGACGGTCGATCCCGTATGCGAAGCCGCCGTGGGGCGGCGCGCCATACTTGAACGGTTCGAGGAAGAACCCGAAGCGCTTGTTCGCTTCATCCTCAGAGATTCCGAGGAGGGCGAACACTCGCCGCTGGAGTTGAGGATCGTGGATCCGGATGCTGCCAGAACCAAGTTCCCAGCCGTTGAGCACAAGATCATAGGCCCACGCCCGAACCGACATCGGATCAGACTCGAGCTTGTCGAGGTCGTCGAGGTGAGGATGGCAGAACGCGTGGTGGCCGGGCTTCGGTTTGCCGGTCGTGCCATCGACCCCGACGAAAAGCGGAAAGTCGACGACCCACACGTACTTGTACGGTCCCTCGCTGGCCGGTGGGCGAGCCAGCCTGTTGCGGATCTCGCCCAACACCTCGCACGTGGTCATCCAGTCATCGGCAACGAGCAGGAGCAGGTCGCCCGCGGCTGCGTCGAGGGCCGACAGCAGGGTCGGGATCTCGTCGTCGGAAAGGAACTTGGCGACCGGTGACTCGACACCGAGCCCGCCGCCCTCGGCTTCGACGACCCGTAGCCAGACGAGACCCTTCGCGCCGTTGCTCTTGGCGAAATCGGTGAGCGCGTCGAGCTTGTTGCGTCCGTACTCCTCGGACCCACCAACGTGGTTGATGCCCTTGATCGCCTCGGCACTCGAGAACGCCTTGAACCCGGTGTTCGCGAACACCGGGGTCAGTTCGACCAGTTCCATGCCGAAACGAAGATCGGGCTTGTCGATCCCGAAACGATTCATTGCGTCGTGCCAGGTGATGCGTTCGACCGGGTCGGGTCGAACTCCGGTGACCGCTTCTGCGGCGTCGAGGACCGAGCGTTCCGCCGCCGCGAGTACGTCGTCGACATCGACGAAGCTCATCTCCATGTCGAGTTGCATGAACTCGTACTGGCGGTCGGCCCGAAGATCTTCGTCACGCAGGCAGCGAGCGATCTGGAAGTACCGATCGAGTCCGCCGACCATCAACAACTGCTTGTAGAGCTGGGGTGACTGCGGCAGGGCATAGAAGGTGCCGGGCCTTTGGCGTGACGGCACCACGAACTCACGGGCGCCCTCGGGCGTTGATGGCATCAGCATCGGGGTCTCGACCTCGACGAAGTCCTGTTCGATCATCGAGGCCCGGATGGCAGCGTTCACCGTGGAACGGATGCGCAGGTTCTTCTGCATCCGTTGGCGGCGAAGATCGACGTAGCGATGCTTGAGTCGAACCATCTCGTCAACATCGTCGGCACGGGAATCCATCGGAAACGGCGGGGGCTCGGCAATGGAGAACACCTCGACCGCGCAATCGTGGATCTCGATCTCGCCGGTATCGATATCGGTGTTGATTGTTCCCTCGGGCCTTGCTGCGACCGTCCCGGTGACCTTGATCACGTACTCGCTGCGAACGTCGACCGCGTTGTCGACCACCAACTGGGTGATCCCGGAATAGTCACGAAGGTCGACGAACGCCAGGTGTTCCCCGTGCTCACGACGACGGTTCACCCAACCGGTCAGGGTCACGGTTTCGCCAATGTTCTCGGCCCGCAGGTCACCACAGAGGTGGGTTCGCATCATGACTGGCGCATCTCCTTTACGGCGGGCACGAGTTGTGCCCGAGCCACGGTGACCTGGTCACCCTCGGTTCGTAGTGGTCGGATCGTTACGGTCTGGTCGGCCACTTCGTCTTCACCAATGATCACCGCAATCGCGGCATCGGAACGGTTGGCCGCCTTCATCTGTGCTCGCATCGAGCGACCGTCGAAGTTCCTGTCGGCTCGGAGCCCGGCACGCCGGAGTTCCTCGGTGATCGCGAGAGCCTCGAGACCGTCGCTCGTCGACACCACCCAGACGTCCATCGTGGTCTCGGGTGCGTCGAACACACCCTCGGCGTCACATGCCAACAATGTGCGATCGACACCAAGGGCGAAGCCAACACCGGGCTCGTCGGGTCCGCCGAGGTCGGCGACCAACCCGTCATAACGGCCTCCGCCGCCAACGGCATTCTGCGCGCCTTCGAGGCTGTTGGCTGCGAACTCGAATGTGGTGCGGGTGTAGTAATCGAGCCCTCGAACCAGCCGGGGCGCGATCTCATAGGCGACCCCGAGTGAATCGAGGCCATCGCACACCCGTGCAAACGCGCTCGCCGCTTCGTCCGACAGGTAGTCACGCAAGACCGGAGCGGCCTCGATCAGCGCAGCGTCTTCACGGCGCTTGGAATCGAGGACCCGCAACGGATTGACGGCCAACGTGGTGCGGCTCTGCTCCGACAGCGAGTCGAGGTTGGCTTCGAAGTGGCCCCGCAGAGCGTCGAGATAGCGCGGCCGGTCGGCCGCGTCACCGAGTGAGTTCATCAACAAGGTGACGTCGGTCAGCCCGAGCCGCTGATAGAAGCGGGAAGCAAGCGCAATGAGTTCGGTATCGACGTCGGGATCGTGCGACCCGATCACTTCGGCTCCCACCTGGTCGAACTGGCGATACCGACCGGCCTGGGGCTTGTCGTAACGGAACGCCGGCCCGCTGTACCAGGCCTTCCAGGGCGTCAGTGGCCGAAGCTCGGCGAACATGCGACAGGCCGACGCCGTGAACTCAGGGCGCAGCGCAATGTGGCGACCGCCCTTGTCTTCGAATGCGTAGAGCTCCTTGGCGACCACGTCGCTGGCCTCACCCAGACGGTCGAACACGCGGACGTCTTCGAACATCGGTTGGACGATCTGACCGAACCCCGCCGCGGAGACTTCGTCGGCGAAAACGGCAACCAGTGCCCGCATACGGTCGGTGTCGGGCGACTGGAGGTCGCGCGTACCCGGAAGTGCTTGAAAACTGTTCTTGGCCATGCCCGCCCGAGGGTATCGCTGCTCACCGCAGCGTCACCTGCAATTTTGGTGGCCATGGGTAGCGGTCGGGTTACTCGATGGCCGCCACCGTGCCTCGGGCGCGACAGTACCGGCCTCGAGGCTGATTCTCGGGCCGAGAGAGCGTGATATCGGTTGGCGTGCGTCAGGTTCGCGGCCGACCATTACTCGATCTGAATACCGGTGGGGAGGTAGAACCGGATCTCGCCGTCGGGCATACGTTCACACGTGAACCGGCCGCTTGTCTTCAAACGGTGATGATGCCGACACAAACACTGCCCATTGGACAGGTTGGTTAGACCACCGTCGATGACCGCAAGAATGTGATCGGTCTCACAATAAATGGCGTCACGATGACAACCAGGGAACGTACAGCACCGATCACGCTGTTTGATCAACTCGCGTTGGGCCGGTGAGAACAGCCGCCGGGAGTGTCCGGCGTCGATGATCACCCTGGGTGCCCCGAAGACGACCCGCCGGATACGGCAGGTCAACACTTGTTCGAGCATGACCCGGAACGGGACAGGCCAGCCTTTCCCGGTCTCGCATCGCCGGTTCGGATCGAACGCGGCCGACGTGTCAGGCAGCCTGAGCGGATCAGCGGGTTTGGCTGATGCGCTGGTGCCCGGAGGTGGCGTGTTGTCGACTCGGGCGGCGAGGTAGATGGCGTACCGGATCGAGTTCGCGAACAGGACCGTCGGGACCCGTTCACGATGCCGGCGGTGGAGTGCGATGATGTGCCGGAGAAGGTCACCGTCGATCAACTGCCCCAAGCCGACCAGTTGATCCGTGTCATCGACCAGACCGGGGTTGTCGGACAGGTCGTTGGTTCTGGTCTGATCCTGGTTCTCGGAACTCGCCCAGCCGTCGGTTCGAGTCCAGCCGTCGGTTCGAGTCCAGCCGTCGGCTTGTGTCCCGTCGTCGAACAGTGATGGTTCACCGGTTTCAGCACCGACACTGCCGGGGAGGTCGTTGGCCAGCGTCTCGGTGAGGTAGTCGGTGAAGGTGCGGTTGTCGAGACCGAGGTGCAGTAACGGTTCCGGGCGTTGCGCGCCTTCGGGTGTCGATGAGCCGTCGACCATCAACGACACCAACGCGTCGATACGACGCTGACCGTCGCTACGCCGCAACATCTTCTTCGTGATGGTCTCACCTTCGGCCGCTTCGGCCACGGCTTTGGCCCAGTCCTGGTCAAACAGTTCATTGACCCGCCGATCCAGCAGTGTCTCGAACCCTTCACCGTTGACCGGATCCAACCGACCCGCGAGATGCAGGTTCCCGTCCAGATCACGGGCTTTGGCGAGGTGACGTCGTTCGAGACTCAACAAATACTTTTCGTACGCCCCGTCAGGATCAGCCAGTGACAGCCATTTCTGGCAGACGAGCCCGAATT
>RCMY010001925.1_pt1 | contig 19133 bp, 15 predicted proteins | sample 2041341 | NCBI WGS metagenome assembly RCMY01 (sample SAMN09708234, study PRJNA481090) | Marine sediment metagenome, whole genome shotgun sequencing project. | reverse complement strand
ACCACTGATGCAGATTTTTCCAATGAAAGACTAAGCAACTGGTCTGTAATGGGTTCACTTCAGTTTTATTTGGGTGGACGTAGACCAGGTACTTTGTCACCTTTAGATCAAGCATATTTAAACCAATTTAAAGGCGGTTTTAAAGGGTTACAATTTGTCTTGGAACCTAGTGCTAACCATTTAACTTTTGATGATAATTCATTATTTAGAGATACTTATATGATAGGGGGTTATGCTGGTATCGATTTTAACGAATATGTAGGTATTAGAGGATTTTACCTTCAAGCAACTGAAAATGACGAGCTTTCAACAAGTTTTGATAAATTATCAATGTACGGTTTGGAATTTAGAGCCAACCTGAATGATGGAAATGGAGTTATTCCTTATTTAATTTTAGGCGGTGGTTATTTAAATCCAGAATCTCAATATATGGGAATAGACAGCCTAAGTGTTGAAGGTACTGAGTTTGCATCAGCTGGTTTAGGCTTGACTGTTCCCTTAGGTAAAAATGTTGCAATAACTGGAGGTGCAAGAGCTATGGTTACTTCAGGAGCTGATATTACGGACATTAATGGTCCTAAAGATTTACAAACTCATTTTATGTATAATGTAGGCTTGAAATTTAATTTAGGCAAAAAATCTAAATCGCCTAACATCATTTATCAAGATAATTTAAACAAAGAATTGGATTTCCAACAAACTGTGAACAATCAAAAAATTCAACAATTAAAAAGTGAGTATCAAGATAAGATTAACAATTTAGAATTAAATCTTAAAACGGCTTATGAAGCTAAAGACGTGGATAAGGTTGTTGAATTGTTGGAAGAGAAAAATGAGGTAACAAAATCTTTAAAACAAGTTGAGGATGTAGAAGTGGTTCAAGCAGAAAAACTAAATGTTCCTCCCGTTGCTAAAGTAATACCAAAAGAAACTACCCAAGAAAAATTGATACAAATGACTCCGGCAGAATTTGAATCTCTAATTGACAAAATCCTTAAAAATTTGGATGAAACACCTGAGATACAAACAAAAAGTGATATCAATCCTAATTATAATAACAATGATGCTCAATCGCAAATTGATTTTTTAAATAAAAGAATTGACTTACTTGAAAGATTGTTATTAGACGTAAATGCTAGAAAGGCATCTAACGGCAATATGCAGAACTATGGTGTATTGGAAAATGACATGTCAGAGAAAATATTGAGTAGATTGGAAGAGTTAAATCAAAAGATTGATGGGAATTCAGCTAAATTTGACACTGAAAAAAATGAGGCTCAAACCATTATTGTAACACCTACTTCAACTATAGAAGGTGAGGTAGAAACAGAGATTATAGTATTGGATGATCAAGGCAAGGTTATTGAAATTGAAGAGGTTAATACGGCATTATTTAAATACAATAGTTCTTCTGTTTTTGGAGGTGTTAATATAGGAGGAGCCACTACTGCTAATTTTGGTTTTAGAATGTATTATGATATTAACAAAACGAAATTACAGTTTATGCCAGAAATCTATGTAGGCGTTGGCAAAGAAACATCTTATGGGCTATCCGGTAATGTAATATATCCAATATCTTTAAAAAATGAAAAGGTAAAACCATATATTGGTGCAGGTCTTGGTTTTGGAAAGATAAATGATGAATCAAAGGGTAACTACAATATCATCATTGGGGCAGAACTACCTTTTCTGCTAGAAAATCTTTATGTTGACTTTACTACACGCAATTTGTTTGATTACAATCAATTGGCGATTGGTTACAAATTGAATTTTTAAAACAATTTAGATTTAAAATAAAAAATACCAGTCGAAATAATCTCATTTTGACTGGTATTTTTTATGTTATAATCTGAGTCGAATTAGCTAGTTTATTATTTAAAACTCAATTAAAGATTCAAATGGTTGTGATTATTTGCAAGCTCTACCCATCGCAGGAGCAGTAGTTTCATAAACCACTAATATCGTCGCCAATATTTATGGTCTGGTATGGAAAGTAAATTAACTGAAAAGATTTTTACCACGATAATATTATTTTCTTGAAATTAATTTCTTTTTCATGGAAATCAAGACACCAACTAAAACGCCTATGCCAAAACTACCAAGAATGACTAAAACACGTGACATTGATATCTTCCAAGCAAGAAATTTTACTTCAGTAACTTCTACATTTTGTATTGAGAAAAATACAATTAAAGTTGCAAAGAATAATGCGAGAACAGTCTTAAATTTCATGAGTAAATTATATTAAGTGTATAAAAAAATGATTAGAACAAATCTACAATTATTGCAGAATGCAATTGTAAGTTTGTTATATAAATTCTACTTCTTAATTATTTTAGATTTATCGTTCAATCCATCAACCTTAATTTCCGGATTGCCATAAACATAAATATCAGATTTTCCAGAGGCATAAATTTTTAATTCTTTGGCAGCAAAAACATAAATATCAGAAGAGTTAGAAGCATTAATTTCTGCAAAAGTTGTTTTTAACTTTTTAGCTTTTATGTCAGAAGATCCTGTAGCAACCAATTTAAAATTTCTAACATCTCCGGTTAAGTTCATATCTGCTCTTTTGTTGATGATAATATCCAAATCATCAATAACAATATTGCTTTTTAAATAAGCATTGTCATTTAATATTAAAGAGGCTACGTCACCTTTTAACTTCAATTCACCATTAGAACTTTTATCCAAATTGAAAACACTTTTTATAGCGTTAATTTCAAGTTCATATTCAGAATCATCGTTAGCAGTAAATGTCAAATCTGTAAAATGCAATTTCCCTTTAGAATTCAATTCAGCTTCGTTATTTAGTGTTATCGTATTTACATCGACAAAAGTTAAATTAATTTCAAGTTCTTTATTTGTTGTGATTTTACTTGATGTGTAAATTTTTAATACACCGTTAAAAATATCAAACTTAACCACATTCACTAGGTTTTCATCCGTTTTTAAGTGATAACCATTTTGGGTAGTTTGTGTGACATTAACTTTTAAATTATCGCTAATTTCAATAGAAGCAAAGCTATCTAATGAACGATAAACATCAGTAATTATCTTGTTTCCTTTTATCGTTGATTTTTTTTGAGACTGAACTGTCATTCCAAAAGATAAAGAAATCACTAGAATTAGTACAATTTTTTTCACTTTAGATTTATTATAGTTTATATAATAACACAAAACACCTTAAAACGTCACATTTTCTTTTAAATAAACTAATCTTCAATTTCAATTTGACTAGAAACTACATCTTTAATGGGCAAAACCACTTTCCCCTTGGCTGTTCTTATCGTCATTGTAATGTTTTCAATGGATTCAACCGTTCCAACTATGTTATTACATGTTATTTTTTGACCAATTTCAAAGTTCTTTCTAGTGAAAAATGTTTTTAACAAGTCTCCTACAATTTCTTTAGAGCCAAAACCAAGACCAATAGCAATAGCACCTAAAAAAGCGCCTAAAATAATGGTCAAGTTATTGGTAATAATATCGGTTTGAATACCGGCTTGATTTAAAGCGGTTACCGTTATAATTATTGCAATGATGTAAAAAACCAAGCTACTTATGGGTTTTGCGCCAACCAAATCGAATGATTCGAACAAACCTTTAATGGCTTTTTTAACAAAATTAGCAATATAAAGACCAACCATAAACAAAGCTATCGCACTAAAAAGTTTTGGTAAATAGCTCAGTAATTTTCCAATTTCTATTGAGACTATTTCCCAGTTCATAATATCTGCGGCAACAATTAAGAATACTAAAAATAAAATCCACTTTACAAAACTGAGGATAACTTTTGAAGTATTAAATTTTAAATCATTCTCGCCAAAAATTTTCTTCTCATTAATTATTTCTGTCAGTTTATCAACTTTTGAAAATTTTAATATTCGCCTTAAAACCATGATGACTATTTTGGTAATAAGCCATCCTATTATTATAATTAAAATAGCACCAATTATATTAGGTACTGCTCTCATAATATTCAAACCCATTTCATTAAGGGAGTTAAATGTCAAATCTTTCCAGTTTGTTATTGTTTCCATTTTATATATATTAAATTAGGTTAAGGTTTGTTTTTTTTTCTTTTAAAAAAAGTTTCGACCGCTTTTGCATAATCCAATGAAAAAAGACTCATCATATCAATAAATAATTTAAAAGAGTTAACGTTCTCCATTACTTCTTTTTTCATTTCTTTAGGGGCTTCTTTTGGCGGGTGCCCAATTTTTCTAAAAGGATTTTCCACTCTTTATAGTTTTTCGTTATACACTTTTATAATTTTGGCCTTAGCCCTTTTTAATCTCATTTTAACAGCACTTTCGCCAATTTTCATGGTTGTAGAAAGTTCTTTGATACTGATATCGTCTTGATATTTTAAGAGTAGTATCATTTTTTCATCAGGATCAATTAATTCTAATGCTTTTTGTAATTTATCTACCCTTAATTGAAATAGACTGTAATCGTCAGTTTCAATTAACAATCGTTCATCTTCAATTGTTATGGACTGTTTTTGAATTTTCTTTGAATTTTCTCTAGTAATATAATTTACACAATGATTGTAGGTAAACACATATAGCCAAGCCGAAAATTTTGATATAGGTTTGTATTGTCCAAGATTTATATAAAGCTTTATAAAAACATCTTGAGTTATATCCTTAGCTTCTTCAGTATTTTTTGAAAAAGAATAACATTTATTATAGACGATATCACAATATCTATCATACAAAATGCCAAACAGCAAAGTGTCTTTAGTTTTAACAATTTTTTGAACTAATTGTTCGTCAGTTAAAGAATGAATTGAACTATCAATTTTCAAGTTTGGGATATTGGTTGTTAAAATAACACGGATTTTTAAAAAAAGTCACATTAATTTTTAGGAAATCTTAAAAAAATCATTTATTTGCTTTATTAGGCAAGTTAAAAATAAAATTTAATAGTTTTATAAAACTACATAGATGAAACACACCTTTAAGGATTCAATTCTTTTTTTATCATTTTTATTTTTCGCTAATTAACCTTTTAGGATACAAAAATTAGTAGTGTTAAACTATTGTGCAAAATTGTATTATCAAATAGCTAAAATAGCTTCGTTTCTAAAAATTTATAAAACAGGTTTTACTCCTTTTCCGTGTTACCCAAGCGGATATTATACCAGTCGATTTTTCTAGAGAGGTACATGACAATTCCTAAAATTGTAAACAAGCCTAAACTGCCGATCAATAAGGCATAATCTTCCAATTGAATAATGGTGAATATGAAAGAATATAAAATCAGTAATATTCCTAAAATTAATAGCGCAATTTGTTTTGATTTTAATATTGCGAGGGTATAAAGCGAAATCATACTCAATGTTAAAATAGAGGCAAGAATATAAGCCATATTGAAAGTAATATGCTCACTAAAAGAAAGCAATAAGGTGTAAAAAATAATCAATGCTATTCCTACCAAAAAATACTGAATCGGATGTATAAACACCTTGTTTAAAATTTCAACGAAGAAAAAGGTCATAAAGGTTAAGGCTAAAAATAAAATAGCATATTTCGCCACGCGGTAGGCCTTTTTGTAATTATCTACAGGTAATAATAAATCCGTACCAAAAGCGCTATCATCTATATTGAACGAACTTCCAATCCATTCTTGTGGGTAATTTCGATTGAGATGTAAAATATTCCAATTCGATTCAAAGCCATCCTTGTTAATTGTGCGGCTATCAGGTAAATAAGCCCCCGTAAAGCTAGGGGTGTTCCAATTAGAAGTAATTTTTACATCGGTGGTTTTCCCAACAGGGGTGAAATATAAATACTGACTACCTTTTAAATCAATTTCTGTGCTGAAATCATAATCGGTTAGGCTGTCTTTGTCAATTGTGATACTGGCATTAATTCCGCTCGAAACAATATTTTTAGAGGTTAAGCCGGAATTAAAAAAAACAGTTTGATTGTTCCAATTCAATTTGATTTGCTTTTCAATGCCTTTTAAGTCGGTGATACCAAAACTAAGAGTTGCCTTGTCAAAATGGACATCCTTTTTATCGACGTCAAATTTTTTAAAATCGATATTGTTAAAATTTCCTTTGAATTGGAGGTTGGTCTCGTAAACGACCACTTCGTAAATCCCTCGATATCTCTTTTCTGGATTTATTTGTCCTACAATTTCTAATTTTTCTGGCAAAAAATGAGCCCATTCCTTGACTTTAATAATTTCATTAACGCTGTCTTTTTTATTAAATTTTTTGATGTATTTATCGTATGGTATCGAAATAAACGGACCAGATAAGGTTTGGCCGTTACCCCATTTCGAGCTTACTTCCATAATGGCATCTCGTTGCACATACTCTCTTTCATCGATCAAGCTTTTTACCATTGATGTAGGAATTAATAAGATCAGAACTAAGAAAATAATAATTCCTATTTTAAAAAAAATATTGGTTTTTAAATTTTTCATAGGGTTTTGTTGGGTTAGATTTTAAGCTATATTGGGTGACGCCGTTTTTGAGTTTAGGAAGTTGCGATTTTATATTCGTATTTTTCGATGCTTAAAATTAAACTTATTTTGTTTTGTAATCAGTATAAATTTTTTAATTATCAATATTTTGAAGTTATTATTTATTTACAATTATTTTAATCCACTTTTTGACAACTTCTCCTTCCAAACAAATATACCCGTAAATCCATTAAGGTTATAAAATATAAACATCTTTTGATGCACATTAAAAATAAAAAACCATCTCAAAAGTAATTTTGAGATGGTTTTTTTAAAGTAATTAAACTGTCATGCATACGCACGACTTTTTATATCAATTTAAGTCATTTATCTAGTTTACAGGTACTATTAATTCAATGGTTCCAGCATCAAAAACTTCTCCTACTTTTACTTGAATGGTATCCTCTGATTCAAATTCGATGAAGCGATTGTCTTCGATTTTAAGAGTGTAATTTCCTGCAGATAGACCTTGAAATAGGAAGTCTCCATTTTCATTGGTCAAGGTTTGCGCGAAAATTTCAGTATCATCATCTTGCTTATAAATCTTGACTATAATATCTTCAAGAGCAACAGCTGTAGTTACAGCATCATTCACATCATCGCCTATTACTTTTCCGCTTATAGATCCAGAATTAACTTCTGTATTGACCCGTAATACCGGTTTTAATATATATTTACCTGAATTGCCTGCTTTTACTATCGATTTTTGCACATCCCAGTCTAAAATAAAAGTATAGGTAAAACCAGATTCCAACTCGGTATCCAACTTTAATTTTAACCCTGATTGTTCGGCACTCGGGGTGTCTAAATGAATTGGTTCGGCCTCTCCTTCGATTACAATTGTATTATTATCACTTAATACCAATCTTATTTGATCCAACTTACCGGAAGGAATGATTTCATCGGTTAATAAAAGATTATTGCCAGCAATAAGTTTGGTTAAATCAACTTGTATCGGATAGCCGTTTTCAGGAGAAAAACTGGTCCAACCCCCTTCGTTTTCAGAGCTATTATATTGAATATCAATTATTTCAATATTAACTTCTTCGTAATCTCCAGGAGAATCTACTAATTTTAATTGAATTCTCGCTGTTTCGTTGTCTGCAGTACTATCATTATTACAACTTTTTAAGCCCAAGGCGATCACTAAAGCAAAAGCCATTAGAATTACATTTTTTTTCATAGTTTATTAATTATATAATTGTAAAAACAAAGATAGATCTCCTTTCTAAAGCAATCCTCAAGTTTTACTTAAACAAAAACGTTTATTGAAGAATAAAATTATATAAGTATAAGAAGTTGATGCACTTTGGCAGTTATAGGAAGAAAAATAATGGCAACTATTAAAAATAAAGTACAAAAACTTAAATTTTTAATTTAAGTTTTTGTACTTTATTAGTTTCCCCTCAAAAACATTAAAGCGTTCAAAGTTACTTTAATTATTATATGAATTTTATGACATTTGTCATGTAAAAATTATCGTAATAGCTTCAAAAAGAGTGTTGTGGAGCAAGTATATTGTGTTAAAACAATTTTTAGCAGAAAAATAATTTCTTTAAAACTAGTAATTTTTCTACTTGTTGGGCATAAAAAAAGGGCTTGGACAAGTTAAATCCAAACCCCATCTAATCCGAAGATTAATCTTGAGTAAAATGTTTAAAAAAAATCAGAAATTAAATAAATAAGCAAATTTCCAACTTTTTCTTTTTCTATCTTTAATATTTGAAGCTCTTTCTGTTTGAAGAGTGTCAAAATATATTCTTCCATTATTGTTAATTTTCGCTTTTACGCATCGCAACCTTTGTTTTTCGATACCAAAAGCTTCAAAACTTCTCGATGTACTTTTTTCGAGCAGTACTAAATTTCGCCCTTTTAATTCGTTCAACGCAACTTCAAGGGCTTCGCAATCTTCATCCACAAAAGTGATATCGACAAAACTGCCATTATCATATTTGCTTAGATGATCCAAAATTTTGAATTCCAAGTTCATAGCTTTGCTTTATAATTTAGATGTGCATATTGCAATAGGGTTGCGTAAAAAAAGTAAAAAAGATTCATTATTTTTCATAAAATATTTTATCGATCAATTATTTGAAAGTTGTACGTTATAAATCTTCCTAAAGAAAAATTTAGATTATTGATAATTAGTTGTTTAAAAGGAGAGTTTTTATCTTTTGTAGAGCCTAAAAAATGGGGGTGTATTAATTTCTAATTTTTAAAAGTCATGTAATTTCCGTAACATTACCAAACAAAAAAATAAACTGAATTTATAAGCGAATGAACCCAGAATTAGAAGACGCGAAAGACGAAGTAATTATTGAGAATATTGAATTAAACATTTGGGAAGCATTGATACCGGTAATTGCTTTGGTGGGTATGTTGGCTTATAATGTTTTTGTTTATGGAGATGACGCTTTAAGCGGATCAAATCAATTTATACTTTTGATGGGTGCTTCGGTAGCTGCAATCGTAGGCTTTTTTAATAAGGTTCGGTATGAGGACATGATTGAAGAGGTTGCCAATAATTTAAAATCAACTGCAGGGGCCATTTTAATTTTACTATTTGTTGGCGCTCTTGCAGGTACTTGGTTGATAAGTGGCGTCATTCCTACAATGATTTATTACGGACTTAAGATTTTGAACCCGACCATATTTTTACCAGCGACTGTCGTAATTTGCGCAGTGATTTCGATTGCAACAGGGAGTTCTTGGACAACTTCTGCAACCGTTGGTATTGCTTTGATTGGTATTGGTGGCGCGCTTGGTATTAATTTGGGTATGGTTGCCGGTGCGGTATTATCCGGTGCTTATTTTGGAGATAAAATGTCACCGCTTTCCGACACCACAAATTTAGCTCCTGCAATGGCTGGTACTGATTTGTTTACGCATATTCGCTATATGACTATTACCACAGTTCCAACTATTATCATAACACTTATTGTTTTTATCATTATAGGTCTTTCTATTGATACTTCCGGAAACGCAGATACTTCTACTATTTTAAATTCTATTGAAGAATCTTTTCATATCACTCCATGGCTATTTATCGTGCCAATAGTAGTTATTTTATTAATTATAAGAAAGACACAACCTTTGATAGCACTTTTGATAGGTACACTTTTAGGAGCTGTTTTTGCTTTAATTTTCCAACCGGATATCGTTCAAAATATTACAAATGCACCTGCGCTGGATTTTAAGTCCGCTTATCAAGGTCTTATGAATGCTATGACCATAGAAACTCAAATTGAAACTTCAAATGCTGCTTTAAATGATTTGTTTAAATCTGGAGGTATGAGCGGAATGCTCGGTACGATTTGGCTCATTATTTGTGCCATGGTTTTTGGCGGTGTTATGGATGCAATCGGAGCCTTGTCGAGAATTAGCGGAGCGCTATTAAAAATGGCAGATTCTGTTTTTGGTTTATTTGCGAGTACTGTGGTGAGTTGTTTAGCTTTAAATGTTACCGCTTCCGATCAATATTTAGCGATTGTTGTTCCAGGTAAAATGTTTAGTGAAGCTTATAAAAAGAGAGGTCTCGCACCAGAGAATTTAAGTAGAACTTTAGAAGATTCTGGCACGGTAACTTCGGTTTTAGTGCCTTGGAATACCTGTGGCGCATACCAATCCGGTGTTTTAGGAGTGAGCGTAACGGACTATTTTATTTACGCTATTTTTAATTATTTGAGCCCGTTTATGACCTTGCTTTTTGCTGCATTTCATATTAAAATAAAACAGTTGCAAGAATAATCTCATCATTAAGCTTGAAATTCAGAAAAATTTATCCACTTTGTTTGCAATTACAAGCTTACTTGTTGTTTTTTTTTCAAGAAAATGAATAGTGCGTTTATTTTTTTTGGGAGTCGCAATACTGGGATATATTGGCTTCGGTTTAGAAAATTATCTAAAAAAAACAAGCGCTCAATTTTGCTTTTTTTATTTTGTTAGGCAGGCAATTGCGATTTGCTCAGCACATTTTTCTCCATCGATGGCAGCAGAAATAATTCCTCCGGCATAACCAGCACCTTCCCCACAAGGGTAAAGTCCTTTTATTTGTGGATGCTCCAAAGTAATAGGATTTCTCGGAATGCGTACCGGTGAAGAAGTTCTTGATTCTGGTGCATGAACAACGGCCTCATTGGTTAAATATCCCTTCATGGTTTTGCCAAATTGCTTAAATCCTTCTTGTAAAGTTTTGTGTATAAAAGCAGGTAAAACTTCGCCTAATTCTACAGAAGTAGTGCCCGGCGCATAGGAGGTTTTCGGAATGTCGCCAGAAAGTTTTCCTTGCGTAAAATCTACCAAACGCTGGGCAGGCACTTTTTGTGTTTCACCAGCCAAATACCATGCAGTTTGTTCTATTTTTTGTTGGAATGCCATTCCTGCTAAAGGTCCTTTATCTTTATATATCGCAAAATCTTTTAGATTTAATTCTACAACAATACCAGAATTGGAAGTTGGCTGGTCTCTTTTACTCGGTGACCAACCATTCGTTACTACTTCTCCAGGTGCTGTTGCGCAAGGGGCAATTATACCACCGGGGCACATACAGAAAGAATAAACACCTCGATTATTTACCTGTTTTACAATACTATATGGAGCAGGAGGTAGGTATTCTCCTCTTGCGTCGCAATGGTATTGAATTTGGTCGATCAATTGTTGTGAATGCTCTACTCGAACGCCTAAAGCAAAAGGTTTTGCTTCAATTTGAATTCCTTTTTTGTGCAATAATTCAAAAATATCTCGTGCTGAATGTCCGGTTGCCAAAATAATTTTATCGGCATTTATATTGGTGCCATTTTGAGTTTGCACTCCTGTAATCGCATTATTTTTTACTAAAATATCGGTAACACGAGTTTTGAATAATACTTGTCCGCCATATTGAATAATAGTTTCCCGAATAGCTTGAATTATTTTAGGTAGTTTGTTGGTTCCTATATGCGGATGTGCATCGATAGCAATATTTTTTGTTGCACCATGGGCAATTAGCAAATTGAGAATTTGGTTAACATCACCTCTTTTTTTCGAACGGGTATATAATTTTCCGTCAGAATAGGTTCCTGCACCACCTTCGCCAAAGCAATAATTAGAATCTTCATCGACCAAATGAAATTTAGTGATGGCAGCGAGATCTCTTCTTCTTTCGCGAACATCTTTTCCGCGCTCAATTACAATTGGTTTTAAACCGTTTTCAATTAATTTCAAAGCAGCAAATAATCCAGCCGGACCAGCGCCAATAACGATGACTTCTTTTGCATTACTAACATCGTTGTAATTCGGTAGGTCAATCGGTTTGTCTTTATAATCTTCTTGTAGATAAACGGCTACTTTGAGGTTAATTTTTACATTTTGTTGTCGAGCATCGATCGATCGTTTTAAAATTTCTACATGTGTAATTTCTTTCGGATCCAAATGCTGTTTCCGGGAAACGAAAGTTTTGAGTTTTTCTTGGTTTTGAGCGATTTCCGGACTTACTTGTAGTTGAAATTCTTGTATCATTTGAAAAATAATCGATTTAAAAAAACAAAATTAGGCATTCACTTTCAAAGTAATCCTGTAAGCGAACAATATTGCAAGATTTTAAATAAAGAAGTTCCAAACCAACCCAAAACGAACAGTAAAATCACGATAAGGATAAGTTGGTGCAGCAAAAAAATCTTGTTTGCCAAAATCAGAATTAAAATGTTCTAGGTTAAGATACAACCGTATGGTTCGAATTTGGGCGTTGACGAAGAAATCGAAAAGTGGATAACCCCCAAATTCTTGATCATTTTGCAAATAAAATTCTGAAAGTAGCGGATTGTAACTATTCATATAATATTTACTGAAATACTTAAAAGATACACCCGTTTGTAAATATAATGGTTTGCCTTTGAACAAATAGTTAGAATAGTATAAGGTGTTTCGAGTTATAAAATCGGGAACTCGAAAAACCGTACTTCCGCTGGAAACATTTTGATAAATAAACTGATTGTCCAGAGCAAATTTCCCAAACTTAATCTCTTTGCTTATTTTTATTTTTAGGTAGTTCACAGATCCCGAAAATTGTGTTGGTTTTGTTTGTCCGCCTTCTTCAGGAGCATCAAAATAGGTGTAATTCGTTATATTGGTAATTTGTGCAGAAGCGTAAATCCATTTTTTAGCATCCAGTTCGATACCAAAAGAGGTTGTTTTTTCATTGCTGAAATTATTTTGCCAATTATAACTTTTGTAATCACTTTGGTTTAATATAAAATTAAAATTTGGCGATTTACTGTTAGAAAAAGCATTGGCTCGAACTTCAAAAACACTGTCTTTTACATAACTTGCAGCTCCAGAAATGTTGTAGCCTGTTAAATCTCCGGCGATAATGCTTGAGGCATCAGCGTTTACGTTGAATTTTTTAAAGTTTGTTTTCCATTCTCCACCAACTGATAGTGCATTTCCATTTAAGTTAGAATCAATAATTTGATCCTCGGTTATAACGATACTTTTATAGGCGTAATTGTATTTAAAATGACTCACTTTAAAACGAACTTCACCAAAAATATCGGGTGCATTTGCACCTAAATATACCTCATTAAATAGTTTGCTGTATTTTAATTTATCATCAATACTCGTTGTAAAAGCATCACCAAATAAAGTGCTAGCAGCATCTTGATTGTATTGATAATTTTTACGTTCATAATTAAAATTATGACCTATACGTACATCAAAAGGGCGTACTTTAATCGTGTCGTTTTTTTGCCATAATTTGTAATAATGGTCTATAAAATATCTATTGCCACGTAATACATTATTGGCATCGGTAAAATTTGTAACCAATACGTTTCTATCTTTAAAATTGGGGTCGTTAGTAACGAAATCTTCGATAGATTCATCTGTAAGGCCACCATTTTCATTGTTAATTAAATCTTGCGCTGCAATATGCGAATGATTGTTATAGCGTTTATTTTTAGTATGGTAATTTATAGTAGCACGCATATTGCCATAATCGCTTAAGGCATTTCGATAATTTCCCAAAGATCGCAATCCGCGAAAAGCGATAGAAGCATTGAATTGTTTAGAGGTATTGAAAGTAAAAATTCCATCTAAAACTTGGCCTTGCTCTAAACCAGTTCGATACATTAATTCGGTCGTTGGCGTTGGCACATAATAGTAGTCGATATCTTCCGGTTCAAAATAATAAAAGTGTTTTGCGCGAGCACCAATATCAGGGTACAGCAAATTATTATCAAAAGTATAAGCCAATGTGTTGAAGGTTTGACCTTGATTTGCAAGCTGTTGCAGTTCTAGATTGTCTTTTCTACGAGCGTTGAATTTGTAATACTTTTGAATTGTTAGCGTGGTGTCAATATAGGTAGTGTCGTTGCTTTGAGAAATTGTTTTATAATCGGTGTATTCTGTTTTTCCGCTTAACTGGACTTCTATTTCTTTAGAATTCGGATTGATGGTATCATTTTCTGCATCTAAAAAACGGTTATCAATATTCGTCGGTGAACGATTTGAATTAATTTGCGCTTCCGCGGAAAAGGATAAACATAAAAACAATAAAAATGTTAAATTCTTAAGCATGAAATTATTTTATTGATCGCAAAGGTAAATTATTTGTCTAAATAAAGTTGTTTTCAATTTTCACAATTTGTTATTTTTGGGGATTACATTTAATTATGCTCTTAAAACAATTTTCAACTTTTGAATTAGAAGCAGGAACCGATGAAGCCGGAAGAGGGTGTTTATCAGGTCCGGTAGTTGCGGCTGCTGTAATTTTACCTGCAGATTTTGAGCATGATTTGTTAAATGATTCGAAACAATTAAGCGAGAAGCAACGCGATATTTTACGGCCAATTATTGAAAAAGTGGCTTTAGCTTTTAGTGTTGCTTATGTGTATCAAGAAAAAATTGATGAGATCAATATTTTGAACGCTTCAATTCTAGCGATGCATAAATCAATAAATTTACTTTCGGTTGAACCGGAATTTATTATCGTTGATGGCAATCGGTTTAAGAATTATAAAAATATTCAACATCAAACTATTGTAAAAGGTGACAGTAAATACTTAAGTATTGCTGCGGCATCTGTTTTGGCAAAAACCTATCGCGATGATTTTATGAAAAAGCTGCATTTGGAATTTCCGATGTATAATTGGCAACAAAACAAAGGATACCCTACTAGAGAACACCGTGCAGCAATCCGGGAATTTGGAGCGACAATATATCATCGAAAAAGCTTTAAGTTATTACCTGAGCAGTTGCGTTTTGATTTATAATAGATTATTTTTTTATGTTTATTAGTCAAAATTACTCTTCCAAAATTTGTATTATTGCCTTCCTAAAAAAAATAAAATGATCAAGAAAAACAAAGCCAGTATCTCTAAATTAATTATTCATAAAATTGGAAATAAGTTCAATGATACACGGAACGTTTTTTCTGAAAGTCCGGTTGTTTTTGATGAAGATAGTTACCATTTAATGTTGTCTTATTTGCTGAAACCCTTTGGAAATGTAACGGAGAGTTTTCGTTTTCACCATCATGCAGATATCCAAATGAATGAAATTTTTAATTATGCCAAGAATATTTTTCACGATGAGAAATTGTTTGTAGATACCTCAAAAAATGTAGTGAAACATTTGTATGAGCAATCGAATTCGGCACAAATAAAAACCGGAGATGTTTTAGTAGTTCTTTTTGAAGATGTCGAATACAACGATATTTTTACAAGTGCAGTCGGAATTTTTAAAATAGAAAATAAATTGAACTTTTTTCAGACTTTTAAAGAGGGAGACAGTTTTGATGTTGCTGTGCAACAGGGAATAAGCACTAAAAAGATTGATAAGGGTTGTTTGATAGTGAATTCAAGTGATGAAGAAGGTTATGTTGTTTTAAGTGTTGATAATAACAATTACGACGCTCAATATTGGATTAAGAATTTTTTAAATATCAAGTACGCCGATGATAATAATAATCATACGAACACGTATTTAGAAATGTGTAGAGATTTCTCAAATGAAGTTTTAAAAATCGATTATAGTACCCAAGAACACAGTCATTTTTTAGCAAAAACTATTGATTTTTTTAAGGAGAATGACACCGTGAATATTCATGACTTTAAAGAAGAAATTTTTGAAGATGACAAACAAAAAGAATTGTTTGACGATTATAAAAAAATCTTCGAAAGTGAAAAAGATGTTTTGGTTCGCAATCAATTTCACGTTTCAGAAGTTGTTGTGAAAAAGCAAAAACAAAAAATGAAAACCGAAATAAAGCTCGATACTAATATTCAAATTAAATTAGATGTTGATGCTCCTGATGCTTCTTCAGAATATTTGGAATTAGGGTATGATGAAGAGAAAAAAATGAAGTTTTACAAGGTGTATTTTAATGAAGAAACTACTTAAGGTTCTGGTGCAACTAACAAAGCTGTCATTCCGACCGTAGTGGAGGAATCTCCTAATGCTTTGTAACTGTTCATGAGATTTCTCCATTTCGCTATCGCTACAGTCGAAATGACAGTAATAATCTTTTCGTGATGTGGCAACCTGTTGATAGTTAATGAAACTGTGTTTAGAGTATATTTCGACAGATAACCACGCTCGCTTCGCTCACTCGTTATGACGTGGCTTAACTTACAGAGCTGTCATTCCGATCGCAGTGTAACGAAGTCGAGAGCTCTCCTTTTGTATATTACGAGTCGTTTTTCAATTATGAATGATGAGTTATAACTAAAAACACAAAACCAATCAACCAACAACAATAAACTAGCAACTAAATTCAGACAAACTCTGCATCAAAAATAGTCGAAAAATGGTTCAAAATTTTCACCTTTATTTCTTCTGGGTCGATTTTTTTACCGAGTTCAGCTTCTAATGAAGTGACACTTTTACCTCTTATTCCGCATGGAATTATATGGTCAAAATAGCCCAAATCAGTAGTCACATTTAAAGCAAATCCATGCATGGTAACCCAACGTGAAGTTCGTACACCAAGCGCACAAATTTTGCGAACAAAAGGTGTTCCTACATCAAGCCAAACCCCAGTTTCACCTTCACTGCGTTCTCCTTTTAGTCCGTATTCGGCAATAGTAAGAATGATGACTTCCTCTAATTTTCTCATGTACAAATGAATATCCGGAAAGAAATCGTCTAAGTTAATAATCGGGTAACCAACAATTTGCCCAGGTCCGTGATAGGTAATGTCACCACCTCGGTTAGATTTGAAAAAGGAAATTCCTCGCTCTTCCAATTGCTTTTCATTGAGCAATAAATTACTCACATCACCGCTTTTTCCTAAGGTATATACATGCGGATGTTCGGTGAATAAAAAATAGTTCGGAGTAGTTATCTTTTCCTCTCTTTTACGATTTTCTAATTTAATGTCAATTAATTCTTGAAACAATACATTTTGATAATCCCAAGCCTCTTGATATGCTTTTAAACCGATGTCTTGCAGCTGAATTTTATTCATTTACTTGTATTTTGGATTATTTAAAATTATCAAAGCAGCGATCACGCCCGGTACCCAACCGCAAATGGTAAGTATCAAAACAATTAAAATAGAACCACAACCTTTATCTAATACTGCAAAAGGTGGTAAAATTATTGCCAATAAAACACGCCAAAAACCCATTTTTTTTATCGATTAAATTTTAGTCTGCAAAGGTCAGTAAAATTACCGAACTTTAAAAATCAAGGCTCTAGTTTAAAAAAAGTGTTGTTAAAACTTTATGAGTGAGCGAAGCTAATATCCTTATCCACAGAATAGTTTCCGAAAGCTCCGAGAACAGGAGCGGAGGCATGGAGCGACGCGGAGTTTCGGACACGGTTTTTCGACCTTTTTGTCGAAAAAATTCCTTGGATAAGGCGCCCTTTTTTTTGTTTCGTTATTTTTGGGCGAGCAAAAGAAACCGACGAAGGAGGTTCATGAATACCTATAAAAACAAATGGAAAATAATGAACTAAATGAAAGGCAAAAAATAGCTAATGCTTTATATTTTTTTTTGAAAAAACCAACTTCAATCTAAAACTAGACCCAAAATCAATTACAAAACAACCGTTGGGTATTGTTGAAAAGCATTGTATCTTTGCGCCTAATTTTTACCCAACAAAAAACACAAACGCACATGCAATTATCAGAACAAGAAATTGTACGAAGAGATTCTTTGAGAAAATTGAGAGATTTAGGTATAAACCCTTATCCTGCAGCACAGTTTAAAACTACTGCGTATGTCAAAGATGTAGTGAAAAATTTTGATGATTTAGAAGGAAAAGAAGTGATTCTTGCCGGAAGAATTATGAGCAGAAGAATCATGGGAAAGGCTTCGTTTGCTGAGTTAAAAGATGCAACCGGAAGAATGCAAATTTATATCAATAGAGATGAAATTTGTCAAGGTGAAGATAAAACCATGTACAATGAGGTGTTCAAAAAATTAATGGACATAGGTGATATTATTGGTATCAAAGGAAAAGTTTTTAAAACGCAAGTTGGTGAAAAATCAGTTATGGTTACCGAGTTGACTTTATTGTCGAAAGCTTTAAAGCCTTTGCCAATTGTTAAGGTAGATGCCGAAGGAAAAGCACATGATGCTTTTAGTGATCCTGAATTGCGTTTTCGTCAGCGATATGTTGATTTAATTGTAAATGATCATGTAAAAAATACCTTTATAAAACGTACAAAAATTACGAATTCTATTCGCCAATTTTTTAATGACCGTGATTATTTAGAGGTAGAAACGCCTATTTTACAGCCAATTCCGGGTGGAGCAGCGGCGCGTCCGTTTGTAACACATCACAATGCATTGAATATGCCATTGTATTTGCGAATTGCCAATGAGTTGTATTTAAAACGTTTGATTGTTGGTGGTTTTGATGCGGTTTATGAGTTTTCTAAAGATTTTAGAAATGAGGGTATGGATAGAACTCACAATCCGGAATTTACCGTAATGGAGTTGTATGTTGCGTATAAAGATTACCATTGGATGATGGAGTTAACCGAGCAATTGTTAGAAAAAGTTGCGATGGATTCGAATGGTACCACCGAAGTGCAAATAGGAAAAAAAGAGGTAAGTTTTAAAGCACCTTATGCTAGAGTTCCGATTTTAGAAGCCATTAAAATTCATACAGGTTTTGATGTTTCTGGAATGAATGTAGATGAAATTCGTGACGTTTGTAAAAAACTACACATGGCTGTAGATGAAACGATGGGAAAAGGGAAGTTGATTGATGAATTGTTCGGTGAAAAATGCGAGCATCATTATATTCAACCAACTTTTATTACCGATTACCCAAAAGAAATGAGTCCGCTTTGTAAAGAGCACCGTGATAACCCGGATTTGACAGAGCGTTTTGAATTGATGGTAAACGGAAAAGAATTGGCAAATGCCTATACTGAATTGAACGACCCGATTGATCAATTAGCACGTTTTCAAGACCAATTAGAATTATCTGAAAAAGGAGATGATGAAGCGATGTTTATTGATAAAGATTTTGTGCGAGCTTTAGAATACGGAATGCCTCCAACAAGTGGTATAGGAATCGGTATAGATCGTTTGGTTATGTTTATGACGAATAATGCATCTATTCAAGAAGTATTATTCTTTCCTCAAATGAAACCGGAGCAAAAAGCAAAAGTTGCAATAGATTTAAATGACGAAGAAAAAGCAGTTTTGAATCTCTTAAAA
>RCMY010001963.1_pt1 | contig 19136 bp, 15 predicted proteins | sample 2041341 | NCBI WGS metagenome assembly RCMY01 (sample SAMN09708234, study PRJNA481090) | Marine sediment metagenome, whole genome shotgun sequencing project. | reverse complement strand
CATCGAAACGCACCGCAACGCGGTTGCGTTCCAGCGGTGTGACTGTGGTCTGCACCGTCGCCGCGTACTTGCCGCGCGTCAGGTATTGCCGCTTAAGTTCCTGCTCGGCCCGTTCGAGGACTGAGCGGTCGAAAATTCGCGATTCGGCCAGACCGACTTCACGCAAGCCCGCCTTGAGCGCCTTGTCGTCGAATTCCTTCACACCGACCAGATCGATTTGCGCCACCGCCGGACGTTCGTCAACGACCACAACCAACACACCGTCTTCGGCCTCAATACGCACGTCGTCGAAGAAACCGGTCGCGAACAGTGCTCGAATCGAATCGTTGGCTTGCGCCTGCGTAAATCGATCGCCGACCTTGACGGGAAGATAGGTAAATACGGTACCGGCTTCGGTCCGCTGGATGCCTTCCACTCGAATGTCCTTGACCACAAAAGGCTCAAACGCGAGCGCGGGTGTGACCAGTATCAGGGCGGCAAAAAGCCCGGAAATAAGCGTTCGTATCATTGGAATTTCAGCCAGAAATCAGGCGATTTATGTCGTTATAGAAAGCAAACGCCATGAGCATGACCAGAAGTGCCAGACCGATTTGCTGGCCAATTTCCATGACGCGCTCGGGGACGGGGCCGCCTCGAAGCATTTCGATCACATAGTACAGTAAATGCCCGCCGTCCAGCACCGGGATGGGCAGCAGGTTGAGCACGCCAAGGCTGATGCTGATGAGCGCCAGAAACTTGAGGTAATGATCAAGCCCCATTCGTGCCGTCTGGCCGGCGTAGTCCGCAATCGTCAACGGACCGCTGAGGTTTCGCCAGGATAATTCGCCGGTAATCATGCGCCCGATCATGGCCAGACTGAAGGTGCTCATCTCCCAGGTTTGGCGCACCGCGCGAAACAGTCCGTCGACCGGGCCGTAAGATACATTGACAAACATCGCGTCGCGTCCTTCCAGCGGCGGTTGGACGCCTACACCGATGCGTCCAATCTGTACTCCGTCGACCTGCTCGGCGCGCGGCGTGACGATCCGCTCCACCGTCTCACCGTCACGCAAGATACTGAACCGCAGCGGCTCCCCTGGTGCGGCGCTGACTTGATCGACCAGCTGCTGCCAATCGTCGATCGGCAGCCCTTCGATGCCGACGATTTTGTCCCCGGCCTGCAGGCCCGCGATAGCAGCTGGCGCATCATCGAGCACTTGCCCAAGCACCGGCGGGATCGGTGGCCGGTAGGGTCGAAACCCGAGTTGTGCAATCGGATCTTCGCGCCCCTCGTCGACAACCACCGCATCAACCGTAAGCTGACGCAACTGACGCTCGCCCTCGGACGTCATCACCGAAACATTCACCGTCGGCTCATCCATCACCGCCTTGAGCAAGCCCCAGCGCCAATCCTGCCACGAGTGCACAGTCTCGTCGCCAATCGTAAGAATTTCGTCGCCATCGTGAAACCCGGCGACGGCAGCGGCGCTCTCCGGCGCCGTGATCTGCACGCGCGCGCGCAACTCGTCCACTCCACCGACGAAAACAATCCAGTAAAGCAGTATCGCGAGCAACAGGTTGGCCAGCGGGCCTGCCGCGACGATGGCGAAACGCCGCCATACCGGCTGCGTATTGAAGGCACGATGAAGCTCTTCTGTCGGGACCTCCCCTTCGCGCTCGTCGAGCATCTTGACGTAGCCGCCGAGCGGAAAAACGGCAAGCACCCATTCCGTACGATCGGCGCCAGCGCGCCACTTGAGCAACGGCCGGCCAAATCCGACCGAAAAGCGCTGGACCTTGACGTTGCACCAGCGCGCGACGGAATAGTGGCCCAGCTCATGGATGAGGATGAGCAGACCGAGACCGACAACAAACGGAACCACATATTCGAGCAGGGACATCAGGCCACCTTACGATCGGCAATCAGGGCGTGGGCGCGTCGTCTGGCCTCGGCATCCACGGCTTCGACTTCCTCCAGCGATGCGCTAGCGGCGCCCGACATGGTCGACATCACCGACTCGATCGTCCGCGCAATCGAAAGATAAGGGATGCGTCGTTCAAGAAACGCGGCCACCGCGACCTCATTGGCCGCATTGAGCACCGCCGGCATGCCAGCGCTTGCGCGCAATGCAGCATAGGCCAGTGCAAGACACGGGAAGCGTTGCATGTCAGGCGCTTCGAAATCGAGCCTGCCGATCCGGCACAGATCGAGTGCCGAGACTCCGGAATCAATCCGTTCCGGGTGCGCGAGTGCGTGCGCAATCGGTGTGCGCATATCGGGATTCCCCAGTTGGGCGATCACCGAACCGTCGACGTATTCAACCATCGAGTGGATTACGCTCTGCCGATGCACCACGATATCGATCTGCTCCGCCGTGGCGCCAAATAGCCAATGCGCCTCGATGACCTCCAGCCCCTTGTTCATCATGGTCGCAGAGTCGACCGAGATCTTGCGGCCCATCGACCAGTTGGGATGGGCACAGGCCTCTTCGGGCGTGACATCTACCAATGTGCCGACGGCACGATCGAGAAACGGCCCACCGGATGCGGTGAGCAACACGCGACTGACGCCAGCAGCGCCCGGAACCCTGCCGAAGCCGGCGGGTAGCGACTGGAAGACGGCGTTGTGTTCGCTGTCAATCGGCAGCAGTTCCGCACCGCCCTGTGAAACCGCGTCCATGAACAGCGACCCGGCCATGACAAGCGCTTCCTTGTTCGCCAGCAGAACACGCTTGCCGGCGCGCGCTGCGGCCAAAGTCGGCCGCAATCCAGCCCCACCGACAATTGCCGCCATCACCGCGTCGACCTCAGGTGCCTGTGCCACTGCACAAAGTTGCGCGTCACCGACCAGCACCTCGGTCTCTGCACCGTTCGTTTGCAAGTGCGTCCGGAGTCGAGCCGCTGCGGCATCGTCTGCCACTACGGCAAAACGCGCCTCAAAGCGGGCACATTGTGTCGCAAGCAATTCGAGGCGCGAACGGCCCGTCAGTGCATGAACGCGAAAGCGTGCTGGATGCCTTGCAACGACGTCCAGCGTACTTTGGCCGATGGACCCGGTCGCACCAAGCACCGTCAAGGTCTGGATTTCTGGCATCAATTGTTTCCGGATAGTCGGCACACCTGCGTTTTGCGCCAAGGGATGAAACGGGGCAGGGCCTCGTGATTTTCGCTCACCCAGCTGTTCCCTCAGGCAACAACAATCATCAAGAGTGCCACCAACGGTAGTGTTGAAGTCAGGCTGTCGATACGATCCAGAATGCCGCCATGACCGGGCAGCAAATTGCTGCTGTCCTTGATTCCCGCCTGCCGCTTGAGCATCGATTCGAACAGGTCTCCGGCCACGCTGACGCCGGTCAGTGCCGCGAGCGCGACCGCAGCGATGAACATCTGCGCAAGAGAAAGATCGAGCGAGGCACTCGTGACAACAACCGCACCGTACACCTCCACGGCGATGATCGCGCCGAAAACACCCTCCCAACTTTTTCCCGGACTGATTGACGGCGCCAGCTTCCTGTGTCCGAACGCCCGTCCGCTGAAGTAGGCGGCAATATCGGCGATCCAGACCAGTACCATGGCAGCAAGCAACCACCACGGATCGAATTCCCGTAAATAAATCAGCGCAAGCGCAGTGGGTACCAACACCACGAGACCCACCAGTACGGCGATCAGGCCGCCGCCGAGGCGCCAACGGAATTTCAGCCATACGAACGCAATCACAAACCAGAAGATGGCCGATGCACCGAACGCGGCAAGCGGAACCACAGCGGCGTAACCGCCTTTGGCAACGTCAGCAATCGTCCACGCCATGAAGGCGGTCGTCAGTCCGACCACCCCGCCATAGACAACACGTGCAAGGCTCGACCAACCGCACAGCGCACCCCATTCCCACCCTGCAGCGGAACACACGAGCACGACAAAGGCGATCCACGCCGTCGGTGGAAAGTAGAACAGAGCGATCCCGAACACGGTCACCATGATCAGCGCGGTGATAACGCGGGTTCTAAGCATGACCTTTCTGATTGCCGCCGGGGTTCGCCGAAGCGGTCTTCAATTGCTCGCTTGTCCGCCCGAAGCGCCGTTCGCGGGCAGCGAACGAATCAAGCGCTGCGGAAAACGCTGCGTCGTCGAAATCGGGCCAAAGCGTGCCGGTAAAATACAGTTCGGTGTACGCCAGTTGCCATAGCAGGAAATTACTGATGCGCGTTTCGCCGCCGGTGCGGATGAACAAGTCAGGCTCGGGCGCAAATGCCATCGAAAGATTCGACGCCAGCGCCTCTTCGGTGACCTCACCGTCTGCGCCGATCTTTACACGACAGCGGTTAACTGCCTGGAGGATGTCCCATCGACCACCGTAATTGGCCGCGATCGTCAGATGAAGCGTCGTATTGTTTTCGGTGAGCGCCTGTGCATCGTGAATCATCGAAACGAGCGAACCATCGAAACGTGACAAATCGCCAATGACACGGAAACGAATACCATTTTCGTTCATGCGCGCCACTTCCTTCTTCAAGGAGCGCACGAACAATTGCATCAAAAAAGAGACCTCGTCAGCCGGGCGGCGCCAGTTTTCGGAGCTGAAGGCAAACAAGGTCAGGTAGGAGATGCCACGCTCGATACAACTGCGAATCATGTCCCGCACCGTGTCGACACCGCGAGAATGGCCCGCGACCCTCGGTAAAAAGCGCTTGCGCGCCCACCGGCCATTGCCGTCCATGATGATCGCCACATGTCCCGGAACCACCGAGCCTTCGGGAATCTCACGCGTCGAGCTGATAAAGGAAGTCTTCGCCATGTCGCGGCTTTAGAAGCGATCCAAGTTCATTCGCCTCTCATGCTAATGCCAGCCGGCCCGTCGCGCCAATGCCGTGGTCGTTGTGGCCAGCACGGATCGCCGCTGCGTTGCACCAGTTCCCAGCGGGAGTCACTCTTGACTACTGCCCGTGCGTTTTCGCAAAACTTTATGACCACAGCGTAATCCGTCGACTGAGTGAGGGCTGGTTCCGGGCAACAAGCTGATCAGACCTGAAGCAGTTCCTCTTCCTTGAGCGCGAGCATCTGATCGATTTCACCGATATATTTGTCAGTCAATTTCTGGATGTCGTCCTGACCACGGCGTTCATCGTCCTCGGAAATCTCTTTTTCCTTGACCGCTTCTTTCAACGCGTTATTGGCGTCACGTCGCAGGTTGCGCACCGACACGCGCGCCCCTTCGCCGTCCTGCTTGACGACTTTAATGAGATCCCGTCGACGTTCTTCCGTCAGCACTGGCATCGGAACACGGATCAACTCACCGACTGCGGCCGGGTTGAGTCCGAGATCAGAATCCCGAATCGCTTTTTCAACTTTGCCGACCATGCTCTTTTCCCACGGCTGTACGCCAATTGTGCGCGCGTCAACCAGGGTCAGATTTGCCACCTGATTGACTGGCACCATGCTGCCGTAGTAATCGACCTGTATATGGTCGAGCAGTCCCGTATGGGCGCGCCCGGTGCGAATCTTGGCCAGATCGAGTTTGAGCGACTCGACAGACTTGATCATTTTTGTTTCGGCCGCCTTCCTGGTTTTCTCAATCATTGCCCAATGGCTCCTCAGCAGTAGACCAGCGTGCCTTCATCTTCTCCGGCCACGACACGACGAAGCGCGCCTGGCTTGAAAATACTGAAGACGTTAATCGGTAGTTTCTGGTCGCGACACAAAGCAAATGCGGTGGCATCGAGCACGCGCAGATCGCGGGCAATCGCTTCATCAAAACTGATGCGATGGAATCGCTCCGCATGCGGATCGACGTTTGGGTCGGCGGAATAGACGCCATCGACCTTGGTTGCCTTGAGCACGATTTGCGCGCCGATTTCCGCACCGCGCAGCGCGGCGGCGGTGTCCGTGGTGAAAAACGGATTCCCTGTACCCGCGCCGAAAATCACCACGCGCCCGCTTTCAAGATGACGAATCGCCTTGCCGCGGATGTACGGTTCGACCACCTGGTCGATGCGCAAGGCCGACTGGACGCGTGCAACCAGGCCAGCACCGCGCATCGCGTCAGCAAGCGCCATGGCGTTCATGACGGTCGCCAGCATGCCCATGTAGTCAGCGGTGGCGCGATCCATGCCGGAAGCAGCGCCCGCCATCCCGCGAAAGATGTTTCCGCCGCCGATAACGACGCCCACCTGCACCCCCATCGCGCTCACTTCGGCAATCTCACCGACGATGCGCGACACCACCTCGCGATTGATGCCGTAGGCGTCGTCACCCATCAGGGCTTCACCCGAGAGTTTGACAAGAATGCGCTGGTACTTGGACGTCATTTACCGGGGCTCCCGCCTACTTCTTCGCGGCTGCGGCCTGAGCGGCGACTTCGGCAGCAAAGTCGTCCGACTTCTTCTCGATACCTTCGCCAACAATGCACAACACGAAGCTTGCCACGCTCGCACCGCTCGCCTTGAGCAGCGCCTCGATGGTTTGCTTGTCATTCTTCACGAAAGGCTGGCCCAGCAAGGTGACTTCCTTGAGAAATTTCTGCACCGTGCCGTCCACCATCTTGGCGACGATTTCTGCCGGCTTTCCCGATTCGGCCGCTTTCTCCGCCGCAATACGGCGCTCGGTTTCAATCAACTCAGCAGGAACGCTTTCCGCCGACAAGGCCTTGGGTTTGCTGGCCGCGATGTGCATTGCCAGGTCGCGGCCCAGATCCTCATCACCACCGACAACATCGACGAGCACGCCGATTTTGGCGCCGCCGTGGATGTAGCTGGCCACCTTGCCTTTTGCCTCGATTCGCGTGAACCGGCGTACCGACACGTTTTCGCCGATCTTGCCGATCAGCGCCGAACGAATCGCCTCGACCGTCTGGCCGTTGATTTCCAACGCCGATAGTTCGCCGACGTCGGCCGGATTTCGGATCGCAATGAGTTCGGCCAGATTGGCACCAAGTCCAAGGAATTCGTCATTCTTGGCAACGAAGTCGGTTTCGCAGTTGAGCTCGACCATCGCGGCCAATTTTCCGTCGCCGGAAATGTGCGTTACCACAACCCCTTCCGCCGTGACACGGGAAGCCGCCTTGCTCGCTTTGTTGCCAAGCTTGACGCGCAGGATTTCTTCCGCCTTTGCCAGATCGCCAGCGGCCTCCGTCAGCGCCTTCTTGCATTCCATCATTGGTGCGTCGGTTTTTTCGCGCAGTTCCTTGACCATGCTTGCGGTAATTGCCGCCATGCTTACTCCTGAATTCTCAATAATCGGATCGAGCGACGCGCGTCCGTTCAGGCTTGTTCGCCTTCCGGCGCATCGGCCACTTCCTCAACTTCGACGAACTCGTCGGAGCCGGCGGCAACAAGCTCGTCGAGGGTCTGGCTACGCCCTTCGATCACAGCATCGGCAATACCACGTGCATAAAGACGAATCGCGCGACTTGAATCGTCATTACCTGGAATAACGAAGTCGACCGAATCCGGCGAATGGTTGGTGTCAACCACCGCAACGAGCGGAATACCGAGTTTTTTTGCCTCAGTGATGGCGATCTTGTGGTAACCAACATCGATCACGAAAATAGCGTCGGGCAGACCGGCCATATCCTTGATACCGCCGATAGCCTTTCGAAGCTTCGTGATTTCGCGTGTCGTTGTCAGCGCCTCTTTTTTTGACAGTTGTTCGATCGAGCCATCTTCGACCATCGCCTCAAGATCCTTGAGTCGCTTGATCGACTGCCTGACCGTCTTGAAGTTGGTCAGCATGCCGCCGAGCCAGCGCTCATCGACGTAGGGCATGCCCGCGCGCTGGGCCTCCTCGGCGATGATCTCGCGCGCCTGCCGCTTGGTGCTGACGAACAGCACCGTGCCCTTGTTGGCCGCCAACTTGCGAACGTATTCGGTGGCTTCACGGTATTTCACCATCGTCTTTTCGAGATTGACGATATGAATCTTGTTACGCTGACCAAAAATATAGTTGGCCATGCGCGGATTCCAGAATCGGGTCTGGTGGCCAAAATGAACGCCCGCTTCCAGCATCTGGCGCATTGTTACAGTCATGTACTTCTCCTAAAGGGTTGAGCCTCCGCCCGGCGCGGCCCGTGGAACCGCTGCTGCTCCGCTGTGACAAGGAACAGACCCTTCCGGTTTTGATGCCGGGCGTGTGTATTTTCTCACCAGATCAAAGTGATCAGGCAAGCTCGCGATTATAGCAAAGCGATGGCGCACGCCTCAAGTGCTTGCGCTGACTCTCAGTGAGTCAAGTTGCTGCACAGCGCACCATGCGCTAGCCTCTTGGCTTTATTGCGGCCGCCCAGGGCCTAATCCCAGATGAGCATCACACTCAAAAATACCGAAGAAATCGCCGGCATGCGTGAAGCCGGCCGCCTGGGGTCGGAAGTCCTCGACTACATCACCCCGTTCGTCAAGGCAGGCATCACCACGCAGGAACTTGACCGCCTGTGCCATGAATACATGGTGAATGTTCAGGACACCATTCCGGCGCCACTCAATTACGCCCCGCCCGGTTACACGCCCTTTCCCAAATCGATCTGCACTTCGATCAACCATCAGATCTGCCACGGCATTCCCGGCGAGAAAGCGCTCAAGAATGGCGACATCCTGAATATCGATGTCACCGTGATTAAGAATGGTTTTCATGGCGACACCAGCCGCATGTTCCAGGTGGGCTCGAAATCGTCGATTCTCGCCAGGCGCCTGTGCCTGGTCACCTACGAATGCATGTGGCTGGGCATCGCGCAGGTGCGCCCGGGCGCGCGACTCGGAGACATTGGAGCGGTGATTCAGCAACACGCCGAGCAGAATGGTTTCTCGGTGGTGCGCGAATTCTGCGGCCACGGCATCGGCAAGAAATTTCATGAAGACCCGCAAGTGCTGCACTACGGGCGGGCCGGTTCCGGACTCGAAATCGAAACCGGGATGACGTTCACGATTGAACCGATGATCAACGCCGGCAAGGCCGCAATCTCGGAGTTACCCGATGGCTGGACCATTGTTACCAAGGATCGCAGTCTGTCGGCACAGTGGGAACACACCGTGCTGGTCACGGAGTCGGGCGTTGAGGTGCTGACGGTCTCGAAAGGCACGCCCGCACGGCCAGACATCGTCGCCGGCGCTTTCGACTGAGCAGCGCGATGGCTGAAGCCTTGCAGGATGCCATTGCTGCGACGCGCGCCAGATTGCGCAAGGCTGAAGCGGCGCTGGCGGCGGATTACGTCAGGAAACCACTCACCCGCAACTATCTTCGCGGACGCCGCGCCAAAGTCGACGCGGCGATTAAATCGCTGTGGCAACGCTGCAAATTGCCGTCCGACTATGCGCTGGTGGCGACGGGAGGCTACGGGCGCGGCGAGTTGTTCCCGCATTCAGACGTCGATCTGCTGATTCTGCTGCCCCGCCGCCCCGACGCGGCGCAGGAAAGCGCATTGCAGTGCTTTGTCGGCGCGCTGTGGGACGTCGGTCTTCACATCGGCCACAGCGTGCGCACGGTCAATGAATGCATTGACGTCGCTGGGCAGGATGTGACCATCCAGACCAATCTGCTCGAAACGCGATTGGTCGCGGGCAATCGCAAGCTGCTGCGCACGCTCGATGAAGCCATGCGTGAACTGCTCGATTTCGGTCGATTCTTCAAAGCCAAGCAACTCGAACAAGAGCAACGCTACGCGCGCTTCGAAGACAGCCCCTACACGCTTGAACCGAATTGCAAGGAAAGCCCCGGCGGATTGCGCGACGTGCAGATGCTCGGCTGGCTCAGCCGCGCTGCCGGTCTGGGCGGCAACTGGCGCGATTTAGTCACCCGTCGCCTGATTACCGCCGAGGAAGCCAACGAGTTGCGCTCGGCGGAGCGCTTTCTCCAACACGTCCGCATCCGCCTTCATCTGCTGACCGGTCGCGGCGAAGACCGCCTATTGTTCGATCATCAGGCGGCGCTGGCGAAGGCCTTCGGCGTGAAACCGACCGCCGGCAAGCGCGCCGCCGAAGTGTTGATGCAGCGCTACTACCTCGCAGCAAAAAAAATCATGCAGCTGAACACCCTGCTGCTGCTCAACTACAGTAACGAATTCTCCGCAGACCCCCAACCCGCCGCGATTTACATCAACGACAACTTCCAGTCCATCCGCAATCGCATCGACATTCGCGACGACGATCTGTTCGAGCGCGAACCCTCGGCGATTTTTGAGGTTTTCGAGCTGTTGCAGCAACGCTCGGAACTCGAGGGCATGACCGCACGCACCTTGCGCGCGCTATGGATCAACCGTCGGCGAGTCAATGCCAAATTCCGCGCCAACCGCACCAACCGGCTGCGTTTCATCGAATTGCTGCGCGCCAGGCGCGGCATCGTGCGCAGCTTCCGGCGCATGAACGAATGCAGCATCCTGTCGAACTACCTGCCGTCGTGGCGCAAGATTTCCTGCCAGATGCAGCACGACCTGTTCCACGCCTACACGGTCGACCAGCACACCCTCATGGTGGTGCGCAATCTGCGCCGCTTCACGATGGGCGAACACGTGCACGAATATCCGCTGATGTCGCAGCTCATGCTCAGTTTCCACGACCACTGGCTGTTGTATGTCGCCGCCCTGTTCCACGACATTGCCAAGGGGCGTGGCGGCAACCACTCCGAACTCGGCATGGTGGATGCGCGCCAGTTCTGCGAGCAGCATGAAATCGACGCAGGCGACACGGAACTTGTGGTGTGGCTGGTCGGCAATCACCTTGCGATGTCGCAGGTCGCGCAAAAACAGGACATCACCGATCCCGACGTCGTCGAGCGTTTTGCCGAGGCCGTGGACACCGAGCGACGCCTTGTTGCCCTCTACCTGCTCACGCATGCCGACATTCGCGGCACCAGCCCCAAAGTCTGGAACGCCTGGAAAAGCCGCCTGCTCGAAGATCTCTTCCATGCCGCGCGCCGTCGGTTACGCGGCGCCTCGGCCACCGAAGCGCTGGGTCTCGACGACCGTGAGCACGATGCCGAGCGCTTGCTACGCTATCAGGGCTTGCCCCCCGGCGCCGAGACGGCGCTATGGTCGCAGCTCGACGCGGTGTATTTCATGCGCCACGCGCCCGAAGAAATTGCATGGCACACCAGCCAGTTGCTCGACCACGCACCGACCGATCCTGCGGTTGTACGCGCCCGCCTGCGCGACGACGACGCGGGTATCCAGGTGATGGTTTTCACGCGCGATGAACGCGATCTGTTCATGCGTCTGTGTGCGTTCTTTGGCGCATTGAACTACACGATTCTCGATGCCAAAGTGCATACGACGCGGCACGGCTACGCGCTCGACAGCTTCATTGTCGAGCCATCGGACGATCTCGCGCCCTCCGACGATCATGCTGAAGTCATAGAACGCGAACTGACCCGGCGTTTCGCCAGTCAGATGCCGATCGATCGCCACCCCACTGCGCGCCTGTCCCGCCATGTGCGTCACTTCCCGCTGACGCCCGTCGCCCGACTCCGTGCCGACGAAAGCGGTGATCAATACATCCTGACAATTACCGCAGCAGACCGTCCTGGTTTGCTGTTCGACATCGCCGAGACGCTCGCGCGGCACCGGGTCGCGGTGCACACCGCAAAGATCGCCACGCTCGGTGAACGCGTGGAAGATACCTTTCTCGTCAGCGGCGCCAAACTAAGAAACGATAAACAGGTGCTGCTGATCGAACGCGAACTGATGGATCACTTGCAGATTCAGAACACACCCAACACGCCGCGACTCAAGCGTCAGGCGTAATGCACAGGTTCTCGAGGACGGCACGCACGCGCGTCATCGCTTCCTGCAGCACTTCCTCGATACTGTCGAAACTGATCCCGGTCGCGCTGGACGCACGCCCCGCGGCAAAATTTGCCACCACGTTGATCGCGGCATACGGCAATTCGAGTTCTCGCGCCAGCACCGCCTCCGGCATGCCGGTCATGCCGACCACGTCGGCGCCATCGCGTTCGAGCCGATCGACTTCTGCCGCCGTCTCCAGACGCGGCCCCTGCGTGGCCGCATAGGTGCTGCCGTCGTGTAGCGTGACGCCAGCGGCCGCAGCCGCCGCCAGCAGCCGCGCGCGCAAGGGCGCGTCATAGGGATGCGTGAAATCAACATGGCGGACCGGCCGGTCGACCGCGTCGAAATACGTACTCGCACGACCCCATGTGTAGTCGATGATCTGGTCCGGCACCACTAACGTTCCCGGCCCGAAATCCGGCCGGATCCCCCCGACCGAAGCAACAGAAACAACACCGACTACCTGCGCTTGCGTGAGCGCCCACAAGTTGGCCCGGTAGTTGACCTCGTGCGGTGGGATCGTGTGGCCATACCCATGGCGCGCCAGAAATACCACCGGCTGATTGCACACATGGCCAAAGGTGAGCGCTCCGGAAGGCTCGCCATACGGCGTGCGCACCACTTCGCGGCGTGTCACTTCCAGCGACGCCAACTGCGTCAAGCCACTACCGCCGATGATGGCCAGCATCCGAACTCACTCCTGTTAACCTGCCCTTGAAAGGGCGCCGATTTTAACATGTGACCATTTGGCAACCGTCGCCGCCAACGCGCAGAACGCATGTTGCAACGCGGCATCGCATGCTAGACTCCGCCTCTTTTCACCATTTTCCGCGGCTTTTCATGTCCCGATCCCTGCGCAACATCGCCATCATCGCTCACGTCGATCATGGCAAAACCACCCTCGTCGACCAGCTTCTGCGGCAGTCGGGCACTTTCCGTGAAAACCAGCAGATCGCCGAGCGTGTGATGGACTCGGGCGATCTGGAGCGCGAGCGCGGCATCACCATCCTCGCCAAGAACTGCGCCATCCGTTATGGCGACACCCACATCAACATCGTCGACACGCCGGGCCACGCCGATTTCGGCGGCGAGGTCGAGCGCGTGCTGTCGATGGTCGACGGCGTCTTGCTGCTGGTCGACGCGGTCGAAGGCCCGATGCCGCAAACCCGCTTCGTGACGCGCAAGGCGCTCGCCATGGGGCTCAAACCGATCGTCGTCGTCAACAAGATCGATCGCCCTGGTGCCCGGCCAGACTGGGTGATCAACCACACCTTCGATCTGTTCGACAAACTCGGGGCAACAGAAGAGCAACTCGACTTCCCGGTGGTGTTCGCCTCCGCACTCAACGGTTACGCGATGCTCGACGCCAAGAGCCCGGGCACCGACATGACACCGCTCTACGAAGCCATTCTCGAGCATGTGCAGCAACCCGATGTTGACCCCGATGGGCCGTTGCAACTGCAGATCTGTTCGCTTGATTATTCAACTTACGTCGGCCAGCTCGGCATCGGACGCATTCAGCGCGGACGTATCCGCCCCAATCAGGAGATCATCGTTCTGTATGGCGATGAGAATCGCGGCAAGGCCAAAGTCGGCCAAGTGCTGACTTTTACCGGACTTGAGCGCAGCCCGGCCGAAAGTGCCGAAGCCGGCGACATCGTGCTGGTCTCGGGCATCGACCAGATCACTATCGGTGTCACGCTGTGCGATCCAGCCGCGCCCGCGCCGCTTGTCCCAATCGTCGTGGACGAGCCGACCCTGACGATGAATTTCATGGTCAACACCTCGCCGCTTGCTGGACGTGAAGGCAAATACATCACCAGCCGACAGATTCGGGAACGACTCGACCGTGAGCTACTCAAGAACGTCGCGCTGCGCGTCAAGGAAACGGACGATGCCGACGTGTTTGAAGTGTCGGGGCGCGGCGAACTTCATCTGACAATTCTGCTTGAGAACATGCGCCGCGAAGGCTTCGAACTGGCGGTCGGCCGGCCGCGTGTGGTGTTGCGTGAAATCGACGGGCAAAAACAAGAGCCCTACGAGCTGCTCACCGTCGATGTCGAATCGGACCACCAAGGCGGCATCATGGAAGAACTTGGTCGCCGGCGCGGCGATCTGCAGGATATGCAACCCGATGGCAAGGGACGCGTGCGCCTCGAATACCGCATTCCGGCGCGCGGCCTGATCGGCTTCCAGGGCGAATTCCTCACCATGACGCGCGGCACCGGACTGGCCAGTCACGTCTTCGACGACTACGGCCCACTGGCGGGTGCGATGAGCGAACGGCGCAACGGTGTGCTGGTTTCGCAGAACGACGGCACGGCCGTGGCATTTGCGCTGTGGAATTTGCAGAGCCGCGGACGCATGTTCGTGAGCCCCGGTGATGCCGTGTATGAAGGCATGATCATCGGTATCCACACGCGCGACAACGACCTTGTGGTCAATCCGATCAAGGGCAAGCAACTGACCAACGTGCGCGCTTCGGGCAAGGACGAAGCGATCGCGCTCACGCCGCCGATCCGCCTGACGCTCGAATCGGCGATCGAGTTCATCGCCGACGATGAAGTTGTGGAAATTACGCCAAATTCGATCCGGTTACGCAAACACATGCTCAAGGAACATGAACGCAAGCGCGCAGGCCGCTCGGCAGATTGAAAAATGGCGATCCTCGGATCGCCATTTTTTTCATCGCACGCTCATTTCGCGGGTGGCGCGAACGACCCCTCGGCGAGATACCGACCAAACGCCTCGCCGATCTCGGGATGACGCAAGCCGAGTTCGACCATCGCCTTGAGATACCCCAGCTTGGAGCCGCAGTCGAAGCGCACGCCTTCAAACTGATGGGCGAGCACCGCTTCTTCCTTGAGCAGCGATGCGATGGCGTCAGTCAATTGCAGCTCGCCGCCTGCGCCGGGTGTGAGCGCACGCAAATGCTTGAAGATGCGCGAGGTGAGAATGTAGCGACCCACCACGGCCTGTGTCGTCGGCGCCTTCGCCGGGTCCGGTTTTTCCACGATGCCGGTCATGCGCTGCACGCGACCTTCCTGCTTTTCGGTGCTGACGATGCCGTATTGGCGCGTCGCCTCGCGCGGCACGTTCATGGTGCCGAGCACAGAACATCGATGGTAATTATAGACATCGACCATCTGCTTGAGCACCGGCGCGCCGCCCGGATTGTCGAGCAGATCGTCGGCCAGCATCACCGCAAACGGCTCGTCGCCGACCACCGGCGCGGCGCACAGCACCGCATGACCGAGACCCAATGCTTCGGATTGCCGGATATAGATGCAGTTGACGTTGGGAGGGACGGTGTTGCGCACGATTTCGAGCATGTCCAGCTTGCCGCGCGCCTCGAGTTCGGTTTCGAGTTCGTAGGCCTTGTCAAAGTGATCCTCGATTGAGCGCTTGGTGCGGCCGGTGATGAAAATCAGATCCGTCACGCCGGCCGCTACCGCCTCTTCGACCGCGTACTGAATCAACGGTTTATCGACGATCGGCAGCATTTCCTTCGGGCTGGCTTTGGTTGCCGGCAAAAAGCGCGTGCCCATGCCGGCAACCGGAAACACGACCTTGGTGAGACCCTTCATTGAACAACCCCTTGAACTAATCGTTTTATGACGCGGCATCGTTGGTCGAACCGAGCAACTCCTTGAGCGCCGGTTCGTCGACAATGGTGACACCCAGTTGTCGCGCCTTGTCGAGTTTGCTGCCTGCGGCTTCGCCTGCGATGACGAAATCTGTTTTTTTCGACACCGATCCCGCGACCTTGCCGCCGGCGGCCTCGATAAGCGCACGCGCCGCTTCGCGCGTGAGGGTTGGCAGCGTGCCGGTAATCACCAGTCTCTTGCCGCTGAACGGCCCCTCGAGCGGCGCCGCCGGCGCGTGTTCGTCCCAATGCACGCCCGCGGCGCGCATCTGCTCGATGACCTCGCGATTGTGGGCTTCGGCAAAGAAGTCGACGATGCTGCGGGCGACGATCGGACCGACATCGGGCACCGCTTCGAGCGTCTCGGTATCCGCTTCGATGACCGCGTCGAGCGAACCGAACTGACGCGCCAGATCCCGCGCCGTCGCTTCACCCACATTGCGAATGCCGAGCGCGTAGATGAAGCGCTGCAAGGTGGTCGAACGCGCTTTTTCGATCGCGGTCATCAGATTGGCCGCCGACTTGTCGGCCATGCGCTCAAGGCTGGCCAGACTCAGCACGCCGAGTTTGAACACGTCGGCCGGCGTTTTCACCACCGCGTTGTCCACCAACTGGTCCACCAGCTTCTCGCCCAGACCTTCGATATCGAGCGCCTTGCGGCTGGCAAAGTGGATCAAGGCCTGTTTGCGCTGTGCGGGGCAGAACAGGCCGCCGGTGCACCGCGTTACCGCCTCGTCTTCGGCACGCACCGCGTGCGAATCACACACCGGGCAGTTCGTCGGCATGACGAATTCGCGTTCGCTGCCGTCGCGCCGCTCGGTGACTGGGCCGACGACCTCCGGGATCACATCACCGGCGCGGCGCACGATCACCCAGTCGCCGATGTGCACGTCCTTGCGCCGCACTTCGTCCTCGTTGTGCAGCGTCGCGTTGGTCACCGTCACGCCGCCGACGAACACCGGTTCAAGGCGTGCCACGGGCGTCAGTGCACCGGTTCGTCCAACCTGAATTTCGATGTCATGCACGCGCGTGATCTCCTCCTGGGGCGGATACTTGTGCGCCACCGCCCAGCGCGGCTCGCGGCTGACGAATCCGAGTTCACGCTGCAACGCGAGCGCATTAACCTTGTACACCACGCCGTCGATGTCGTACGGTAGCGCGCCGCGGATCGCCTCGATACGGGCGTGAAACTCGATCAGCCCTTCCGGCCCGTGGACGACGGTTCGATGCTGGCACACCGGAAAGCCGAAATCGGCCAACGCATCGAGCACGCCGGCGTGCGTATCGGGCATGTCCCATCCGTCCGTCTCGCCCAAACCGTAGACGAAGAACGACAACGGGCGACGCGCAGTAACGGCCGGATCGAGCTGGCGAATGGCGCCGGCGGCGGTATTGCGTGGATTGACGAAGGTGCGTTCGCCACTTTCGCGCTGTGCCGCGTTGAGGCGCTCAAAGGCGTCGCGGCGCATGTAGATTTCGCCGCGCACCTCGATCAACGGTGGCGCCTCGCCATGCAGACGCAGGGGGATCTGCCGGATGGTGTGAACGTTGTGCGCGACGTCCTCGCCGGTCTGCCCGTCGCCACGTGTTGCCGCCTGCACCAGCACACCGTTCTCGTAGCGCAGATTGATCGCCAGTCCGTCGAACTTTAGCTCGGCCGCATATTCAACCGGCGGATCATCGGCATCAAGCCCCAGCACTTTCCTCACCCGTGCGTCAAAGGCCCGCGCGCCCTGCTCGCTCTTGTCGGTCTCGGTGTGAATCGACAGCATGGGTACGGCGTGCCGCACCGGGAGCAGTTCGGGCAACGGCGCACCGCCAACCCGCTGCGTGGGAGAATCCAGTGTTTTCAGCGGCGGGAATGCCTGTTCGAGGGCCTGTAGCTCTTCGAACAGTCGGTCGTACTCGCTGTCCGGAACAGTCGGCGCGTCGAGCACGTAGTACGCGTGGCTGTAACGATCGAGATTCTCGCGCAGTTCAGCGGCGCGCTGCGCCGTGTCGGGCGGCGCCTTCACGTTGTCAGGCCGCGAACAGGCGCAGGGCCAGCGGACTGCCGGCGGGCACACCGTAATCGCTCATCTGCTGCTGGAAATGTTGAATCTGCTGACGGATGAGCTTTGCGGCATCCCCACCCAATGGGTTGCGGTTGTCGTCCACGATTTCCGCATTGAGCGCATCGGCAAGAAAGCCTGCCACCTGCATCATGCGGTTAAACACCGCGCCACCATCGGCGATGCGCGGTACATCGACGATCAGGGTCAGCCCCTGGGTTTCCATGTCACGCATCGTCTCGTCGGTAAAAAACGTCGGTTCGAGATTACCCAACACGAAAAGGCTTTTGCCCGCCTCGTCCTCGGCGTGGAACATGCCGTCGGCGCGCAGGCGCATCCCCTGGGCTTCGACCAGGCCGCGCAGCTTGGTGCCGCCGAACGGCGTGGTGCGGCTGACCAGATTGACACCGATCTGCACGTCTACGCCAGCGCAGAACTGATCGAGGTCGGCCGCCTGTTGAAGTGCCTCGGCGCGCGCCAGGTGGGACGACGGAATGGCCATGAACTGATCAGCCACCAGGTGCACGCCATCGGTGAAGCGGGAGAAATCGCCCTCGTTGATCGGGCCACGCCGATCGACCAGTTGCATCGCCGCGCAGAACCAATGGTGCCCCCCGCCATTGTGCTGCCCGATGTCCACCCATGCGTTGTGGCCGTCATCAAAAGCGAACCAGGTGACCGGCTTCGACAGCCCGGCCAGCGGATCGCCTTGAGCGGTCCACACGTGCGCCGCCGTAAGCGGTTCGATCGACTCGAAGCGCAACACGTAGTCAACCCGCTCGTCAATACCTTCGGGCAAGGGCGGCGCCTTGCGTCCGGCCTCGTCTACAGAGGCGCCGGGCACTTCTACCGCCGCCTCGGGAGGCGCCACCGGCTCACCGGGTTCGTCCATATCATCGACGGCGCGCGCACCCATACCCGGTTCGAGCAACACGTCGCGGTGATCGGAACGAAAGGTTTGTTCGGCGTGTTTCTGCGCCTTGCGCTCCTGCCACTTGTTATAAGCGAGCACGCCGAGCACGGCGGCGATGCCGGCACCGATCAGGCCCATCTGCAAGTCACTGATTGCCATGTCTTCCCTGTTCTTTACTTAGAGCGCCTAACAAAATGGAGCGCAGCGGTTGTGACCAGGCGCGCACCCGCAGGCAGTACAAACCCGTACCGCAAGGGGCGCAACAACGTCAGAACCATTTTGTTAGGCGTTCTTATGCGGTAGCGGCATCTGCCATGCGCAGCGCCTCCTCCATATCGACCTCAACCACGCGCGACACGCCCTGTTCCTGCATGGTCACGCCGACCAGTTGATGGGCGATCTCCATCGTAATCTTGTTGTGACTGATGAACAGGAACTGTGTCTGCATCGCCATGCGTTTGACGTCGCAGAAGCGCCCGGTATTGGTATCGTCCAACGGCGCATCGACCTCGTCAAGCATACAGAACGGCGCCGGATTGAGCGCAAACAGCGCGAACACCAGCGCAATCGCGGTGAGCGCTTTCTCGCCGCCCGACAATAAGTGGATGGACGCGTTTTTCTTCCCCGGTGGCTGGGCGACGATCTGGATGCCGGCATCGAGAATTTCGTCGCCGGTGAGCACCAGGCTGGCCTGACCGCCACCGAAGAGTTGCGGAAACAGCGTCGCAAACTGCACGTTGACGGTGTCATAAGTCGTCTGCAGCTGCTCACGTGTTTCGCGGTCGA